>Ga0189274_100282_pt1 | contig 13706 bp, 15 predicted proteins | sample N5B1minimetaG_FD_130323 | JGI IMG/M metagenome (GOLD analysis project Ga0189274, IMG submission 130323) | Marine microbial communities from the Costa Rica Dome - N5 B1 mini metaG | ecosystem: Environmental > Aquatic > Marine > Oceanic > Photic zone | place: Costa Rica: the Eastern Pacific...
ACGGTGGCGACCAACGGCGTCGATCTCGTCGATAAAGACGATGCAGGGCGCGTTTTTCTTGGCCTGCTCGAACATGTCGCGTACGCGGCTTGCGCCAACACCCACGAACATCTCGACAAAGTCGGAACCGGAGATGGTAAAGAACGGAACCCCTGCCTCGCCCGCGATCGCGCGCGCCAGCAGTGTCTTACCGGTACCCGGAGGGCCAACAAGCAGCGCCCCCTTGGGGATCTTGCCGCCCAGACGCGAGAACTTCTGCGGATTGCGCAGGAATTCCACGATTTCCTCCAGCTCTTCCTTGGCCTCATCAATGCCTGCAACGTCATCAAACGTTACCCGACCGTGTTTTTCGGTCAGCATCTTGGCCTTGGATTTGCCAAAGCCCATGGCGCCACCTTTGCCGCCACCTTGCATGCGGTTCATGAAATAGATCCACACACCGATCAGCAGAAGGAACGGCAACAGCGTCAGCAGGAAGGATTGGAACCCGGACTGCTGCTGTTTCTCGGCGCGCACGGGGATATCGTTCTGGATCAGAAGCGACGTCACCTCGGCGTCGCCGGGCTTGATGGTTATGAAGTTCTGGCCGTCCGATGTGGTATAGCGCACCTGTTCCCCATCCAGGGTCACAGTGCTGACATTGCCGTTTTCAACAGCGCTGACAAAATCGGAAAAGGTCCGCTCACGGCTCTGCATGGTGCTGCCGGAACCACTGAACAAATTGAACAGCGCCAGCACCAGAACGAACAGAACAACCCAGAAGGCGATATTACGTACGTTGCCCAAGGAAAAAATCTCCCAAAATTCGAGACCACCCTGCAAGGGGGCCTTCGTTGTCCCTTAAAATAGGGATCCTTCGATAAGGTTCAATGCGATAAAAGAGCTGCGAAGAACTCTTCGCCGTTGCGGACCTCTTCCGCGATCCATCCTTGGGCAAAACCTGCCGATGGTGCGGCCACCAGATGGTGGTTCTGCCAGACCGCCGGCGTGGCCTCCAGAACCGGTCCGGGCAGGCCCGTGCTGCGCCAGTCAGGCACCTGTGCCAGCCCGACGGAACCAAGCGCGCGCACCTGATGGCCGTGGATGTCGCCGCCATAAATCCGCCAGCGCCCGTCCCAGGTGGCGCCGGGTTCGACAACCTCGTCAGCCACGCGCTTTACCTCCCGGCAGATCCAGACTTTCTGCACCCGCGTCAGGATCCGGCAGCCTGCAAGGGTAAAGGAGCCACCCTGCCGGGCCGTCCGTTGCGCCTGCATCATCGGATCGCGCCGCGGTGGATAGACAGCGCCACCAACCCATTGCACCGCCCGCACCAGCAGACGATGCGCAATTTCATCCGGCAGGGTGCGAAACTCTCGCTGGTCGATGACAATCGCACCATCGCGGATCTCCAGCATCTCGCGCGCGGCAAGACACGTATACCAATCCAGCGCTTCACGGGCGGCACCCAGATTCTGCGCCACCGCAGCCAGACGTTCCACCGTCAGGCCAATCGGGGCCAGAGACGCCATTGCCTGACGAATGCGAATTCGCTCAAACCGCGTGTCTTCGTTGCTTGGGTCATCAACCCAGGCGACCTGTTTCTTGCGCAGATAGGCCCGCAGCTGGTCACGGGTCACATCCAGCAGGGGGCGCATCAGAGAGACGCCATCCATCGCCCGCATACGCGGCATCGCCGACAGACCCGACACACCAGAGGCCCGGCCAAGGCGCATCAGCAGGGTTTCGGCCTGATCGTCCGCCGTATGGCCAAGAGAGATGACCGACAGATCGTTGATCCGCGCCCAATTGGTCAAAAGACCATAACGCGCATTGCGCGCTTCATCCTGCAGGTTGCCCCCTTCCGGGCGATCCCGCCATTCCAGAACGTCGTGGGACAGGCCGAGTTTTGCGGCCTCAGCCGCCACCATCATCGCCTCATCATGCGAGCCATCACGCAGACCATGATCGACCGTCGCGACACAAAGCGTCACGCCGACATCGGCAAAACAATCGTGCAGCAGATGCAGGAGCGCCATCGAATCGCCCCCACCAGAGACCGCGACGCCCATGCGCGCCGGCAGGGCAGATCTGAACTGCTCCCGCACGACGGCATGGATATCGCGCCTTCGCCCGCTCAATTGCAGGCCAGTTTCGCGCGTTCAGCCTCTGCTGCGGCCACAGCCTCGGAGGCGGGGAACCGCCCCCCAACTTCGGACAGGGTCACACAGGCCTGACTGGTCTGGCCCAGACGCCCCAACGCCGCCCCCAGTTCAAACAGGGCATCCGGCGCGGTCTGACCTGCCGGGTTGGCGGAAAACGCGGCCAGATAGGCACGCGCTGCTTCACGGGTGTCGCCCAGCCCATCCAGCGCCTTACCGCGGTGGTATTCCGCCGCAGAGGTCAGCGGACTGCCGGGATAGGCCAGGGTGAAGGCAACAAACTGCTCTGCCGCCGCCTGATAGCTTCCCTCATCTAGGGCGGCCTTGGCGGCGTCAAAGTCGCGCTGCTCGCCAACCGCCAGCTCGGTATCGACAGGCGCCGATCCCGGCGTTGCAGGCAGGGCGGGTTCCGCGCCCGTTCCGCCTTCTGGCAGATCCACACCGCCAAGCGTGGTGGTTTCGCCAAGCTGAGAGATATCGCCGCCTTCCAGCTCAACCAGACGGAACTCCAGATCGCCGATCCGGTTGGTCCCGTCCTGCACAACACGCTCGACCTTGAAGGACAGCTGTTCCGTCTGGGCGGTGAGGCGCTGCAGCTCTTCTTCGATGGCGGTGACACGGTCCAGAACGCTGTTGCCCGACAGGTTGACCTGCGGGCTGCCCGTGGTGGACATCTCACGCTTCAGGCGCTGGATTTCGACATGCAGGATCGTCAGCTCCTGCCGGATGTCCGCAAGGGTCTGCTGATCCTGCGCTGTCGCCTTCAGCGGGGTGATCGCAACCGCAAATGCCAGGCTCAGCGCGGTGGCCGCGGCAGGAACAAAAGAACGCATCCGCATCCCCTTATCCTGTCAGCCCACCTGCCAGCACCGTGACGGCGCGGCGGTTCTTGGCATAGCAGGCCTCGTTCGAGCAGATCTCCAGCGGGCGTTCCTTGCCATAAGAGACCACTTGCAAGCGGCTACCTGCAACACCTTGGGAAATCAGAAATTCCCGCGCGGCGTTGGCGCGGCGGGCGCCCAGTGCAAGGTTGTATTCGCGGGTGCCCTGCTCATCGGCGTGGCCTTCAATGGTCACGATGTAATCCGGGTTGGACGTCAGCCAGCGCGCCTGCCCCACCAAAGTGGCCTTGGCCGCCTCAGACAGGGTGGATTGATCGACGGCAAACAGTACACGGTCGCCGACTTCCTGCTGAAAATACGCGGGGCTTTGCGGGTCAAGCTGCCCTGGCGCCCCAATCCCTGCGCCCGGACCGCTGCCACCATAGGCGTCTGTGTCATCCCAAGGGTTGCCACTACATGCTGCAAGCCCCAGGAGAGCCGCCACCAAAAATGCCTTCTTCAAACCACTCATCTTAAACGCCTCGTCCCATTCCATTTGTTGCACCAGATTTAACACAGGCCCGGTGCGGGTGCCACTTTGGTCTTGTTACATCTCGGTGATCGCCCTGCCCGCCAAAGGGTCACGGGCGATCTGCCAATTCAATTCTGAAGCGGAGACCACGCCGGGTCTGACGCCCCATCGGGGGTGCGCACAGGCTTGAGGTTTCGGCCGGTGATGTCCACCGAATACAAAAGCGCACGCCCGTTTTCCCCCTGGGTTTCACGGGTGAACATGATGACCCGTCCATTGGGCGACCAGGTAGGCCCCTCATCCAGGAAGGAGGCGGTCAACAGGCGCTCTTCGCTGCCATCGGTGCGCATCACCCCGATATGGAACCGGCCCTTGTTCTGCTTGGTAAAGGCGATCAGATCGCCGCGCGGGGACCAGACAGGGGTGCCATAGCGCCCTGCCCCAAAACTGATCCGCCGGGCCTCTCCACCAGAGGCGGGCATCACATAAAGCTGCGGCGCACCGGACCGGTCGCTTTCAAAGACGATCTGGCTGCCATCGGGGGAATAGGACGGTGCCGTCTCGATCGAGGGGGCGCTGGTCAGGCGCTGGCGTGCGCCGCTGTTGATGTCCAGCGTGTAGATGTCGGTATTGCCGCCCTGCGCCTGCGAATAGACCACCGTGCGCCCATCCGGAGCAAAGCGCGGCGCAAAGCTCATGATGCCATTGTCCGAAGACAGCACGCGCCGCTGAACGCTGCCCACATCCAGAACATGGATCTGGGGAAAGCCGCTTTCGTAGCTGGTGTAAAGAACCCGGTCGCCAGTGGGCGAAAACCGCGGCGCCAGCACGATAGAGGCGCTGTTGGTCAGATACTGAACATTTGCGCCATCATAATCCATGATCGCCAGTCGCTTGCGGCGGTCATTCTTCGGGCCGCTTTCGGAGACAAACACCACACGGCTATCGAAATAGCCGCTTTCGCCGGTAATGCGGCTATAGATCACATCCGCCACCTTATGGGCCATGCGGCGCCAGCCGTCGGTGGTGCCTGCAAACTGCAGACCGCTGCCCAGCTCTTTCTCTGCAAACACGTCGTGACCGCGGAACCGCACCGTCAGCCGGTTGCCATTGACGCTCAGACCGCCAGTGATCAGCGCCTGAGCATTGATCGCCTTCCAGTCGGCATAGCTGACGGGGCTGTCAAAATTGCTGATCTTCGAGATATGCGCCGATGCCGGGATTTCGCGGAACAGGCCCGTCCCGCTCAAGTCTGCGGCAATCACCCGCGAGATTTCCCGCGCCAGTTCAGCAGCGGCAGGGGTTTCGGGCACAAAGTCGGGCACCGCATAAGGCAGCGGTTCAATGACACCATCGGTGATCTCGATCCGAAGGGGGCCATCTTGCGCCTTGGCCGGCTGTCCGGTTCCCATGATCGCCGCCCCCACAAGGGCCGCACCCATCGCAAGGCTCGCCAGATATGTCCTCATCTGTTCCGCATCCTTTCGGGATTGAAGGTCATTTCGATATTACGCCACTGGGCGTATTTGTCAGACGGAAGTTGGAAACCACGCGCACCACAGCGCAAAATCGCCCGTCGTGCCGCGCCAAAGGCTTGATTGGCCGCAGCGCCGGATCCACCGGTGCTGGACAAGAGGCGAATACTGCCCTCCTCCGGGCGGCCATCAGGCGTCAGCGACAGTGCCACCACGACGGTGGTGCGCAGCGCCTCTGACGACAGCGACCCGACGTTCCAGCAGTTCTGCACCGCAAGGCGCAGCGCCTCCCGCTCGCCCGAGGTCAGCGGTGGCCCAGAGGGTTCGGGCGCAACCACGTCCGCTCCGCCTGCAAGCGCAGCCGCCAGCGCATCCTCAACCGCGGCGGCCCGATCTTCCTGCGGTTCGGGCTCCGACGGTGCAGCGGGCTCCGGTTCGCGCGCGGCCGTGGTCTGCGGCGCGGGATCGGGCTCTGGCTCGGGCGTGGGTGCTGGGCGATTGGGGCGGGCCTGCGGGCGCAGGGATCGCTCTGGCGCGGCGCTTGCCACCTGATCGGTATCCGCTTCTGTTTCTTCGGTGACAATCCGGTCGTTGGCCGCCGCTTCGGCGGTTTCTTCCTGCGCGTCCTGATTGGTCTCGCTGCCGGGTGCAGTGGCGATTTCGGGCTGTGCGACATCGTCAATGCGCACGTCCGGCTCTGGCGGCGCAACCGGCGTTGGCGCCACACGATCGGTCGGGCGCAGCTGCGGGGTTTCTGCCACATCGGGCACAAGGCTTGGTGTCTGCGGCGGCTCTGGCGCGGCAGGCGCTGTCACCGGCGGGGTCGGTTCTGGCTGCGGCTCTGGCACCTCGGCCACTTCGGGATCCGGCGCAGGTGGCGTGACGGGATCGGGCTGCGTCACCGCAGGTTCGGCAGGCGCAGCGGGCGGTGTGACCTCCGGCGGGGTCTCCGTTTCTGGCGGGGTCAAAGGCGCAGCGCTATCCGCAATCACCGGCGCAGCGCGCTGCTGGCTCAGGCGGGCGAATTCTTCGGTTGAGATGATGGATACGTCCTGCACTGCCATCGGCAGCGGTTCCGACGGAAACCAGGCGCCGAACACAACCCAGCCCGCCAGCAATCCGTGGCCTGCAAGAGAGATCTTGGTTCCGGTCTGCACACCCGTGCCCCGCTTATTGACCGCTGTCGTCGACAGCCCGCCCATCAAGGGTCGGGCCACCCACATCCGTCACCAGGCCAACGCTGGAAAATCCACCTGCATTCAAAGCGCCCATCACCTGCATCACCGCCTCATACGGGATCGCCCCATCAGCGCGCAAAAAGACCTGATCCGATGACCGCTCCGCCGCGATGGCGCGCAGTTTCGCCACCAGCTCATCCGCGGCCACCGGCGTTGTCTGGATCTGAATTTCGCCAGCCGCCGTCATGGTAACGGTCAGCGGCTCTTCCTCGTCTCCCGGCAACGCGCCAGCTGCGGTTTTGGGCAATTCAACCGGCACGCCCACGGTCAGCAAGGGGGCCGCCACCATAAAGATGATGAGCAGCACCAGCATCACGTCAACAAAGGGTGTGACGTTGATTTCCGACATGGGGCGCGCACGGCTGCGCCGCCGCCCCCGGCGCCGCCCGTTTGCGGCATTGGGCTGAACCGACGCACCCATGGCTCAGGAATCCAGCTGACGGCTGAGAATGGTTGCAAACTCGTCGGCAAATGCCTCGTAGCTGCCGATGATGCGATCACTGTCAGCGCTGAGTTTGTTGTAGAAAATCACCGCCGGGATCGCCGCCAGCAGGCCAAGCCCCGTCGCCATCAGCGCCTCGGCAATGCCCGGCGCCACAACGGCGAGGTTGGTGTTTTGCTGTTCTGCGATCTCGATGAACGCCGTCATGATGCCCCAGACAGTCCCGAAAAGACCGACAAATGGCGCGGTCGAGCCGATGGTCGCGAGGATAGACAGACCGCTTTGGACGCTTTCGCTTTCCTTGGCGATGGCAACATCCATCGACCGTTCGATCCGCGCCTGGGCGCCCGCGATCAGCGCCCCGTCGGTGCGGTGGCTGCGGCGCCATTCGGTCATGCCAGCTGCAAAAATACGTTGGGACTGGCCCTTTGGCTGTGGGCCGATGTCGTCAAACAGCCCATCCAGCGGCTCGCCCGACCAGAAAGCGCGGTCAAACTCTGCCGCCTCGCGGCGGGCCTGACGATAATTGATGAGCTTTTGCAGGATGATGGCCCAGGACCAGATGGAGGACGCCACCAGCATCACCATCACCAGCTTGACGGTGACCGTCGCGCGTTCGAATAGCCCCCACATGGAGAAATCAATCTCCTGCGCCAACGCCAGAGTTTCTGCTTCCATGGACCTGCTCTATGTTTTTGGCCGTTTTTCAGCCGTTTCTCGGCTTTCATTTGGCAAAAGGCTAACGCAGTTCAAGGCCAAAAGCCAATGAAACAGCTGTGACGGCAGGAATTGTTACAGCAATGCGCGAATCTCTGCCGGAAGCCGGATCGGCGCGCCTGTCGCCGCGTTCACGCAAACCACCGTGACCTCGGCTCGAAACAGCTCTGTCTCGCCACGAAACACCTGCTGCGACATGGTGAGCCGCGCAGGCGTGACCTTCTTCACCTCGGTTTCGATCAACAGCTCTTCGTCGAATTTGGCGGGCGCGAGGTAATCTGCCTCAATCCGGCGCACCACCCAGATCAGTCCGGCGTCGCGCATGGCGTTCTGGTCATTGCCCAGATTGCGCACCCAGTCACTGCGGGCGCGTTCGATGAACCGCAGATAGTTGGCGTGATAGACGATCCCGCCCATGTCGGTGTCTTCATAGTACACACGTACCGGAAAGCGATGGATCATTGGAGCGGTCTCCTGCGGGGCGGGCCTGTGGTCGGTCAGTGTTTGGTGGGTCCAGGGTCACCCGCTGGCGGATCAATCGGGGCCTGCAGACGCGCAAACAGCCGCAGCGCATGTGACGGGTCAGCCGCGGCAACCGGCATCATCCGGTCGTAGGCCGCGGCGATGACGCCCGCGATGTCAGGGCGCAGGATGGTGGCGCCGCTGTCCGGGATCACGGCCAGGGGCGAGGTCTCGGCAAAGGCGCTGTCGCCCCACATCAGGATCGCCTGAACCGCCTGCGTCAGGGCCAGGGTCTCGGCTGGCAATTTGGCCATCGCACCGCTCATGCGCAGGAAGACAAAACAGGCCTGAATGGCCCCCTGATCGTCAAATCGAAAGGCGCGGTACTGGCTGGCATCCGCCGCCTTCAGCCGCGCCAGCAAGGGATCAAGCCCCGGAATCAGCCGGTCCAGATCGGGCACACCCATCAGCTCGTCCCAATCGCGGAAAAAGAACACCATCAGGTTTGAACCCAGCTCCGGATCGGTCTCTGCCATCTGGTGTCCGGCGAGCGTCACCACCGCCTCGATCGCGCCTTTTACGGTGGCCAGCGTGCTGTCCTCTACGCCAAAGACGATCGGCGCGATGGGCCGCCCCCAGCGGGCAAAGGCATAAGACCCGTCCGCGCGGGTAAACAGGGCTTCGATCTCGGCTGGGGTCATCATGCGGCTCTCTACTCAGACTGCGGTCCTATGGGGGCTTAATGCCCGCTCACGGGCTCAACGGCAAGGGTTGCGACCTGCCGCCCTCCTGCATCTTCTGGCCTGAAATATCCCCGCCGGAGGCAGCGCCGCGTCTGGCGCGGCGCCTCATTCGAGAGCCTGTCACGTAGGTCAGCAGCCATGACCAAATGTTTCGCGTGCGAAACATACGCTAAAATTGATATGAATTTTTCAAATCCACCTTAAGGCTTTGACGCGGGGATTGCGCCAGGCTGACAGCCACCTGACGCCAATACGCGACAACTGACGCGCTATAGCAGCAAATCGCCCTGGGTGCGCGGTGGGCGCATTCCCAGATGCTCCCAGGCCTTGTGGGCCAGCATCCGACCCCGTGGCGTGCGCTGGATCAGCCCCTGTTGCAGCAGGTAGGGCTCGATCACCTCTTCCAGCGCATCGCGGCTTTCGCTGAGGGCTGCGGACATGGTTTCGATCCCGACCGGACCGCCCCCATAGTTTTCAGCGATCATCCGCAGATAGCGGCGGTCGGCGCCATCCAGACCCAGCTGATCCACCCCCAGCCGCGTCAGCGCGCCATCGGCCAGATCCCTTGTGATGGTGCCATCGCCCTCGACGACCGCGAAGTCCACGACGCGGCGCAGGAGCCGGCCTGCGATCCTGGGGGTGCCGCGGGCGCGCCGCGCGATCTCGCGGGCGCCATCGTCATCGGCGGGTGCGCCCAGTTTGCGGGCATTGCGGCTGACGATCTCGAACAGCTCGTCAATGGTGTAGAACTGCAAGCGTGTCGGGATGCCAAAGCGGTCGCGCAGGGGGGTCGTCAGGAGCCCCATGCGGGTGGTCGCGCCAACAAGGGTAAAGGGCTGCAGCTCAATCCGCACGGTGCGCGCGGCCGGGCCTTCGCCGATCACCAGATCCAGCTCGAAATCCTCCATCGCCGGGTATAGCACTTCCTCCACTGCCGGGTTCAGGCGGTGGATTTCGTCAATGAACAGCACGTCGCGGGCCTCAAGATTGGTGAGGATCGCCGCCAGATCGCCGGCCTTGGCCAGCACCGGGCCGGATGTCATGCGAAAATTCACGCCCAGTTCACGCGCGACGATCTGAGCGAGCGTGGTCTTGCCGAGGCCCGGAGGTCCGTGGAACAGCGTGTGGTCCATCGCCTCGCCCCGGCGGCGCGCGGATTCAATAAAGACGCGCAGGTTGGCGCGGGCCTCGGCCTGGCCGATGAACTCCCCCAGCCCCTGCGGACGCAAGGCGCGGTCATTGTCGGCGGCGCTGTCTTCGGGCAGGGGCGCGGGGCGCAGGGTGGGATCGGCGTCAATCATAATCATTTCCCCTGGCATAAAGGGCAGCACCCGGCCGCGGGCGGAAGCGCAGCGCCCGCCCATGCGGGCGGTCGGGCGCTACCCGGCCTATCGGCCGAGCGATACATTGAAATTTAACGCCCATACGCCTCACCCCTTCGGCGCGAGGAGGCGCAGCGCGGCGCGGATCAGCTCTGCCTCGTTGGCGTCCGGATAGGTGGCCGCCGCCTCTGCAACCGCTGCTGCGGCATCTGACGGGCCATAGCCAAGGTTGCCAAGCGCCGACAGCGCACCGGCAGAGGCCGCCGCCGCACCGGAGGGTTGCTTTGGCGGGGCCTTGCGGGGCTTTTTCGCAGGCTCCACCGGATCGGCGGGTTCGACCACATCCAGACCGGGGCCATCCATCGCGTCTGCCACGGTGCCACCCATCGCCATCACGCCCGGTGCCTTGTCCTTCAGATCCAGCACGATGCGCTGCGCGGTCTTGGGGCCAACGCCCTTGGCGGCCTTTACGGCGGCCCAGTCGCCCAGTGCAATCGCGCGGCTGACGCCGTCGGGACCAAGCGCGCCCAAGATCGCCAGAGAGACCTTGGCCCCCACCCCCTGCACCGAGGTCAGCAGGCGGTGCCATTCCTTTTCCACCAGCGAGGGAAAGCCATAAAGCTGCATCAGATCCTCGCGCACCACCATATCGGTATAAAGCGCAACGGCCTCTCCCACGCCCGGCAGAGCGGCCATCGTGCGCTCGGAGCAATAGACGATATAGCCCACACCGCGCACATCGATCAGCACGTGGTCGCTGCTGCGGTATTCCAGTCGTCCGGTCAGTTTTCCGATCACGCGCGTTTCTCCTTCAACTGGCGGGCCTGTGTGCCCCCATAAAACGCATGACAGATGGCAATGGCCAGAGCATCTGCCGCGTCGGCATTCTTTGGCAGGCACCCGGGCAGCTGCAGTTTCACCATATGCAGGATCTGTTCCTTGGCCGCGTGACCAACCCCGACCACGGTTTTCTTCACCCGGTTGGGGGCGTATTCGCCAACTGGCAGACCGGCCTGCGCCAGCGTCATCAGCGCAACCCCCCGCGCCTGCCCCAGTTTCAGCGTACCGGCGCCGTCTTTGTTGACGAAGGTCTGTTCGATGGCGGCCTGATCGGGGCGGTAGGCCTCGATCACCTCGATCACCTGATTGTGGAGCGACAGCAGACGTTCGCCCAGATCATCCCCGTCAGAGGTGCAGACACCGTTTGCGACATGGGACAGGCGGGTGCCGCGTGATTCGATCACGCCCCAACCGAGGTTCCGCAACCCCGGATCGATGCCAAGTATTCGCATGTCTGCCCTATCCCTGCCTGCCCCGGCGACAATCCGGGTGGTCATATTTGTCGCAGGATTAGCACAAAACGCGAACATATCCAACCGCTTTCACCGGTTACGGGACAGCAATCTGCCCCCTCATCATGGCGTTGCACCGGGTGGATCAGGGGCAAAATGGGCCAAACCTGTTCTGAAAGCGACCTCCCGTATTTCGGAAACGGACATTGCCCGCAATACGCCAAAAGATGCAGGGAATTCCCTTGTTTTTAAGGGCAATAAGCCATGCAGTTTGCGCATGGGACACATGCGTTTTCAGCGATTGTGCGCGTCAGATTCCGTCTCTATCTGCCGTCCATCGCCACATGGCATCACAGAAATTCCAGAACTCGAAAGGACGAGGACATGGCCGCATTTGACACCACCCGCACCACCTATGGCTCCGGCAACCTGTTTGGCCGTGTCGCCGCAGTTTTTGGCGCTGTTGTTTCCACCGTTGTTGACTGGAACGACGCACGCATGACCCGCAATGCGCTGAACAAACTGACCGACCGCGAGCTGGCCGACATCGGCATGACCCGCAGCGACATCGACGTCGTTGCCGAAGGTCGCTCTGCCTACTGATCGGGTTCAAGACCGACATTTTCCGCACCTGCCCTGCCTGGTCTCCCTCGGGCAGTCTCCTCCCTCGGTCAGGTGCTGGAAAAGAAGAACGCCGCCTCCTTTCGGAGTGCGGCGTTTTCTTTTGTCGAGGTCGGAATGGTCAGCGCCTGTCTGTGGCGCGACCCTGATGCGGCGGACATAGCTGCGCAATCGGATGTAACGGATGCCCCCCAGCGCCCGTTACGCGATCCGTCAGCCGGCCCCTCTACCGCAGCACAGGTCCGATCTTTTCCGCGATGAACTGAGATACCGGATCCCGTTGCATGACAAATGCACCGGCCTTTTCAAGGCCGGATCCGGCTCGTAGCTGATCGACACGGAAGTCGTAGCTGCCAAATCCAAGGGCGGCCATCAGGAAGCCCTTGAACAGCAAAAAGGCGGCAACAAAGAGAACGACGGAACGGCCGGAAATCCGGGACTGAAGCCTGCGTGGAGAAACCACAATCAGACCATCAGACCGCACCCGTGCAGTGTATCCACGTGACATGGCCTCGTGCTTTTGCTCGAGACGCTCAAGACGTGCATAAAAGTTGTTACTTTGCTCACCCATACCAAAACCTCGCTATGGCTCCCACCATCAGCTGGTTAAAGCCTAGGTAGGTAATGCGTCGATTTTGGGGCGCTTCATTAAAATGCTCAACAAATGCGAGCGATTCAGCCCTTTTTCTGCAAAAGCAGGGTTGTCCAGTCACCAATGGAGGTGCGTTCGACAAGATTGATGCCGTTTTGTGCATAAACGGTCATCACCTCTTCGGCCTGATCGTTCAGCAAACCGGACAGAATCGCGTAGCCGTCGTCGCGCAGATGGGCCGCCACATCGGGCGCCAGAGCGACCAGAGGCCCCTTGAGGATGTTGGCGAAGATCAGATCAAAAGGCGCGGCCTCTGCCAGGGCGGGGGCGTCGAAACCGGCTGCTTCCATGCAGTCGACAGCGCCTTCCATGTCGTTGGCCTTGAGGTTTGCTTCGGCCACTTCGACGGCGACCTGATCGATGTCGCTGGCCAGGATCTGACCGTCCCAGACCCGCGCTGCTGCCATCGCAAGAACTGCGGTACCACAACCGATGTCAGCCACCTTGTGGCCGACAAACCCGTCTGTGATCAGCTTGTCCAGTGCCTTCAGGCAGCCCAGGGTGGTGCCGTGGTGACCTGTGCCAAAAGCCATCGCCGCCTCGATCAGCAGCGGGATGCGGTCGGCGGGCACCTTGTCGGCGTCATGGCTGCCGTAAACAAAGAAACGGCCGGCCTCGACCGGGGCCAGTTCACGACGGACATGCGCGACCCAATCGGTTTCCGGCAGTTCGGAGATCACGAAGGGCTGGGCATCAAACATCTTTGCCAGAAGCGCGAGACCGGCCTCGTCCGGGGTTTCCAGAAAATAACCGCCCACTTCCCACAGGCCGGAATCATCCTCGACCTCAAAGACGCCAAGACCGGTGGGTTCCGGCGTCAGACGCTCCATCGCCTCGCCAAGCGCTTCGGCGGCGGCTTTTCCGGTCAGGGTGGTCAGGGCGGTAAAGGTGGGCATGGCTGTCTCCGGACATTGGTTGCACAGCGCCTAGGCTGAGCGGCGGGTCAGGTCAAGGGGCAGCGCCCCCTCAGCGCGCGGCGGAAGGGGCGATTGGCCGGTATTGGCGTGGCGTTGCCTATGTCGCCCCCCTTTGGGGGCTGCAGATCACTCAGCCGGGGCTGCGCTTTGCCATTTGCAAAAGATCGTCTCGTTGCCCGGCTCGGGGTGGCGCGGGATCAGCAGCGCAAGGGTCAGCGACACCAGTGCCATACAGGCCGCCAACGCAAAGACCGCAGGCGGAGAGGCCACCCACAAAAGCCCCAAGAGCACGGGCAGCACCACCGCTGCGATATGGTTGATGGTGAAAGCT
>Ga0189274_100283_pt1 | contig 13336 bp, 16 predicted proteins | sample N5B1minimetaG_FD_130323 | JGI IMG/M metagenome (GOLD analysis project Ga0189274, IMG submission 130323) | Marine microbial communities from the Costa Rica Dome - N5 B1 mini metaG | ecosystem: Environmental > Aquatic > Marine > Oceanic > Photic zone | place: Costa Rica: the Eastern Pacific...
AAGCATTGAGACACAAGTATCTCAAAATCGATACAAGTACTGAACAAGCATTGAGACCTTCTATAAACAGTATAAACTATAATAAACAAAACATAGAGAAAGAGGAGGAATTCAAACCGCCCAACCTTGATGACTTAAAAATTTTCTTTAAAAAAAAGAGAGACGAGAAGAAGCTAAAAATTGATCCTATAACAGAAGCCCAAAAATTCTACAACCACTACAAAGCCAACGGCTGGATGATCGGGAAAAACAAAATGCAAGACTGGCAGGCCGCGGCCGAAAACTGGATACTAAAAACAATAGAATTCAATGGAACATATCAGCAAAACCATAACTCAACAACAAACCACCTCCACACCAACCAAAACAAAGACTACAGCGAACCCCTCTAAAATAACTGGTGTCATCCCTACCACAAAGCAGGGACCTCTTAGTCTCCCCCTTGCAAAGGGGGAGTGCCCAAAGGGCGAGGGGGTAAAAGAACTACAATCCAAAGTATTCCCCTTCCCCGAAGTCCTCTCCTTCCTATCCAAACTAGGCAAACAAACCTACGGCCCACACTTCAAAATCCATGAAGAGGATTATGAGATACTCTTCAAACTCCTTATCTATTTCTTCCAGGACAAAGAGAACGCAGAGAAACACAATATCAACCTCAGAAAAGGAATCCTCCTTACTGGTCCGGTCGGTTGCGGCAAGACTTCACTCATGAGCCTCATGCGATACATCTTTCCTCCTGAGAGACAACATGCAATGGTAACCACCCGTAAGATAGCCTTTGAATATGCAGAACAAGGCTTTAAAATCATTCACAAATACAGCTCCCAATCCTTTAAAAACAATGGTTGCGAATTGATACCAAGAACATACTGCTTTGACGATCTCGGTGTAGAGTCAGAAATCAAACATTACGGCAACCGCTGTAACATCATGGCCGAGATTCTTCTTTCCAGATACGATTTATTCACAACTCACAACATGCTCACACACTTAACAACAAACTTATCAGCAACGGAAATTGAAGAATACTACGGAAATAGAGTAAGGAGTCGGATGAGAGAGATGTTTAATTTAATTGTGTTTGCAAATGGAATTAAGGATAAACGTTATTAACAGTCAGTCGATCTCATAATTAGAAGAACTCATAGCGCTAAATTTAACAACAACTCCTGACTAATTCTTTAATGAGCATAACAGCCTTAAATCATTCACATTGACAAGATAGAAAAAATAGTCATAGATGCTTAATTTCCATCAATTTAACTATTTAATGTGAAATATTAGTTTATTCTTTGTATTTTTAAAAGAACTTAAAAACGCCTACATGAAATTAAAGCCCATTCATCCATTTGCTGCCAGAATGGCTCCAGAAATAGCTTTTGAAGCTTTGGATGGACTTAACAAGGAAGCGATAATATTGGATCCAATGACCGGTTCAGGCACTGTAATGAAGACCATCTCTTTATTAGGGTTTGATGGTTATGGCATAGACATAGACCCTTTATCAATTATGTTGACAGAAGCCTGGACCATGCCAGTAAATGAGGTAGGATTACGTAAGAAAATTGAATCCGTAATTAAGAGATCGAGAGAATTAGACGAGACCTCAATTCATCTTGACTGGATTGATACTGATAGATCAACAGAAGACTTTATTTCTTTTTGGTTTCATCCAATCCAAATTTATCAGCTAAGACAGCTAGCCTCTGTTATTCATGCGGATCAGGGTAAGTATAGTAGCATTCTTAAAGTATTATTGAGCAAACTTATTATTACCAAAAGGAAAGGCGCGTCCCTAGCAGCAGATATATCACACAGTAGACCTCATAGAGTAAGGAGCTATAACGACTTTGATGTTTTTGAAGAATTCGAAAAGGCATCAAAAAGATTGATTAGAGTATGCCTAGAAAATCCACCTAAAGGAAAAGTTAAGGTTCAGTTAGGCGATGCAAGGAAATTAAGATTGAAAAGTGAATCGGTGGACTCAATAATCACCTCTCCACCGTATTTAAATGCAATTGACTACATGCGTGGACATAAGTTATCTTTAGTGTGGTTAGGTCATAAAATCAGTTCACTGTCTCAGATAAGAAGTTCGGGTGTGGGAGCAGAAAGGGCACCGGACACAGAACAGGACATTAAAAAGGGTTTAAAATTAACTAATGGTATCGTTTCCAAAAGTAGTCTTCCGAATAGGAAAGTAAATATGATTTGCAGGTATGCAGTTGATATGAATAAAATATTTGCAGAGAGTCATAGGGTTCTCAAAAGAGATCGTAAAGCTACGTTCGTAATTGGAAATACTTATCAAAACGGAGTATTGATCGATAATGCCGCCATAGCTTCTAGAATAGCGTATCTACATGGCTTTAAACTCTCAATGATAAAAGAGAGAGAAATTCCTGAGAACAGAAGGTACTTGCCGCCACCAAATTCTAAGGAGCAATCTAACCTGAAGCATAGAATGAAATCAGAATCTGTTATGACATTTTTAAAAATTTGACTAATAAGACGTCACATAGAGAACTGGAACTTCATAGTCTTATACAGAAGGATGATGACGTAGCCTTGATGGAACTATTTGAAATACACGGTGAAACAATCATGATTAAGTTAAAATCTTGGTATAAATCGGTATTAGATGAGGCTTTGATTTTAGAAGCTGTTAATGAGGCTTTTTTTGGATATTACAAAAATCCAAACACTTTTAATCCCAAAAAAGGCACTTTGTCGCGCTTTCTGGAAGTAGCTGCTGAAAGAGATTTAAAGAATATTCTTCAAAAAGAAAACCGAAGAGGTAAAAAGATCGATTTACCAGAAGATGTCGAACTTCAAGAAAAAATGTGGAATAGTATCTTAAGTGAGTCTGAAGCATCAGATAGTGCTATTGTAATGACAGAGACATATTCTAAAGTTGAAGAATTTTTACAAGGATACTTCTTGAATTCAGTTGACGTTGAATTAGCAAGACTCATTTTAATGAAAGAAAGGGCAAACACTGAATTCGTCAAAGTATTAAATATTGACTCACTCTCACCTCAGGACCAAACAAAAGAAGTTAAAAGAAACAAGGATCGAATTAAAAAGGTTATTTCTAGAAACAATATTGAAGAACAATTAAGAGCAATCATATATGAATAGTCAAGAAAAATTAATGCGATTGGCCTCTTCCAGGATTTCAAAGGATGACTCGTTCATGTCTTATTTTCTAGGAAAGTATTTAGCGTTTGAAAGGATTTCGGAAGATCAGATGATTAGCGAGCTTAATTGCTCATTAGCTTGTTACTATAAATTAGCCTTATGCAAAGCTCCAAATCCAACCGCTAATGATTTCATTCAACGAATTCAAAGGATTAGCGAGAAAACAGGTGTATCTGTTTTCGGCATAAGTAAGATAATAAAAAGGGTTTATACCATTAATAAACTATCTGATGCTCAGAGTCAATCGTTTCTAATGGCAGCGAGGGACAAAAAGAAAAATGAAGATAACAGTTGATGTATGGGTATAAAAAGATCATATATTTCTACAATAAGCCAAGAATTTTGGAGAAATGTTGGTTTTAACCCAATACCACCATATGACATTCAAGGTGCTATTAGTTTACAACTTCCATTGGATGTTGTTAGTTTGTCCACCTTAAGTCTTAAAAAAATAAAAGTCTGGTTGAATGAACGAAACATTGTTTTACCATTTCAACTTTCCAACAAACATCTTCATGGCTTCATATTAATTTATAGAAACTGTGGTTTTCTTTTCATTAATGGATCTGATCCAGAATGCGAAAGGCGATTTACCATGGCTCATGAGTTAAGCCATTACCTCTTAGATTACAAGATTCCAAGGGATAGGGCCATTAAGAAACTTGGTCTTGAAATTATGGAGGTTTTGGATGGCTTAAGGTCTCCGACCAATCTTGAAAGAATAGATGGAGTATTATCAGCAATTAATATCAAACCCTTTACACATCTTCTTGAAAAAGGCTCTGATGGCTCCTTTGTAAGAGAAACAGTAAAAAATTCAGAGAACCTTGCTGATCACTTGGCTTTTGAGCTTTTGGCTCCTAGAAAATTCGTGATTAAACAAGTGTTGCAAAAAGAAAATAAGATTTCCTTTGAACGCTTCCTAAATAAATCTAAGAAGCTTCTTACGGAAAGATATGATTTACCTGATTCGCTGGGTCATGAATATGCAGCTAAATTGGCTTATTCTGTAACTGGTGGCCCATCAATAATTTCAAAATTAGGATTATGATTTGTCGAACTTTCAAAAGAAGTCTGGAATAGATTGGTGAACATGATACCGTTTCAATGGACAATGAGCATGACATATCAAAACAAGTAGATAATAACTCATTAAATGAATTCAAAAAATCATACGGTGAGGAATTTTCCAATACTATTGATCTCGATACTTGGCGAGTTGGAGAAAATTTGGCTGATCTCTACCCCCAAATTGAGGAAGAAATTAAGAAAGCCAAAAGGGATGAATTTAAAACACATCAAGCTTTAAGGGATAATGTTTTTCCCAGAATTAAGGAAAAGGCAACATTTGACAATGCAGGGTTACATTCAGATGTAGATGTGTCTACTATTGAAAAAGTTCATAAGGGCTTCCTGTTCAACGGTGCTGTAACAGCGTGTGGAAGTGTAAGTGCTGTTTTTGATTCAGTGCCCATATCAATAACACAAATCGGTATTTGCTTAGTTAATTATCAGGGGCAACATGGAAGCTATTCTCATAGACTCTATAGGAGGGATTTAAGATTTAAGGGGGATGATCCCATAAAAGAGGCTATAAATTTAATAGAAAAACGTCACACAGATGAGGTAAAAGGTTCTTCGGCTATGAGCACATTAGCAGTAAGGGGAATTAAAGCCTATGCTGAAAGAGCAATTCTATTAAATAAATCCGAAAGCAATTGGCTGATGTCTAGAGGTACACCTACTCCCTATGAGTTGATGACCGGTTTTTGGGCAAGTCGACCCGAAATGAAGGCAAAAGCCATAGGCCTGATGAGTAATCTAGTCTCAGATCATAAAAAATTTGTTTATGTACAAAGCGGGATAAAAAATCAGCTCCTATGGACTTTTGGAAATGCTCTTAAGCCTTATGAATTCTTAGCAATTGACACAATGGAGGATAATCTTGCTCGTATGGTAGAATTAGGTGGAACTCGTGGAGAGTTTAGAGAATCTTATCAAAAGTTTGCTCAAGAAATAGGTTCTCAAATAGTCTATGGTGTTTATAAAGTTTCAAATCATTCCCAACCTCATGTTTTTTATTGCCATCGTGATCATATTCAAATTGCTGCTTTAATTGCAATTGCAGACGGAGTTCTTCAGACTCATAAGGGGTCTCCAATGTTGCTTGATTTAGCAGGTGATTTATGCAAAAATGCATTTGGTAAAAATGATTTCATTGCCTCAATAGAACAGGCAAACACCAAGGTAGAAGTTACTTTAGGTAATGAAACGTAAAAGAAATAGTTATGAATGATAAGGAAAAATCAGATAATCAATTAAATATGAATGACCTCTTGGATAAAGAAATAAGTCAAAATGGTGGCGAGTGGAAAGAGGATGCTAATAGTATTGGCAAGCATGGAACCACCATGTTTGATTTACCCAACAGTCAAGATGACTTAATCACTATACTTCTACCGAAAAATAATATAAGAGATATCGGTGCACACTCGCTCGTGAAAATTGGGAGCCGGACAGAAGAGAATGGTGGGGATGGAAGAGAATATCTTGGTATAGTGGTTTCCGGGCCATTTCATGAGCCAGACGGGATACGTGCCGACTCCTCAATGATGATCGCTACGACTATTCATGGGTCTATTTTTATGCCAGATTATCATGGAAAAGTATTAGTAGAACTACTCGGAGAAACTAAGGATGACATGATGATGCCGCCACGCTTTAGGCCGCTTCCAAATAGTCCCGTTTTTGTATTAGACAGTGAAGAAACAGCAAAAGCTCTTAAGGTCAAAGTAGAACCGGGTATTACTTTAGGAATGGCAATTGGGCATGACGACATAGAAGTTCAAATTCCTTCTAACAAAAAAACCGTACTTCCAAGACACATTGGAATTTTAGGGACTACCGGAGGAGGTAAGTCAACTACAGTTTCAGGTTTAATGGCACAGTTTCAAGAAAAAGGTATTGCTACAGTGGTAATAGATACAGAAGGTGAGTATACACATGTTGACCAGTCAACTAAAGACGATAACATGAAAAAACTTCTCTCTAGGAGAGATATAAAAGCCAAAGGCATAAACAATGTACAGGTCTATCATTTGGTTGGAAAGGAAACTAGAGCTGAAGCTCCTACCCCCATTAAGAGATTTACTCTTAACTTTTCTTCGCTATCTCCGTATGCAGCAGCAGATATAATGGGTCTGACTGAAGCGCAATTCGGGAGATTTTTTAAAGCTCATGATGCATTAAAATTAATACTTAAAGATTTAGGCATCTATCCGAAGCAAGGAGAGGAAAAAGAAGCAATTGAAATTAATGAGTTTGAACAGGGTTGGCCGGGTGTCACTTTATCTTTATTAATTGACATAGCAGGACTGCTTTATGCTAAGATTGCAAGATCTAGCCCTAATCCCTTTAATGATATAATTAAGAATAATTTAGAAAGAGTGCAACATAGAATTGACGCGGTTCAAACAGATAATGAACAAAGTTGGCTTGCACTTTTATCTAAATTATGGCAATTACGTAGAACAAATGTTTTTGATGTTCCAGGGGCAAAGCCCATTCCTTTTAATGAGCTAATTAAACCTGGATCTTTAACAATAATAGATCTCAGCGATTCAGACTCTACAACTGTGAATAATATAGTTATTGCCAATCTATTAAGAGGTATTCAGCTAGTTCAGGAAAATGCTTATGAATCAGCTATTAAAAGAGGTTCTAATCCTGCACCTGTTTCAATAATAATTGAAGAAGCTCATGAATTCTTATCACGAGAAAAAATCAGTAAAATGTCGAATCTATTTGAGCAAGTTGCCAAGATAGCTAGGCGTGGCAGAAAAAGGTGGCTTGGCCTTGTTTTCGTAACGCAACTTCCTCAACATTTACCAGATGAAGTCCTTGGCTTAATAAACAGTTTTGTTCTGCATAAAATAAATGATGCAAATGTAATAAGCCGTCTAAAACGATCCATAGGTGGTGTAGACCAAGGACTTTGGAACAAACTACCTAACTTGGCTCCAGGTCAGGCAATAGTTTCTACACCAAGTATCGCACGGTCTTTACTTGTAGCTATGGATCCAACTCCTTGCAAACTTTTAATGGTCGATTAACTGATAAAGTTGTCGAACTTCACAATAATTTCAGGAATAGCTTTTTAAACAATATATTATGATATTAATAACTTACGATTTAAAAAGTGACCATAAGCGTGTCAAGGATGCGCTTAAGGCAAGAGGATGGAAAGAGATTATTTACGATGAGCAACGAAGAAAGTGTAATTTACCAAACACTTCGCTTTGGAAAGATGGGGATAATGCCTTAGCTGCGAAAGAGGATGTAAAGAGTGTTGTAGAAGAGCCTATCCTGCAAAGGTTGATTTGCACAGTATTTCATAGCTGGGCTGGAATTAAGGGAGAAGAGTTCTAATTTATTGATATATAAGTTTAATACTTGAATAGGCCATTGGAATATCTAATGGTCTTTTTTAATTACAAATAGAAATTCATTGCTTATAAATGTCTAAAAAGAAAAAACACCATTACGTTCCTAGATTTTACCTGAAACGCTTTTCTATAGAAGAACAGGGTAAATTTCTTGGATTGTTCAATCATGAGAGTGAAGTTTTTGTTCAGAAAGCAGCTCTGAAACACCAAGCTTATGGAAATTTTCTATACGGTGAAGATGATGAAATAGAGAATGCATTGGCATGTATGGAAGGAACAATGGCAAAATTATTTCATTGTTGGATTGACAAAAAACTGTTTTACCCACCTCCTGCTCATACTAATGGTTTCAAATTACTTCAACGTTTTATATTATATCAGATATTTAGAACCCCAAAGGCTGGAGATAATATGCTTGATCAAATGACTATTAGCCTTAAGGCTATGTTGAAAGAACATAAACCCCATTTGTATGATCATATTAAGAGCGGTAGGTTAGAACACGAAAACTCAGTACTTCTTACCTTTCTTTATTCTATAGGTAGAGAACACCTCTTAAATTTTTTAGGTTGTAAATTTTTAGTAAATCTAACTTCTTTACCTTTCATAATGTCAGACAGTCCAATTGTGTTATATAACCAATTGATGGAAAAAGCTCAAAATTATATAGGTGCTACCGCCCTTACATCTAAAGGTCTACAAATATTCTTTCCCATTCACCCCAGATTAATGCTCTGTTTGTATGATGAAAATGTTTATGAATTTGGTAATGGCTGCAAAAATTGCTTTGGAGTAGAATCTAAAAATGATGTTGATCAGTTAAATGGACTTCAATTGATTAATTGCAGATCTCAAGTATTTTTTAATGAAATTGTCTCCAAAGACTATATTATGAATCTAGTTTCTAATTACTCTAGATTTAGAACTACCAAAAAATCAATCAATCAACTATTTAAAAAAGGTAGTAGAAAATTTCAGTTTATTAGCTCTGAAGACCCAAAAATTAATTTAAACGTGGATTTTTTTGACTTAAAGGCAAATCCAGCTAACTTTTCACACGATTTAGTGTCCCCCAGACATCCCTCAATGAATGGACAATGACTAACAACATAAATATCTAGCCAAAGCTTTTAATTATTTTTTACTATATTAAACTCTCTCTCCAAGCACTTCGTAACTCAAGCTAGAAAAAACCCAATGTCTATAGAGTTATGGAACCATCTTTATTTCACATCGACTATGGTCGATTAACCGAGGTGTTAATAACCATAGTAATCTTCTCATTCCTTATCGAAAGAGCATTATCCGTCATCTTCGAAAGCCGATTATTCATCGACCGAACTACAGAAAATGATGGTACAACCAAACGAAAAGGAATCAAAGAACTAATAGCACTCGTAGCATCAATCTCCTTTTGCTTTGCCTGGGACTTCGATGCCATTACAATCCTACTACAGTCAGACGACCATATGACAGTCGGAGGCACAATTATCACTGGAGCAATAATAGCAGGAGGCTCAAAAGCATCCATGGGCTTATTTAAAGATGTAATGGGCTTCATGAGCTCGGCCGAGAAAGAAAGAAAAGCACGAAAACAAAGCACTACATAATGAAATCTGCATTAGTAATTTGCATCTCTCTACTTTCAATTTCATTGACTGTGCAGGCAGACTATGTCGAAGTAGTTAGAAATGCCAACATCTATGAGGAGGCCAACTCTAGCTCACAGAAAGTAAAAAAAGCCTTACGAGGTGAAACATACATACTCGTTTTAACCGATCAAAAGAATGGGTATTTCAATATTGCCATACCAAACTCCAACCGTACAGGATGGGTATACCGAACTCTGGTGCGTAGATATCCCGGCTTACCCGATGGATACGAACACATCGCAATTGAAGAAGAAGTGAAAGTTCACATTATAGATGTAGGAGCTGGCTTGGGTACAGTCATTGAGCTTCCAGAAAACAAATGGGTAATTTATGATGCTGGTCATTATAGAGGAGGTAGCGATACCCGATATCATCAATTTGAAACTATCCTTCCCGAAAATGCAGAAATAGAACTCATGGTCTTATCCCATACAGACGGAGACCATATTGGTGCCGCTGGTGAGATTTTAAGAAAACATAAAGTGAGAAAGCTATTATGGACAGGCTATGAGAAATCTATGATCAGCTCTTCCGAACCAACCGCATCTTTCACGAGAATTACGGAAGCCTTGAGTGAAATTGATTACAATATCGATAACATTAATCTCAATCAAAGAGACAGTACAATTACCCCAGGCATTCAACTCAAATACGGAGAAGTCACACTCACTTTCCTTTGTGGTTTTGGTGAACCCGAATCAACATGGGACCTTAACTCAAATGGAGAGAGACTTAACTCCGTTAGCATTGTCATGAAACTGGAGTATGAGGGTAAATCAATACTTTTCTGTGGAGATGCTGTAGGTCGCCATATTGGCGATCCAGATAACTCGATTATCGCTACAGAAGCATACATGGTTCAGAATGCCAAAGACTGGCTTGATTCTGACATTATCATAGCCCCACACCATGGTGCTGATAATGGCAGCTCTACGGAATTCATCAGCCTGGTATCCCCGGAATCAGTTATTTTCTCATCTGGCAGCTACCACAACCACCCAACAAGAAGCGCTGCAGAGAGATACCTCAGATCAGTAGACATCAACAACATTTACAGAACCGACAGAGGAGATGATGAAGAAAAACCAGACAAACCTTATTACGAATGGAGACACGGCCAAATAGATGGCTGCACCGATGGCTATGGAGATGACGACATACAAATAACACTTCATCCCTCAAGCTCATATACCATAACATATTTAAACCCTAATCCACCATGTAATTAACATGAGTAAACTAGAATGTAAAAGAAAGAAACTATGAAGTTGGAGTAGTCTGAATACCTTTAAAATATAAAATGGATTATCAAAAAAAGAAAAATATAATCTTAATTGGTTTCATATTAGTTTCAACAAGTTTGTTTGGACAAGAAACCAATATGATTGCATCGTGCTGTAATGGAAAAACAGCCAGGTGTACTGGTTCAGCATATTGTTCGGCTTGTAAAAATTGTAAATATTGTAAACATTGTAACAGTGGGGGTTCCTGCGGTGTGTGCTCTGGTGGCAATAAAAAGACAAGTTATCCTTCTACTTTAAGAAATTCTTCAACAAGTATAGATTCGAAAACTAATTTATACTACTTACCCAATGATATATTTTCAAAATATTATTTAAAAAACTTAATGGTCAATTCAGAGGCTCTTAACTTAAGATCTGGACCTGGAACCGAATACTTGGTATTTGAAAAATTGAATAAATATCAAGGATTGATTTTTCTTGCAATGACTGGTAATTGGGTAAAAGTCAAAGTAAAATCGACAAATACAATTGGATTTGTTCACTACAAATATGTTGTTTTAATAACCGACTAATGGCTGTTTTCAAATACATGCATAGTTTATCCTACAACAATAAAATTACATATTATAAATCCCTAACCTACAGCCGGTTCACCCGGCCATTCGTTTTCTCATAGCCGAAATCACCAGCTTCCGGTTACCCACAGTTGTACTGCTCCACATTCATTCCGCAAGCTACATTCATGCGCACCACCACAACTTTCTCCAGTCTAGTAGTCCTATTAGAGTCTCAACATTCAACCGAAACCCTTCGCAGGTTATATGGCGTTCGTCATCCGTTGCAAAGCATACTCCGCGCCAGACCTCACCATAAGCTTAAACAGCACATGGCTCGCCAAAGGTTGCTTACAAGTCTGTCACGTATTATGCTCTTGCTTCCTCCTTCCTCACAGCAGTTATCTCTGTCCTCATGGCCGCTTCACTTCACTGCGTTGCGGACACTCACTTCGTTCAGCTCAGCCGCCATTCGTCCAGCCACTGCTTGTGTTAGTGCTCGCCTGCGGCCTCAGTCAGTTACAGTCGCTCGCCTCCACCACCCATCCTTACCCATAGGGCGGACTCCCACGCCCAGACATGCTATCGCAATTCACCTGGTCGGCCTCCTTCGGACTCGCAGGCTACATTCAGTACTCCGTTACTCTCCGTACTTCATTTCGCCTTGACCGGCTCGCAACTTCACGTCCTAAATCTTTCAGGACATTGGTTTTACATTTAATTATTATGAAACAAATTATTATTAATCATTACGGTAAAATCATCGACACAAGGTGTTATGAAAAACTACCTGCTTCTATAGTTTGTCCCAATTGTAATTCAGACATTGAACTAACATTAAAAGATGATTCTGATTCAATTTTATGCCAAGGAGTGGAATTTAAATATAGAGATTATTACAAGCAGTGTATGGTACTGATATTTTTAAGAAGTCAAAAAACAAAACAAATCTAAGCGGCTCCCTGCAGCCAACCCACCAATAAAAAAGCAAGACTATACAGAGCTACTCCCGATAGTTATCGGGATCCGGTCTTGCTTTTTACCCTCACCGCTTTCTGAGATAGCTTTCTTTTTTTCCTTTTTCTTTTAAAAAGTATTTTATGGAAGCATTTTTCAATCATCTCAATCCCGCAGTGATCAAAAACATTATGCTGAAAATGAACAAAGAGGAGTTCGTTCAGTGTGAGCAGTTCATCAAGAAACAGGCCCTGAAACTACCCAATGGTCCGAAACGCACGATGTATGTGAACTTGTATAATTGGTGTAGATCTCAATACCAGGAAATAGATAAAAAAAAGCCCTCATTATTCTGAGGGCTTAAATCGATTTTAATTTACGAAACTACTTATCCTTTTTTGGAAGGAAGGCCCTGCCTGGCAGAATACCGAATGGCGTCCTGCAGGTTTTTTTCATCTTCATCAACGGTGGACTGACTAACTGCAGTCATTACACTGCCGGCAACAGTAAGATAACCCGCAACCTTAATTGCGATCGCTGGTAATGCAACCGGTGACGCAATGACCGTTGCCCCAACAGCTGCTACCATCAACCCAATATTTCTAAGCTTCTTAAAAAACTTAGGAGTCGGTGCTTCCATCCGTTGTGATAGGTTTAATTTATTTGTTTTCATGTTCTGGAATATTAAATAATACGTTCTCTACTTTCGTTAATCTGGCATCCATAAACGCAATCTTTTGATTGGTTAATTTCTGGTTGCCGTTAAATTCTGCTTTGATCAGCGCAGTTGTATTTTTGACTTCCGTCAAATCCTTTTCTACTTTCTTAAAATCAGCCAGAAGCTGTTTTAAAAAGTAGGCTACAACCCCTACCAATACACACAGAATACCGCTTGCTATGACCTCCACTTTGATTGTCTCCATCATCAGTCTGAACTTGTGATAGTTAGATAGACCTCCCCTGTTTCCATAGCCTCTCGAATAACTGACTTTAGAATGGCATTGGCCTTTCTTGAGGCAAGTCCACAACCAGGGCCAGTGAGACTGCTCACGGGAGCAATACAACCTCTCAACTCCTTCAAAGCGTCATTAGCTGGATGAAAAAGTATAAATGAGCGATTAGGTACGTTGGCTATTTCAAAATGCCATCCTCTTTCATCTGTAAACCTTGACTTAATCAGGTATTTCCCTTCAGGAATACAGGAGACATTACGTTCATTGTCATTCCAGGGCAACTCAATCGTACGACATATGCGTTCCCCTTTACACCACAAATCACCATTC
>Ga0189274_100284_pt1 | contig 13267 bp, 12 predicted proteins | sample N5B1minimetaG_FD_130323 | JGI IMG/M metagenome (GOLD analysis project Ga0189274, IMG submission 130323) | Marine microbial communities from the Costa Rica Dome - N5 B1 mini metaG | ecosystem: Environmental > Aquatic > Marine > Oceanic > Photic zone | place: Costa Rica: the Eastern Pacific...
TACTCGTAAAGATAAGATTGAACAAATCATACTTACTGACCTGCGTATTGAACTTACGAGTCCTGCTGGAGCAGATTTCAGCTTCCTGAAAAAAATCAACCTTTACTTAAATGCTGAAGGTTTAGATGAAGCTTTAATAGCATGGAAAGATCCTGTCCCATCTTCAGATACGGTTCTTGTTCTTGAAGTTACTGGCGCTGACATGCAAGAATACATCAAGAAAGATCAATTCTCATTGCGAATTAATGCGACCACAGATGAAGTATTAGGCAGTGACCACCACCTTTTAATCTCATCAACCTATTTTGTAGATGCTAAGGTTTTAGGACAATAATCAAGAATTGTTCTCTTGTCCTTTTCGGTAGAAATATCCTAATGCAAAAAAGACTAGGGCTACAACTATACTCCACCAAAAGTGGATAATAAATTTCAAGACTAAAATGACACCAATTACTCCAAGAATGAGCAGGATGATGTTTTTCGTTTTTTGATCCATAGTCTGAATTTAAGAAAAATTTGCTGTTTGAAGCACCTCATCAATACTTGCTTTTAATCCTGAAGCGTCTTTACCACCTGCGGTAGCAAAAAATGGCTGTCCACCCCCACCGCCTTTGATATGCTTAGCGGCAGCTCTCACAAGATTTCCTGCGTGCAAATCTTTCGATTTAGCCAATTCATCTGAGATTACAATACTCAAGGTAGCCTTACCATCAGACTTACCCCCGATAACAGCAAATAAATTATCAACTTCTGCTTTTAGTTGAAAACACAAATCTTTAATTGACCCACCATCTAAATCTAAAATTTCAGAAACCAGATGAACACCATCTTTCTCCACAATCTTAGATTTCACAGTTGATTTTATTTGTTGAACTTGACCACGCTTGAGTTGTTCAATTTCTTTTTGAAGCTTGTTATTTTTATCCATGAGCTCTTGTACAGCACCCACCATATTTTTAGGCTTCTTCAGTAATTCAGCTATTGCTTCATATTGTTCAACACGCTCATTAAAATATGCTTGTGCTTTATCTGAGCTAATTGCTTCAATTCTTCGAATACCTGCAGCAACCGAGCCTTCAGAAACAATTTTGAACAAATTGATTTTTGAAGTATTTGAGACATGAGTCCCTCCACACAATTCGACTGAATTTCCGAACTGAATCACACGCACCAAATCGCCATATTTTTCACCAAACAGAGCCATAGCCCCCATATCTTGAGCTACACTCATAGGCACCGCACGCTTCTCATTCAAATCTATCCCTTCTTTAATCGCTGCATTAACTTTATCCTCAATCACCTTCAATTCTTCGTCTGTCACTTTAGAAAAGTGTGAAAAATCGAATCTTAAATACTCATCATTTACTAAAGATCCCTTTTGCTCAACATGAGTTCCAAGAGTTTCTCTTAAAGCGTGATGCAACAAATGAGTTGCAGTATGATTTGCCTCAGACAACTTACGTTTTCCTCCATTCACTTTTGCTGTGAATTTTGCAGTAAGATTTTTCGGAAGCTCTTTTGCGAAATGAATAATTAAATTATTCTCTTTCTTAGTATCAAAAATGGCCACCTTTTCAGTATCATTTTCAATAATCCCTTTATCACCAACTTGTCCTCCACCTTCAGCATAAAACGGCGTAATATTGAAAACCAGTTGATAGAATTCTTTATTCTTTTGCTTTACCTTTCGGTACTTCGTGATAACAACTTCAGTTTCTAAAATGTCATAGCCCACAAATTCTTCAACATCATCTTCTAATAGAATTACCCAATCATCAGACTCCACTGCTGATGCTGCTCTACTTCGTTCTTTTTGTTTATTTAACTCAATAGCAAATCCGTTTTCGTCTATTCCCAAGTTGTTTTCTCTTGCGATCAAGGCCGTTAAATCTTTTGGAAAACCGTAAGTATCAAACAATTCAAAAGCATCTGCTCCGTTAAGTTCTTTACTTCCAGCGGCTTTTGCATCAGCAATCAATTTTTCAATTTTTGTCAAGCCGGTTTCCAGCGTTTTGAAAAATGATGCTTCTTCTTCTTGAATGACTTTTTGTATTAACTCCTTCTGAGCGGCTAATTCATTGAAAGCTCCGCCCATCTCATCAACTAACACATTGCTGAGTTCATGAATAAAAGGCTCTTTCATATTCAGAGTTTGATAACCGTATCTGATTGCCCTTCTCAAAATTCTACGAATCACATAACCAGCTCCTGTGTTGGACGGTAATTGACCATCCGCAATTGAAAACGCAATGGCTCTTACGTGATCTGCGATTACACGCAATGCAATATCAGTTGTTTCTGATTTTCCATAGGCGCATCCAGAGGCTTTTTCTAGGTGCTGTATTAAAGTTTGAAATAAATCACCATCATAGTTTGATTGTTTTCCTTGTAACACAATTGCCAATCGTTCTAATCCCATTCCGGTATCAACATGCGTACTCGGCAACTTCTCTAAAGACTTGTCAGACTTTCTATTGAATTGCATGAATACCAAGTTCCAAATCTCTATCACCTGAGGATGATCTTGATTGACCAATGACTTTCCATCTACTTTTTGGCGTTCTTCTTCAGTTCTGATATCCACATGAATTTCAGAACATGGACCACATGGTCCAGTTTCTCCCATCTCCCAGAAGTTGTCTTTTTTATTGGCCAATATGATACGATCTTCAGAAATAAACTTCTTCCAAATATCAATTGCTTCTTGATCAACTGCTACTCCATCTTCTTCATCTCCTTCAAAAACAGTAACGTACAATCGATCTTGATCAATTTTATAAACATCTGTCAATAACTCCCATGCCCAGGCAATTGCATCCTCTTTAAAGTAGTCTCCAAATGACCAATTCCCCAGCATTTCGAACATGGTGTGGTGATAAGTATCCACTCCCACCTCTTCTAAATCATTGTGTTTTCCTGACACACGTAAACATTTCTGAGTGTTTGCAACTCTTTTATCCTTGGCCTCATTGTATCCTAAGAAATAATCTTTGAATTGATTCATTCCGGCATTTGTAAACATCAAAGTCGGATCATTTTTAATCACCATTGGAGCAGAATCCACTATTTGATGCCCTTTTGAAGCAAAGAAGTCAAGGAAAGTTTGACGTATCTCGTTGATTTTCATAAAATTATTTTGTTAACGATTGTTAATCAGATTGCAAATTTATCTTTTATACGTAAATTTGCAGCTCCAAAACAAAGTTTTTGGAACAACAACAAACAAAATAATTCGCCATGCGAAAAGAAAAGTTTAAATATAATCCGGAGACCTTGTCGTATGAGAAGGTAGAGATTGGTTGGGGAGAGCGATTAGTTAAAGTGAGTCTTGTCGTTGCTCCTGCAATAGTTTTGGCCGTCATATTTCAGTTGGTACTTTTAAGCTCTGGATGGTTTCAAAGCGCTAGAGAAAAGGAACTAGAAAGAGATAATGCTTTTTTAAATGCGCAATTGGATGTCATGAGAAATGACGTTTCTACTGCCATTGCTGTCTTGGATGATATTTCAAAAAGAGACAATGAGATTTACCGCTCAGTGTTCAATGCAGAACGTTTTCCTGCTGATTTAAGAGAGATGGGGACCGGTGGTTCTGATGAATACGAGCAATTAACTGGATTTCAAAGTTCTCAAAAAGTAATTGAGAACACAAAGAAAATTAGAGAGTTAGAAGGAAAACTATACGCACAGTCTATCTCTTTTGATGAAGTGATCAGTTTGGCCAGAGAAAAAGAAGAAATGTTAGCTTCTATCCCTGCTATTCAGCCTGTATCTAATGAAGACTTAACACGAATAGCTTCGGGATTTGGTTTCAGAATAGATCCAATATACAAAACAAAAAAAATGCACACAGGTCTTGATTTCACTGCAGACACTGGAACCCCGGTATATGCAACAGGAAACGGAACTGTAGTTGAATGTGAAGTAAAAAGATGGGGATACGGCCAATCAGTGATTATTGACCATGGATTTGGTTACCGCAGTCGTTATGCACACTTGAGTGAGTTTAAGTGTAAGCCTGGAGATAAAATAGTAAGAGGCCAAGTGATTGGATTAGTGGGTTCAACTGGTAAATCTACTGCGCCGCACTTGCATTATGAAGTGGAGAAAAATGGTCAGAAGATTAATCCGATTCATTTTTTCCATTCAGACATTTCTCCAGAAGAATATGAACGATTAATTGACATGGCATCCAACGCCAACCAATCATTCGATTAAAATTTGTCGATAAAATCAAGCTAATCAGCTAAAAGCACAGACTTTATCAAACCTAATCAAAAGTTTTGCGTTATCATTGACGTATGAAAAAACTATTGTTTCTAGGTTTATTTATTTCTTTTGGAGGATTAGCTCAAGTTCCGGCCTACTACAACGGAATAGATTTCTCTCAAAGTGGACCTTCGATTTATAATCAGTTACAAAACCTGATTACGAACACACACAACGAAATTACCTATTCAGAATGTTGGGATGCCTTGAAGGCAGCAGATTTAGAAACAGGTTCAAACACCTTAGTTACCTTAATTTATGGTCATGATGATTCGGATGGCAATGTGGTAACTGATCGCACCAGAGATAAAAACAATAATGGAGGAAATAATGGACAGTGGAATCGTGAACACGTATTTCCTAAATCTCTAGCAAATCCTGATTTAGGCACGAGCGGACCAGGCAGTGACGCCCACAATTTAAGAGCTTCAGATGTTCAACAGAATGCCAACCGCGGAAACAAAAAGTTTACCGAATCATCAGGTATCCCAGGCACAGTAAGTTCTAATTGGTACCCAGGAGATGAATGGAAAGGAGATTGTGCCAGAATCATCATGTATATGTATTTAAGGTATGGTACCCAATGCATTCCTGCAGATGTTGGGACAGGAAGTCTGAATTCATCTGATGCAAACATGGCGAACATGTTTTTAGAGTGGAACAATGATGATCCTGTCTCGCAATTTGAAAAAGATCGTAATGATGCCATCCAATCTTTTCAAGGAAACCGCAACCCATTTATTGACAATCCGAGAATTGCCTATAAAATTTGGGGAGGACCTTTAGCTGAAGATACTTGGGGAGGCCTGTCTATTTCAAAATCAGAAGATGGATTAATCACAGTTTATCCGAATCCAATTACTGAAGATATCTTTTATGTGAGCGGTTTGAACACAATTGGATTAGACAGTGTAAAACTTTACAACCTGCAAGGCGGACTTATAGAAGCATTAGATTTAGACCAACTAGTAAAAGATGGAGGTGTTTCGGTACAACATTTACCTGCCGGAACGTACATTCTGAATATTGTGCAGAATGACGCCAATTACCAACGTAAACTCATCATTGAATGAATCGAAAAATTAGATTGATATGGGATTTTCATGGTGTTGATTCTGAGGGAACAGCAGAGCATCATGTCAAACATTTGGTTCAATTCATGAATCGTGAAGAGCTTCAATGTTTAAGAACAGCAGTATTTACAGCTAATGATATGCATCACATGGCTTGCATGACGGTCAATGAAAAAGATGTGAGGATTATTAGAGATACGCTCAAACCTCACCGAGCTGTAATTGTTGAGTAATTACATCATTAAAATCGGGTTAGATTGTTTTTCAATCCCAATCGTGGTTTCATTTCCATGCCCTGTGTAAACAACCGTGTCATCAGGTAAGTTGAACATCACATTGACAATGGACTCCTTTAACACGTTAAAATCACCTCCCGGCAAATCATATCTTCCAAAACTGCCTTGAAAGAGCACATCACCGTTAATCACAAACTTATCGGCTGCAGAGTAAAAAACAATGTGTCCTGGAGCATGCCCCGGAGTGAACAACACTTCTAATTCCGAATTTCCAAATGTGATTTTCGTATTCTCCTTTATAAAATAACCTGGATCTGGTGACTGCTGGTAGCCAGTAATTCCGTACATATTGGCTGCAATAGGCATATGTGCTAAGGTTGGCATATCTAGTTCATGTGCCCCGAGCTCAAGTCCATACTCTTGAGACACAAAGAAATTTCCAAAAACATGATCTAAATGACAATGAGTATTCCATAAGGCAACAGGCTTTAATCCTTTAGAAGTAATATAATCCTTCAATTGCTGTCTTTCTTCTTGATAATAACATCCTGGATCAATGATCACGCAATCATTGGTTTCATCTGATAAGATGTAGGTGTTCTCTGCAAATGGATTGAAGGTTAATTTGTGAACTTGAATCATACTAAATGGTTATAAAACAAAGTTAGTTTATACAATTGGATATTTGTATCTTTATCAGCACATGCGCCCAGCATTTTTGAAAATAATCGCTTTACTTGTGGTTCTTTGCTTTTCTAGCAAAGGATTCAGCCAATTCTACCAAGGTTCATATCAAGAATTTGGTAAAAGCCGTGTTCAATACAATGGCTTCAGCTGGAAATTCCATGCCTACAAGCGATTTCGTATTTATTACTCTGGTATCAATGAAGACATTGCAGTCTACACCGCAAGAACCATGCATCACTACCTTCAAAAGGCAGAGGAGAAATTGGATTATAAGTTTCCAGAAAAGTTGGAAGTCATTGTTTACGAATCACAACAGAAATTCAGACAAAGTAATTTAGGATTATCTACCAGTGAAGAAACCGAAATTGGGGGAACAAGTAGAATTGTTGGCTCCAAGGTCTTTGTTTACTTTGAAGGAGACCATCAAAAGTTCAACGAGAATATCAAGGCTGCTGTATATGAAGTCTTAATGAAGCACATGTTCTTTGGTGGAGATTGGAAAGACCAGATTAAATCTACAGTGAATTCTGGAATTCCAGACTGGTTAGAGAAAGGACTCTTACATTACTTTGTCAAAGAATGGAATGCTGACATTGAAAGTCGTGTAAAGGACCTCATTTTAACACGAAAAATAGACCATTTTAACGACCTTTCAGAAGATGAAAAAGTATATGCAGGAATCGCAGTTTGGAATTACATTGCTGAAACACACGGCAAAACAATTATTCCGAATATCATTTACATTACCCGAGTAACAAAAAATGTTGAACGCGGTTTCTACTCCCTTCTCGGGATGGATTTTAACAAGTTATCCCGCAATTACATTGCATTTTATCGCTCGCGCTACATCTTGGAATATGAAAGTCAAACAGAAATAGAAGGAAATCAAATCACCTACAAGAACAAGAAAGAAGCCGTTTATTATGGAGCACAGCTATCACCTGATGGAGAAAAATTAGCTTTTGTTGAAAACAGATTAGGTAGGTACAAAGTCAAAATACTAGATACCTTGTCGAAAAAAACAGTCACTATTTTCAAAAAGGAAACTAAACTCGAGCGTTTACAAGACTATTCTTTTCCTGTTCTCAGATGGCACCCTACGGGCAACGCGATTGCTTTTTTCTCTGAAGTAAAAGGAGAACTCAAGCTGTTTACCTATTCGCTTGAAAGTAAAGAGTTGGTTGATAAGACCATCAAAAAGATGGATAAAGTGTTGGATTTTGGATACTCTTCAAATGGTCGAAAGATGATTATTTCTGGTGTAGTTCAAGGTCAATCAGACCTTTACTTATTTGATGTCATTTCAAAAAGAATGGACCAAATTACTGATGATATTTATGATGACTTGAACCCACAGTTCATTTCGGGTAATCAAGAGGTTATATTCAGTTCGAACCGACCTTCAGATACCATCTTCAAGAAACCAGATATTGATTTTATTGATCGTAAAAACGATTTGTTTATCTACGATTTGAAAGAAATAGACAGGAATTACAAGTACCTCACTCGAGTGACTAACACACCGCTCGACAACGAAATTCAGCCTTATGAGTTGCAAGAAGGAACTTACGTCTACTTGTCAAATCAGAACGGTATTTACAATCGATTCATTGCACAAAAAGACAGTTCTATTGCTTTCATTGACACTAGTATCCATTACAACTATTCAATATCTAATCTACCTCAAACTAACTATGTCACAAGTATCAGGGAACACATGATGACAAAGAGTGATGATGCTGTTTATCTCATCTACCAGAACAATAGTTTCAAGTTCATCCAAACTCACTATGATGACAAAACACTACCTGTAATTTGGAATACCACCTACCGTCAAAATCAACTAGATAATTTAGCGAAATATCAATCTGTAAAAATAGGCACAGATGAACCGAATGACACCATCTATTTAGCTGAGCATAAGTACCAAAAGGTATTGGTTGAAATTGGAAACGAGAATGAAAACAAACTGCAATATGACTCACTGAGTGGAGATTCAATTATCAAAAAACCAAAATGGAAACCTTCTGCTTACACCATTTACCAACCCAATTTTGCCAAAGATTATGTCCTAACACAATTTGACAACAACTTTCTGTTCCCCAACTACCAGCCCTACTCTGGACCTGGGTCGGTATATTTTAATCCGGGAATGAACATGTTATTGAAACTAGGTGCTTCTGATCTTTTTGATGATTTCAAATTACTTGGAGGAATGCGAATTCCTACCTCTTTGAATTCAGGCGGAGAGTTCCTTTTAATGGCTGAGCATCTGAAAGACAGAATTGATCATAGATTGTTATTCTATCGTCAAAAAACGGTAAACACGCAAGGTCTGTATAGATGGCTCACTCATGATGTGAGATACCGACTAAGTTTTCCAATTTCTGAAATACTCTCCCTTCGTAACACGGTTAACATAAGAAAGGATAAGCAAATCTTTATACCATATTCTGATAACTCCTTGATGATGGAGAATCAAGTGGGATATAATTCTGGTTTAAAAACAGAATTGGTGCTTGACAATACCATTCCAATGGAGCTAAATATCAGAAGAGGGTTTAGAGGAAAAATATTTGCCGAATATCTTCAAGAATTAGGAGGGCAAAATAAATCAACTTTCAACTTTGGAGGAGACTTAAGGCTTTACACACGTATCAAACGCAATTTTATATGGGTAAACCGTCTTTCTGGAGCAACTTCGCTTGGAGGTAGAAGATTGCTTTATTACATGGGAGGTGTAGACAATTGGGTCTTAAGACCAAACCCTGATTTTGATCAAAGTATAGATGTAGATCCTTCTCAAAATTTCGGATTCCAAACCATTGCAACGCCAATGCGTGGATTCATTCAAAATATTCGAAATGGAAATAGTTTTGCGTTGTTCAACACCGAATTCCGCATTCCTATATTCACTTTCTTTTCAACCTATCCGATTAAGAGTGAAATCATTAAGCATTTCCAATTAACGGCTTTCTCTGACATTGGTGTTGCTTGGACAGGTCCTCACCCATTCCATCCTGACAATTATTTTAATACTCAGGTTATTGAAGACAAACCTGTCACGATAAATGTTGAGAACCTGAGAGAACCTATCATTGGTGGATTTGGATTTGGAGCAAGAACAAAAATTTGGGGTTACTTCTTAAGGTTTGATGTGGCTTGGGGAATTGAAGATTTTGAGTTAAACAAAGCAGTTCCGTACTTATCATTAAGCAAAGACATATGACAATTCAAACCGTTATCATTCTAATTTTGGTAGGACTTGCAGCTGGTGCACTAAGTGGATTTGTAGGTATCGGTGGTGGAGTAATAATGGTTCCTGCAATGGTCTACATTTTAGGTATGTCCCAACACATGGCTCAAGGAACTTCTCTATTGTTGATGCTTCCTCCAATCGGAATTTTAGCTGTGATGAATTATTACAAGGCCGGGGAGGTAAATTGGACCTATGGGATAATAATAGCCTGTGCCTTCGTGATAGGAGGTTATTTTGGCTCAAAACTAGCATTAAAACTCTCTCCAGCACTCGTAAAACTAATATTTGGCGTACTCATGTTGTACGTTGCAGGAAGAATGATTTATTCAGGATATAAAGGACATTTTAAAACGAATGAAACAACTAATACAGCAGTTAGCGAATGAAGTTTTTGATGAAGCCGTATTAATCAGACGTCACATTCATCAACATCCAGAACTTTCATTTGAAGAATATGAAACTTCGAAATTCATTCAGTCAAAACTGACAGAATGGGGCATTTCTTTTGAAACTGGTTTTGTAAAAACTGGCATAGTTGCTTTTATCCAATCACCTAATTCTGACAAGTGCATAGGACTTAGAGCTGACATGGACGCATTACCCATTCATGAAGAAAATGATGTCACGTACAAGTCTGTTCATGATGGAGTTATGCACGCTTGCGGTCATGATGTTCATACTGCTATGCTTTTGGGAGCGGCCAAAGCACTCAACCAAGTAAAAGACCAACTACCGCACAGTGTAAAACTGATTTTTCAACCAGGAGAGGAGAAATTGCCTGGTGGAGCAAAATTGATGATTGAGGCAGGTGCACTAAAGAATCCAGTAGTAGAAGAAATGTATGCCTTGCATGTATTTCCTGAATTAGAAGCCGGAAAAGTTGGCTTAAAATCTGGAATGTATATGGCATCATGTGATGAGATTCACATGACGGTGAATGGTAAAGGCGGTCATGCTGCTATGCCTCACCTTAACATTGACCCTATTGTCATCTCTGCCAATATTATCACGCAATTACAACAAGTAGTTTCAAGACATTGTCCTCCACAAATTCCTTGTGTCCTTTCGTTCGGAAGAATAGAAGGTTTAGGAGCAACCAATGTAATTCCAGATTCAGTTGCCATTCAAGGTACATTTAGAACCATGAATGAAGAATGGAGATCAAAGGCACACGATTTAATTAAGTCACAATGCCAGTCTATTGCTCAACAAGCGGGTGGCTCTGTTGATATAAACATTCAAGTAGGATACCCTTATTTAGAGAATAATCCAGATATCACTGAAAAGGCTAAACTAAAAGCCATTGAACAGTTGGGCGACAAATCAGTGGTAGATTTACCGATTAGACTAACTGGTGAAGACTTCGCCTTTTTTGCACAAGCTGTTCCCTCTACCTTCATAAGAATTGGTGTTCGAAACGAAAAAGAGGGAATTACAAAAGGAGTGCACAACGCCCAATTCAACATTGACGAATCTGCTATTAAAACAGGCATAGAAGTTTTATTAGCCCAATCTTTATTACCATGAAAACAATCATTACACTCACTTTTTTAGCTGGAGCTTTTACATTCACTTCTTGTAAAAAGACCTATTCATGCACTTGTACAAAACCTGGTCAAAAAGACCCAGCTGTGAGCACATGGAAATTGAAAGAAGAAGATGCGCAATCAAACTGCAACAGCTTAAATGCACAATATGCTGAAGATAGCGGCAGCTGTGTTTTATCTGAAAGTTAAATTCTGAAATCAATTGTTATTTAACCTAACTTTTTGCAGATTTATTCGTATTATTGATAACAAATAAAACCATTTAAATTTTCTAAAATGAAAAAATTATTATTCGTTGCGGTTGCAGTTTCAGGTTTAGTTCTTGTTTCTTGTAACAAAAATCAATCAGCTGTTAAAAAATTAGACGGTACTTGGACTGTTACTAAGGCTGCTACTACTGACGGTGGAGTTACTTACGATCCAATTGCAACTGGTGATGTAACACAAACAATGACATTTACAGAATGTAAATTAAAAACTGATGAGTGGTGTAACATGACTGTAACTACTAACATTACAGGATGGCCTGAGTCAACTGAGTCAGATGTTTATAGAGTAACTGGAGACGGTATGACTTTGGAAACTAAAGATGATGCTGCTGCTACAGAAATTTGGTCAATGACTATTGATGAATTGACTAAATCTTCAATGAAAGCGACTCAAGTTGATGGATCAACTACTACAGTAATTGAAGCTACGAAAAACTAATTAGAGTTTTTTATAAATTTGAAGAGGAAGTAGAAATGCTTCCTCTTTTTTTATGGATAATTTTTTAAAAATAACAATTGGATTGCTCTTCATAGGACTCGCAATGTTGATTGGAATGCAGTTTTATTACACTCTGTTTGTATTCGTGACTGCCTTGAAGTCAGGATGGGTGTTCGGTTCCATTTTTGTCAGGCTACTTGTCATCATCTTCACAATAATCGGCTTGAACTTGATTTTCAAATCATTTGAAAAGACGGCGTCCATGAAATTTATCTGGACGGCTATTATGGGGGCTATTCTAGGATTTGGAATCTCATTTATTACTCCTATTTACAATTCAGATTACGGAGACTTTTCTGATTCAGAAACTTTAAATTTTGAGGTACTAGACTCAGTCGCAGCTGATGTGATTAAAGAATCACCTGAACAAAAAGTAGTTGCATTCTTCTCCACTGATTGTGGTCACTGCAAAACCACTGCTTTTTTTCTAGGTATCAATCAAGAAGCAGGACAGTCTATACCCATTTATGCGTTTTTTAATGATTATCTTGATAATGTAGAAGTCTTCTTAAACGAGAATAATGGTGCAAATTTCAGAACGCACATCATTGGCGATATGAATCAATTTTTACATTTGTCTGGAGCCATTTTCCCGAGCGTATTCTTATTAGACGAGTCCAACAATACCATTAAGCATTGGTCAGGTGACGTTGTTAATTACACCGCCTTAGATGAAATTCTTGCAATTGAATCATGAAACAATTCAAGATTCCACAGCAACTGAATTCTAGTTTCATTCAATCTATCCATGATTTAAGAAACCAAAACGACCCACTCAAAAAAGATTGGTCTCCTACCCGCCTTTGCTACACTTCACTAGAAATTAAACTTGCTCGTCATTTTGGTTTTTGCTTTGGTGTCAAAAATGCAGTGGAGAAAATCTATCATATCGCAGAAGTAAATGCAGGAAAAACCATTTATCTCATCAGTGAAATGATTCATAATCCTGATGTCAATAAAGATTTGGCTGATGCTGGTATTCAATTCATCCAAACTGAAAAAGGAGAGCAATTAATTCCTTGGTCTGATATTGCAAACGACAGTATTGTTGTCACGCCAGCTTTCGGAACCACGCTGGAAATTCAAGAATTATTAGCCAATAAAAATATTGCGTTCAAATCATTTGACACTACCTGTCCTTTTGTAGAGCGGGTCTGGAAGAAAGGAGCTAAACTTCAAACTGAAGAGCACACCATCATTTTGCATGCAAAAATAAATCACGAAGAAACTAGAGCTACTTTTTCGCGACTTGCTGCAAACACGGTAATCGTTCAAAACATGAAAGAAGCTCAAGAGCTGTGTTCTGCACTTCTTAAAGATGAGAAATGGAAAAAGCTCGAAAACAGAACGGCACCTTCATTCGATTATAAAAAGGCATTCAAAAAAGTCGGTGTCATCAATCAAACTACCATGCTTGCTGAAGAAACTCAA
>Ga0189274_100285_pt1 | contig 13068 bp, 10 predicted proteins | sample N5B1minimetaG_FD_130323 | JGI IMG/M metagenome (GOLD analysis project Ga0189274, IMG submission 130323) | Marine microbial communities from the Costa Rica Dome - N5 B1 mini metaG | ecosystem: Environmental > Aquatic > Marine > Oceanic > Photic zone | place: Costa Rica: the Eastern Pacific...
AATAAATTGGGAAGTGCTTTGTACAGAAACATGAAAGTTTATGTAGGTGCTGAGCACAACCAAGAGGCGCAAAAGCCAGAAGCAATTAATTTGGATTCAATTAAATAAACAATATGAGCGTAGTTAATACATTAGGTAGAAGAAAGTCTGCTGTGGCTCGTGTTTATCTTTCTAAAGGTAAAGGGAACATTGTGGTAAACAAAAGAGATGTTAAAGATTACTTTGCATCTGCTGTATTACTTGAAAAAGTAAACCAACCATTTAATGTGACTGAGACCTTAGGTGATTATGACGTTAAAATCAATGTTGATGGAGGCGGAGTAAACGGTCAAGCTGAAGCAATCAGATTAGGAATCTCGAGAGCTTTAGTTGAAGTTAACCCTGATTTCAAACCAGCTTTAAAAGCTGAAGGGTTAATGACTAGAGATCCTAGAATGGTAGAAAGAAAGAAACCGGGACAGAAGAAAGCGAGAAAGAAATTCCAATTCTCGAAACGTTAAGAGTTTCTACTATCATTGGCTGCCTCGGTTGGCGGCCAGTTTAGTATCTAAATCCTTCTGATTTCTTAAGAACTACTGAAGGGTTGCTTCTAACCGTTAAAGGTTGACGGAGAAGTAAAAAAGAATGTGAACATGCTGGTGTCAAAGCCAGTAGTAAAAAAAACAAAAATGGCAAGAGCTACATTTGAAGAATTATTAGAAGCTGGTGTTCATTTCGGACACTTGAAAAGAAAATGGAATCCTTACATGGCTCCGTATATCTTTACAGAGAAAAAAGGAATCCATATCATTGATTTGAACAAAACAATCGTGCAACTTGATCAAGCTTGCGCGGCTATGAAGCAAATCGCAAAATCAGGAAAGAAAATCCTTTTCGTTGCAACTAAAAAGCAAGCGAAAGAAATTTTAGAAGCTAGAATCAAGCCTACCAGAATGCCTTACGTAACTGAAAGATGGTCTGGTGGAATGTTAACTAACTTCGGTACAATCAGAAAAGCAATCCGTAAAATGCAGTCTATTGACAAAATGGATGAAGACGGAACAATGAAAACGCTTTCAAAAAGAGAAAGACTTCAATTATCAAGAACAAGAGCTAAATTGGATAAAAACTACGGTTCTATCGCAGATATGACAAGAGTTCCTGCAGCTGTTTTCGTAATTGACGTATTGAAAGAACACATTGCTGTTGCTGAAGCAAACAAATTAGGTATCCCTACGTTCGCAATGGTTGATACTAACTCTGACCCAAGAAATATCGACTTTGTAATTCCTGCAAATGATGATGCTACAAAATCAATTGATAAGATTTTGGAAAAAGTAATGGGTGCTATCACTGAAGGTCTTGAGGAAAGAAAAAATTCTAAAGACAAGGCGAAAGCGGATAAAGAGGAGACTAAGGAAGAAGCTAAAGAAACAGAAGCATAATAATTTACAATTACTAAAAGAGAATAAAATGAAGATTACCGCTTCACAAGTAAACGAATTAAGAAAGAAGACCGGAGCTGGAATGATGGACTGTAAAAAGGCATTAGTTGATGCTGAAGGTGATGAGCAAGCTGCAATCGATATCCTTAGAAAAAAAGGTCAAAAAGTTGCTGCTAAAAGAGGTGACAACGAAACTAAAGAAGGTTTGGTTATCGCTAAGGTTACTGGAGAAGGAAAAGGAACTATCTTGTCTTTAAGCTGTGAAACAGATTTTGTTGCTAAGAATGATGATTTCTATGCATTGGTTGATAGTTTAGTTGATGTTGCTGCTGCAAAAGGTACTACAGATGTAGACGCTTTCTTGAACGAGCAATTTGACAGCTCTTTAACTGTAGGTGAGAAAATCACTGAGCAAATTGGTGTGATTGGTGAAAAGTTAGAAGTATCTAACATTGGACAAATCAACGCTGAGTCAGTTGTAGCTTATAACCACCCAGGAAACCAAATTGCTGCTTTAGTTGGATTAACTAAGAATTCAGAAGCTGCAAAAGAGGCTGGAAAACAAGTAGCAATGCAAGTTGCGGCTATGGCTCCTTTAGCATTAAATAAAGACGGAATTGATCAAACAACTATTGATAGAGAGATTGAAGTTGGTAAAGACTTGGCTATCCAAGAAGGAAAACCAGCTGATATGGCAGAGAAGATTGCAATGGGAAGATTGAACAAATTCTTTAAAGAAAATACATTGTTAAGTCAAGCGACTATCAAAGACAACAAAAAGTCTGTTGAGCAGTATCTTAGCGAAACTGAAAGCGGCTTAACTGTAAGCGACTTTAAGCGTGTTGCTTTAAAATAATTAATGTTTAAATTAAAATCCTGACCTTAGTGTCAGGATTTTTTTTGCAATAAAGTTTTATGTACAAAAGAGTATTACTCAAATTAAGTGGCGAAGCCCTGATGGGTGACAAGCAATTCGGTATTGATAACAAAAGATTAGAAGACTACGCTAAAGACATCAAAGAACTCTATGATGAAAAAGTAGAAATCGCCATTGTTATCGGTGGGGGAAATATTTTTAGAGGTGTTCAAGCTGAAGAAGGTGGAATGGATAGAACCCAGGGTGATTACATGGGAATGCTAGCCACTATGATTAATTCTATGGCGCTTCAAGCAGCCCTAGAGAAAGAAGGAATCTATACAAGGTTGCAGTCAGCCATTGAAATGAAAGAGATTGCTGAACCATTCATCAAAAGAAGAGCAGTAAGACATCTAGAAAAAAGAAGAGTTGTAATTTTCGGAGCCGGAACAGGTTCTCCATATTTTACTACTGATTCGGCTGCAGCTTTAAGAGCGATTGAGATTGAAGCAGATGTTATTTTGAAAGGTACTCGAGTTGATGGAATTTATACTGCAGATCCAGAGAAAGATCCAGCAGCTACCAAATTTGAAAACCTCACTTTTGAAGAAGCATACAACAAAGGATTAAACGTGATGGATTTGACTGCCTTTACCCTCTGTAGAGAAAATAGTGTGCCAGTGATTGTTTTTGACATGAACAAAAAAGGTAACTTGAAAAAAGTCGTAAAGGGAGAAAAAATTGGTACTTTAGTAACAGTATAATTTGACAGACCATGGAAGAAGAAATTCAATTTATTTTAGAGTCAGCGAAAGAAGGAAACAATAAGTCAATTGACCATCTAAAAGCTGAGTTAGAAAAAATTAGAGCTGGTAGAGCCAATCCTTCAATGCTTGATAGTGTACAAGTTGAAGCTTATGGTGCAATGTCACCGCTTAATCAGGTAGCCAATGTCAATACCTTGGATGCGCGAACAATTACTGTTCAACCTTGGGATAAAGCTATGTTGGATGGAATTTGCACTGGTATTATCAACGCCAATTTAGGACTCAACCCGCAGAACAATGGGGAGATGATCATTATTAATGTACCTACCTTGACTGAAGAGAGAAGAAAAGAGTTGGTGAAAAAGGCAAAGGCTGAAGGCGAAAACGCGAAAGTGAGTATTCGAAACAACAGAAAGGATGCAAACGATCAAGTAAAAAAATTAAAAGATGACGGATTATCTGAAGATCAAGCAAAAGATCTAGAAGGTGAGATTCAAACTATTACTGATAACGCATCAAAAAGAGTGGATGAGTTTATCGAAGTGAAAGAACAAGATATCATGAAAGTTTAATCGAGCATGAAATGATTTAGGAATCCTGACTTTTACGAGTCAGGATTTTTTTTGCATAAAAAAAACCTGAAAAGAGCTTACTGATAGTCGTGGTAGCATGTCTCTTTTCAGGTTACCGTGCAAGGAAATTAAAACCAGAAGCAATTTAAAACCGCTTTCTGTAATAATAGACGTGGTAAAAAAATAAAAGGTTGGCTGTTTCTGATTAATTTATTTCAAACTTGTAGCCAACGCCTCTTAAACTCTTGAAATATTGCGGGTTTCTCGGGTCAGTTTCAAAGTACTTTCTAAAGTTTAAAATGTAATTATCAATCGTTCGGCTGGTCGGATAGCTTTCAGTACCCCACACATTATCGAGAATGTCATCACGCGACACTACCTCATTTTTTCGCGAAATAAAGTACTTCAATAAATTTAATTCTCGCTTAGATAATACCAGTGTCCCATTTGAGTTGGTAACTTCATAGGTCTTGAAGTTTACCTCATTTTCTCCGAATGAAAAAGATTGTAATTCATCATTACTTTGATTGCGTTCTAAAAGAATACCTATACGAAGTAATAATTCTTCAAGATTGAAAGGTTTTACCAGGTAATCATCTGCGCCTAGCTTCAATCCTTTTATACGGTCCGTAGAAGTACCTTTGGCAGAAGTGAATATAATCGGAGTTTTGCTGGTTTTTCGAATTTGCTCACAAACATCAAAGCCGTTTATTTTTGGCAGCATGACATCCAAAATGACCAAATCAATGTCTTCATTGAATCGAGCCAATGCCTCTTCACCATCTTTGGCGATTTCAACCTTGTAGTTTTCAAGTTCTAGATTGAGTTCAAGTACATTGATTAGACTCTCCTCATCTTCAACTAAAAGAATTTTTTTCATAAATGAATTGACTGGTGCAAAAGTATTAATTTTAGTGTACTTATGAAAAGCAAAGAAGTAGAAGTCATCTTGTCTCTGGGGTCGAATGTAGGAGATGCTTTGGCTAATCTTGCTAAGGCTTATCTATTACTCGAACAGAATTGTGGTGAAATCGTTCAGGCCTCTTCTTATTATGAGTCAGAACCCTGGGGGTTTGAAGCCGATCAGAATTTTGTGAATACAGCCCTAATTCTGAAAACAAAACTGTTGCCGCTAGAATTGCTGGATGAATTGAAGTCAATAGAAACTCAAATGGGAAGAGATATCAGTCCTAAAAAAGGGTATTCATCAAGGATTATCGATATCGATATTATTGATTACAATCAAGAAGTAGTGACTTTTGACCGTTTGCAAATCCCGCATAAACATATGAAAGAACGTTGCTTTGTATTGCAGCCATTGCTGGAGATTTGTCCTGATTATCAGTGTCCTTTGAGCGTTGACTTTGATCTGACCAGTACCGTTGAAATTCTAAATTGTTCATCCATCCTGAAAATTATTCCAACTACCTAGGATTTTTATTCATTAAACTAAATTAACTAGGGCATTTCTAAAGCTCAAAAAAAATAACTATAATTGCACTGTTTTAGGTTATTATAAATAATAAAAGATTTTTAAAATCAGATAGAATGAAAAATCAAAGTTTTAAAAAGTTAGCGGTAGTAGCTGTTGCAGCAACTGCGTTGACTGGATGTAAGTTAATTGGAGATTTAGAGTACACAGTGACTCCAGATCCAGTTGAAATGCATGGTGACAGTGTGAAAGTAAGTATCGCTGTTAAGATTCCGGAAAAAGGATTGAATAAAAAAGCGAATGCTGAAATCACACCTAAATTAGGTAATCACGCATTCAAAACTATTTACATTCAAGGTGAAAAAGCAACTGGAAACGGACAAACAATTCCGTTGAAAGCTGGTGGAACCGTGAATTATACAGACGTAGTTCCTTATGCTGCTGATATGGAGCATGCTGATTTAACAATTGGTGGAGTTGCTACAAAAGGTAAAAAAGAAATCGAAATTGAAACTAAGAAAATTGCTGACGGAACAATCGTTACACCTTTGTTAGTTCAAAATGACGATAAAGCTTTGATTGGTGCTGATAACTTCGTTAGAACAACTGAAGAAGTTTATGACGGTGCTCAAATCAACTATTTGAAAGGTAAGTCAGATGTACGTTCTGCTGAATTGAAGCAAGATGACATCAAAGAATTTACTGCATGGATGGAAGCTGCAAATGCTAACCCTAAAATTGCTCCTAAGAAAATCAACTTCGTAGCATACGCTTCTCCAGAAGGTGAAATGGACAAAAACGGAACGTTAGCTGAAGATAGAGCTAAGTCTGGTTTAGCTGCTGCTCAAAAAATTCTTGACAAAATCAAGTATGAGTATGACGCTACTTCTTTCTTCTCTGAGCAACCAAAAGGTGAAGACTGGTCAGGATTCAAATCTGCAGTTGAAGCTTCTTCAATGGAAGACAAAGAGTTAGTGTTAAGAGTTTTAACTATGTACTCTGACTTGAACAAAAGAGAAGAAGAAATCAAGAAAATGGCTGCTACTTATAAAGCCTTAGAAAGAGATATCTTACCTCCTTTGAGAAGAACTAAATTCGTTGTTGTTTATGACAAAATCGGATGGTCTGACGAAGAGTTAAAAGAGCTTTCTAAAACTAAGCCTGATACATTGAAGTTAGAAGAGATTCTTTTCTGTGCTACATTGTACACTGATCTTTCTGAGAAAATGAGAGTTTATAGCTTAGCTACTCAATACTATCCAGAAGATTGGAGAGGTCACAACAACGTTGGGTATGTATACTACATGCAAAACGATTTGGGTAACGCAAAAACTAACTTCGAAAAAGCGAATGGTTTAAACGAGAACCCAGTTACTTTAAACAACCTAGGAATCATTGCTAGAATCAATGGTGACAGAGATAAAGCAACTGAATTGTTGAACTCAGCTGTATCTGCAGGATCTGAAGTAAAATACAACTTAGGAATTATTGATATCCAAAATGGTGACTATGCAGAGGCTGCTGGAAACATGGGGTCTGAGAACACATTCAACAAAGCGTTAGCTCAAACGTTGAACGGAGATTACTCAACTGCACTTTCTACTGTTGATGCTTCAACAGATGCTGAGTCTGCAATGGGATACTACTTGAAAGCTATTATCGGGGCTAGACAAAATAACCTTGATATGTTAGTGAACAACTTGAAAAGCGCAATCGCTAAAGATTCTAGTCTCAAAGCTAAAGCTTCTAAAGACAGAGAATTTATCAAGTTCTTCGAGAACGCTTCATTCCAAAACTTGGTGAAGTAATAAAACATTCTATCGATTAAAAAGCCCGACCATTTGGTCGGGCTTTTTTTTTGTTAAAAATTTCCCAAGTTCAATCCTGCTTGCAGGCATCCTTGCGCTTCACCTTCCGTCTATTTTTTGTAAATTGAAAGATATTTCCCTACACATGAAAAGATTTTTTCTCCTTCTACTCGTTTTTCTAGTTCAAAATGTGCTGCAGGCACAAACAGTAACCAACGGATCAATCACAGGTGCGCCTGTCGGGAATTCTCAACTGAATAATGCTGCTGGTTGGAGTGTTTGTGGATTCTCACCAGATTTATGTGATACAGGTTTTCCCTCTTACTCTGGAAATTCAACAGTAGCACCAAGTGCATCACCTGATGGTGGCTCTTGGCTTGGAATGGCAGCAGTAGGAGCTGGAGAATGTGCTCAAACTACCGTGACTGGATTAACTGTTGGAAATACCTATACACTTTGCTTTTACGGAGCTTGTTTCGGAACCAACACGTCTATCTTTAATTCAAGTCCTTCAAATCCTGAAATTTGTGTTGGGGCAACTTGCCAAACATTCACAATTCCCATGGCTGCCAATACATGGACTTTGTTTACTATGACATTTACGGCCACAGCTGCTACCGAAACTTTGCAATGCATCTTAACTGGAGATGACTCTTATTGTGCTTTAGACGGTTTTACGATCTCTATTCCAGGGGCGACTCCAGATTGGACAGACCCTTCCCCACTTTGTGCAACAGCACCTCCTATCAACTTAGATACTTACGTGACCGGAACACCTGGCGGAGTTTGGTCAGGTACTGGCGGAGTAACAGGGAATACATTTGATCCAGCTGCAGGGACACAAGATGTCACCTACACTGTTAACCCAGGAGGATGTGATGAAGTTTCTCAAACCATCACCATTACCGTTGGTGGATCTGATGGTTCATGGACGGTTCCAACTGGATTGTGCGATAATGATGCACCAATTGATTTAAATGCTCAAATAACAGGAGACTTAGGTGGGACATGGTCTGGAACCGGGGTGACAGGCAATACATTTGACCCTTCTGCTGGCTCGCAAAATATTACATATACTGTGGGCGTTCCGCCTTGTGATGATGTGGTAACACAACTGATTACTGTTGCTACCTCTGGAGATGCCTCTTGGACACCACCCGTTGGGTTGTGCACCGGAGATGCACCAGTAGATTTAAATACTTTGATTACGGGTACTGCAGGCGGAACCTGGTCAGGAACTGGTGTCACAGGCTCAACTTTTGATCCCGCTTCCGGAACGCAGTCAATTACGTACACAGCTGGCACCGCTCCTTGTGATGATGTTTCAACGCAAACGATTACGGTGACAAACGGAGCGACACCTACTTGGAATCCACCTTTGAATTTATGTGATAATGATTCTCCAGTCAACTTAGATGCCTTAGTTACGGGTACCGCAGGCGGAACCTGGTCAGGTGTTGGAGTAACAGGAAACTTATTTGATCCAGCAGTAGGTTCGCAAATGATTACCTATTCTGTGGGGGCAGTGCCTTGTGATGCGACATCTGCTCAGATGATAAATGTTGATGCTTTTGGAGATGCTTCCTGGACGCCTCCAGCAGGACTGTGTTCAGGTGATGCACCAATTGATTTGAATACTCTAATTACGGGCACAGCCGGCGGAACATGGAGCGGAACCGGTGTTACTGGGAATATGTTTGACCCAGCTTCCGGAACTCAAGTGATTACCTATACGGTTGGATCAGGAAACTGTCTAGATAACTCTGCGCAGGCAATCAATGTTGATCCAGGAGGAAACCCAGCATGGACAACCTTGTCTTTGTGTGCAACAGCTGCGCCTTATGATTTAACTGCTCAAATTACAGGAGATCTCGGTGGAACATGGTCAGGAACCGGAATGACAGGATCTACTTTTGATCCATCAGCAGGTACTCAATCCATTACGTATACTGTAGGTGCTGGAGGTTGCCTGGCAACATCAACCCAAACAGTCACTGTGGGACAGCCTCAAGTAGATGTTACTGCAGTCAACTTAAGTTGCAATGGTGCGGCAGATGGTTCGGCTACGGCCAACGTCACAGGAGGGTCTGGAAACTATACCTATAGCTGGATGCCTGGAGGGCAAACAACACAATCAGTAAACGGACTTTCGGCAGGAACTTACACCGTAACAGTGGATGATGTCACTTTAGGCTGTTCTGATATGGTAACAGTTGACATCATTGAACCTACAGCAATTACCGGAACCATGTCCGCGACAAATGCTTGTGAGCCAGACCTAGGCACAGCTTCAGTTGCTGCAATTGGGGGTGTTGGCGGTTTTACCTATTCCTGGAATAACTCCGCAAGCACAACTGCAATTGCAATCAATTTAGATTCTGCTATGCATACGGTAGTGGTAACTGATAATAATGGGTGTACTTTCACAGACTCTATTTTAGTGGAGACCTTTCCTTCGGCTTCAGTCAATACTTTCCCGAATGCCAATATCTTGTATGGAGAATGTGTGCCGTTAGGAGCAGCAGGAGCCGTGACTTATCAATGGGAGCCATCTGATGATTTAACTTGTGAAGATTGTCAATCGCCAATTGCATGTCCGCCGGTGACCACCACTTACTGTGTAACAGGGATAGATGGAAACGGTTGTTTAGATACGGCCTGTATGAAAGTGAATGTAGAGATTGTTTGTGGTGAGGTGTTTGTACCATCTGCTTTCTCACCTAATGGAGATGATGAAAATGATTTGCTCTGCGTGTATTCTGATTGCTTAGAACAGTTCACTTTTACTATTTATAATAGATGGGGAGAACGTGTCTTTGAAACCTCAGATATGTCTATTTGTTGGGATGGAACCTGGAAAGGAAAAATGCTGAATCCAGCAGTATTTGTGTATACCATAAATGGATTCCTAATTAACGGTGAATCAGTTAGTCAGAAAGGGAATATTTCTTTAATCCGATAAAAGATTTAATTATTGCAACGGTAATTTAAAAAATTACTAAATTTGGCGACCCAATACCATTGGCCTAGGTGGCCGTTCTGAGAGTTATCAGGATGTTAAAAGCCCACCAACAGCAAATGCCTGAGTGGCGGAATTGGTAGACGCGCACGACTCAAACTCGTGTTCCTTTGGAGTGCCGGTTCGATCCCGGCCTCAGGTACAAAACCCTCTCAGTCCGAGAGGGTTTTTTTATACCTTAACGCCAAGTATGCAAATATCATCTACTTGTTCAAAGTCACCACGCCATTGATTGAATCGGTCGAGAATGATTTGTTTTTGTTCTTCACCAGAAAGAACAGAAGTTTCTATTAGCAAGCGTTTGAAGGGCTTGTATTTGAACTTCTTTCCCCTTTCTCCACCAAACTGATCGGCAAATCCATCTGAGAACACATACACCTGGTCTCCTTTTTCTAATTGAATAGTGTTGGTTTTGAAAGAAGCGCCCTCTACGGCATATTTGCCTATTGGTATTTTGTCTGCCTTTACCTCAAATAAGTGCTGTTCTCCACTCAAGTTAGGAGCGATTAATTCACCATTTACCTGAAGTTGATTTCTGGAGGTGATGACCCAAAGCGGGTTATTCGCTCCGGCGTAATCCAGTTCAAATGTATGCTTATTGAAACGGCAGAATGAAATATCCATCCCGTCTTTCATTTGTTGACCTGTGCGACTTTTTAAGGTAAGCTGTACAAGACGGTTTAACTCGTCTAATATATCCCCGGGTTTACTCAGTTGCTTAGAGTTGTAGATTTCGTTGAGCAAAATAGTTCCCATCATAGATATGAAGGCACCTGGGATTCCGTGCCCGGTGCAATCTGCAGCTGAAAAATAAGAGTACTTTTCGTTGCCCTCAATCCAATAAAAATCGCCGCTTACAACATCTCTCGGTAAATAGATGACCAGATTATCTACAAACAAATCAGACAACACTTTACTCGGCAGGGAAGTATCTTGAATCTTTTGAGCGTAAGCTATACTTTGATCTATCTCGAGCTTTTGGTGTTGGATGAATTCTTTCTGATCGCGAATCAATGCATTTTTCTTTTGTTGCTTTCTAAGCTGATAGTAAACTAAAACAGCTATGATGAGTAAGAATACTCCGATAATCACAAAAAGCAAAAGTTGGTTTTGCTTGGCAGCTGCAATCTTCTCCTTCTCCAGTTTCGAGCTTTTGATTTCATATTCTTTTGCCGCAAGTATTTCTGCTTGTTTCAAACTGTCTTCTAGTTCTCTGTAATGAAAGACAAACTCCATTTCTTTTTTCGTGAGCTGCTTGTTTTTCTCCTCAGAGTTAAGGAATTCCTCCAAGGCCACGGCCTCTTTGATGTAGAAGTACGCTTTTTTGATTTGACCTAAACTTTCGTAAGAATTATAAAGGCATTCGCAAGAGGTTAAACGTTCGTATGGTAAATTACTTTCGGTAGTAATTTCATAGGCTTGAAGGCAATAGTTCACCGCTCGGTTGAACTCGCCTTTTTTCTTATAATATTCACCCATGTTATTTAAACTGAGTGATAATCCAAAAGGGTCTTCTAATTCTTCTCTAATTGCCAGAGAAATGGTGTAGTGGTGAATAGCTGAGTCAAGGATGTTTTGCTGAAAATAAGAAAGTCCGATATTATTATGGTTGAGTGCAATGCCATAAGGGTCATCCAACTGCTTATCAATTTCAAGTGATTGTTCAAAGTAGTATCGAGCACTATCAAAGGCATAGCGAATCAAATACACATTTCCTATGTTTAACAACACAGAACTCATTCTTTCAGGGTCATCACATTGCTCTCGTATAGCGAGCGCCTTTTGATGATAAGTCATTGCTTTCTCATATTGCTCAAGGGTAGTAAATAAGCCTCCTAGATTATTGTAGGCATCTGAAACAGATAGTTTATCTCCAATTGCCTCACCAACTTCAATGGCTTGATGGAAAAAATCTATGGCTTCTACATACTCCCCTTGGTCAGTGTAGACCAATGCAATATTGTTAGTGGTTTTTGAAAGTCCTTCTTGATCATTAATTAGGCTTGCAAGTTCATGTGCCCTGAAGTAATACACTAAACTTGAATCTAGGTAAGCCAAATCAGACAGTAGATTTCCTTTTTGATTGTTGGAGTTAATAATTTCTAGTGTATCACTAGCTAGGTCAGCAAAGTAAATAGCAGAATCAATGGCATCTAAAGCTTTACCGATATTGGCTCCGTCTTCGTGAAACCAAGACAAGTATTTAAACCCCTTGCTCAGCAATAAATTATTTTCAAGTTTTCGAGCTTTTGAAAGTCCTAAGTCGAGCTCTTTTTTCGCCTTTTCAGCATCTTCAAATTCATATTCTAAAAACGATTCGAAATGCGTCTCTACTTCCTTTTCAGATTGCCCATAGGATGCACTCAAAACAAAAAAAGTACAGAAAACTGATATTAACTTGATACAATGAGGCAAGAGTGCTTTATTTTGAAATGGCAAAAAGTAGAGCGTAAGTTACCGCTTTTAAAGCAATTATAGTAAATTGAACTACTCAAATTTTAAAGGCATGAAGTATCTGTATTTAACTGTATTAACCGCTGTGTTGGTAAGTTGTGGTTCTGAATCCGCATCAGAAAACCAAGAAAATAATCCAACTCTAGATACCTTGACAGAGGCAATAGATTTGGGTGAAGATACACTCATGATGAGTGATGCAGTGGTGTATACGGCAGAAGCTGCCGTAGATGGTCCTGATGGTGATTTATGGATCATGCAGCCTGGAGAATCTGATGGAGAAATCACCGATCCAATTCCAGACTATTTTAACATTTTAGAAATTATTCCTTACCAACATTATACTCAGGAGTTTTCAGAAGAGATGTCTTATGTAGGGATGTACGACTTTAGATTATACGGCCCGTTTGATGAATTTGAAGGCGGTGTAGCTGTTTATTATGACAAGGCTAAAACAAAATTAGCTGCAGAATGGGTGTCAATGAAAGGGGTGCCTGATGGTGTGGGTACCGTCTATGACCTGGAGGGAAATGTGTTCATCCAAAAAGAATATGAAATGGGAGAGGTGTTGTCGGTGATGGCATACCCGTATAGTGTAGATTGGACGTTCAAACAGCATCAATCTAGCTTAGAAATAAGTGATGTAGTTTCAGAAGATAACACGAATAGTTTTGGAGAAGCCAAGCACCGTTTATCGTACTCATTGCATCAAGATGAAGGAAAGAATGTGTTGGAG
>Ga0189274_100286_pt1 | contig 13013 bp, 5 predicted proteins | sample N5B1minimetaG_FD_130323 | JGI IMG/M metagenome (GOLD analysis project Ga0189274, IMG submission 130323) | Marine microbial communities from the Costa Rica Dome - N5 B1 mini metaG | ecosystem: Environmental > Aquatic > Marine > Oceanic > Photic zone | place: Costa Rica: the Eastern Pacific...
ATGGTGAGTCATATGGAAACAAAGATTTATATATCAGTTTCTTGCAGGGAGATAGCACTTGGACCAAGCCATTGAATATGGGACCAACCTTGAATTCTTTTATGACTGATTTCTCGCCTTTCTTGGCTTCTGATAATAAGACACTTTACTTTTCATCTTATGGACATCCTGGTTATGGATCTTCAGATATTTTCGTTTCTACAAGACTAGATGAAAGTTGGACGAAATGGTCTACTCCAAAAAATTTAGGACCTGAAATCAATACGGATGATTGGGATGCTTACTTCGTAATCCCGGCTCATGGTGCACATGCGTATTTAGTATCTTCAAAAGAGGGAGGATACGGTTTAGGAGACATTTATCGTATTCCAGTTCCGAAAGAAGCGAAGCCAGATCCAGTGTTAATTGTAAAAGGAAAAGTGATCAATAAAAAGACGAATGAACCGCTGGATGCATTTGTTGAATATGAGAATATTACTTCTCATGAAAGAGAGGGTATTGCACATTCTTATGGATGGGATGGATACAAGATTGTTTTACCTGCAGGAAAAAAGTTTGGATTTAGAGCAGAGGCAGAAGGATTCATTCCTCAATCACAAAACATTGATTTGAGTAGCTTAGCGGCATTTTCAGATACAACAATTAATTTGTATTTAGTACCAATGGAAGTAGGTCAGTCTATTAAGTTGAACAACATTTTCTTTGATGAAGGAAAATCAACTTTGAGAGATGAGTCTGAGCTAGAATTACGCCGAATGATTGACATCTTAGTTTCAAATTCAAACTTGCATTTTGAAATCCAAGGGCACACAGATAACAGTGGTGCAGATAAGGTAAACAAAAACCTTTCTACTAACCGTGCTAAAACGGTCTATGACTTTCTAGTCGATCACGGTATACCGGCCGAGCGATTGAGCTACAAGGGCTATGGTGAGAAGAAACCAATCGATACGAATGACACCCCAATCGGAAGACAGAACAACCGAAGAGTAGAAATCGAAATTGTAAAAGATTAAAAAAAAGCCATTGAGAAATCAATGGCTTTTTTGTTGTTTTATTTTTCTGAAAGATCAATGATTAGTCCTCCGCTTCCGGTCATTACCTCAGGTAAAACACCATCCCACTTCTTAGCTTTCAAGTATTCTATATATTGAGGTGATTTACGCAATTGCTCGGTTTTAATCTTAATTGCTTCAGTCTCAGACATGGCATTAATGATCGCTTTTGCAGAATCACCGCGAGCCGTTTCAATTTTTGCATCTGCAAGGTTCTTTTCTTCAATTTTCTTCAGCTCTGAAGTTTTGTTTTTCTGTTTTTGTGTTTCCTTCACGGTGATTTCTGTCGCAATATTTGCTGGTAGATTAACATCAGCAATTTCAACAAAGTCCAAAGCAATATAGTTTCCTAAAAAGTCTTTCTCTAGAATAGTCTCAATTTCTACTTCTAGCGCTTCTCGTTTACTTGAATATACTTCTTCATAAGTGTATCGACCCACCACATCTTTTATGGCACCTTTCACCTTTTTGTCCACGAATGACTCGGCGTACAGCTCACCATGCAATAAGTGCAAAGAAGCAATCTTACCTTTTTCTGCATGATAGTTCACTGCTACAACTAATCCAATTTCAGTACCATTGATATCCATTACTTGCGATTCGTAACTTCTTGATTGTTGTCTTACATTGTAGGTAATCATTTCATTCCAAGGCGCAATGAAAATAGTTCCTTCATCATAGGTCTTATCTTTTTCAACTCCACCGCCATAAGGTCTGTAGATGAAACCTTGTTCACCAGGGTTTACATCCGTCCACGACATCAAAAAGATGATAAACGATATCACGATAACAACCCCCAAGGCAATCAATCGCCCAATATTTTTCGGATTTGTACTGACTTTATTCTTTAATTGATCTGCGATACTACTCATCTGTTTTGGATTTTGTTTTGATGAAACTGATTACTAAATAGATAACTGCAGCAATCATTCCGATTGCTAATACTTTAATGAAAGGAGGTCCTTTCAGCATGTATTTGAAAGACAGAAATATCGTAGCAGCAATGATGATTGCTCCAAAGATGATTCTGAATACTAACTTTTGTTTTTCGTCCATGTTACAATTTGTCTGACGTCACACAAATGTAAAAATTGTATTCAATATCGTGTATTCTCCGCTAAATCCCTTACAAACGAGGGAATGCAATGGTTGGATTTGATGAATTGATGCGATAAACCATCATCACCTCATGTGTACCACTGTAGAAATTATTTAGTGCAGAGAATCCATATTCATAACCATACGATAATAGCAATTGCGGAACAATATACATTTGAATATTCGCCATTATTTCATTACTTGAACGATAAGATGCACCTAATCCAAACCTATCTTTGAACATGGTATTGATGTTAAAATCAACCTGAAAAGGAGCACCTGAAACTTGCTTCATTAAAGTAGAGAAGATCACATTGTGTTTGTCTTTGATTCTCCATCTATATCCTCCGTGCAAATAGTAGTGTAAATTCTTGGCGTTGAATCCAAAGTCCCCTTCAGGTACACCATTTAATTCTACTACGCGATTTTCTAGAATATTAGGCATCACAAATCCAACATAGAAGTTATTGCGGTAGAAATAAGAACCAAACTTAAAGTTAGGCAGAGCAAAAGTTGGACTATTGACAGTGTATAGTGGATCGTTAGCATCAATTGCTGTAATCTCGGCCAAATCTGCTTGTACCAAATTCAATGATGCTGAAAGCCCAAAAATTAATCTGGATTGTTCTCCCGTTGTGATTTTATAGGCATATGAACCAGAGATCTCAGTTGAAGTGTTTACTCCAACTTTATCCATCACGGCATTCAACCCAATGAAATTTTTATGTTGTTTTCCAACCGGCATATTGTAATTGAAGCCACCAAGATGCGGCGCGCCTTCAAATTTCACCCATTGGTTTTTGTACACTATGGCCATGTTGATTTCATCAAACGTGCCTATAGAGGCCGGATTAATAAATGGCTGATGAATAGCATATTGCCCAATATGAAATTGGTTTTGAGCCATCACGTTTAAGCTGAATAAAACAGCTAAAAATCCAATTGACTTTTTCATAATTCTTTTTTTAACTGTTTATTTTCTTCTCAAATCAATGAATCCATTAAGCGGGTCATCACCATTTCCAAGGTCTAACACGAAATAATAAGTACCATCCACAACCTCATCACCTGTAATCTTCATTTTGGCACCCGCAGAATTACCGTCCCAATCATTGAGATAAGGTGCGGCCTCATATACTTGATCTCCCCATCTATTGAATATTAGAATAGTGTTGTCTGGATATTGCTCAATGTTTAAAATAACAAAGGTGTCATTGTATCCATCCCCATTTGGTGTAAATCCATTCGGAATAACTACATCTTGTTCTCCATTTACAGTGAAATAGATGGTCGCGCGTTCGCATTGGGTAACACAAACAGGATCGCAAATCTCATATACTAGGCTATCAATTCCAATGAATCCCGTGTTTGGCGTATACTCAAATTCTCCACCACCAAGATAGTTGGCTGTTCCGTTCAAAGGGCTGTCAATAATGGTGATAGTAGAAACATCACCGGTATCATTAATTGCCGCATTGCTTATAACGCTTACATTAGGATAAGTGGAAACAGAATCATCATTAGCGGCAACAACGGATAAATCAGAAAAACTAACATCAACGTTGATAGAATTTTCGCAATCATTACCATCTGTTACTGTTAGTGTGTACGTTCCTGGAAGTAAATCTCCAACTGATATGGTATTGCCTACATTGTTCAATCCATCATTCCATAAATAGGTGTACGTTGGAGTTCCAATCACAGTGATTCCAGAAATAGTTCCACCCCCATTGATGCAGTTACCATCAGTTACCGCAATACTTGAAGTGTCAATTTGAGGCAGGTCGTTTACGTTAACTACTAATGAATCTAGAGCATCACAATTGTCTGCATTTGTTCCAGTCACATAGTAAGTGGTTGTTGTTGAAGGGGTAATTGTAATATCTTGACCCGGGAAATTTCCTCCCGAACTTGAAGTCCAATTGTAGCTTGTTACCCCTGTTCCATTTGCCGTAAGGTCAGCAGATTCTCCAAAGCAGATGGTTTGGTCTGCACTCGCTAAAATGGATGGGTTTTGATTCACTGTAATGACAATATCATCTGTGTCTTCACAATTATTCGCGTCAGTAATGGTCACTATGTAAGTGGTGGTTGAAGATGGATTCACATCATGCGATTGTCCAGCTCCTAAGCCATTGTCCCAATTGTAAGATGTACCTCCAGTAGCAGAAATGGTTGCTGTTTGACCTTCACAAATTGCTTGGTCAAGTCCAGCATCAGCTGTTGGGTTGGGATTTACTGTGATGGTAACTGAAGCAGATCCAGAGCATCCGGCTCCATCATCTACGTTAACGGTGTAAGTTGTTGTTGAGGCAGGAGAAATCAAGTGAGATGATCCTGTTCCCAGCCCTTGATCCCAGGAATAGTTAACACCACCTGAAGCCACCAAAGTATGCGATTGTCCTTCACAAATATCTGTATCTGCTCCCGCATCTGGTGTTAATGCAGATCCTACATCAATAAAAATATCGTCTGTGTTTTGGCAATTGTTTGCGTCAGTGACTGTCACGGTATAGGTTACAGGAGTCGTGATATTATTAATTGTATGAGAAGCACCAGCTCCTAATCCACCATCCCATAAATAAGATGTTCCGCCAGTTGCAGAGATTGTTGCAGTACCTCCATTACAAACAGTGATGTCATTTCCTGCAAAAGCGTTCGGTAGTGGATTTACATTGACTAAAACATCATCCGAATCTTGACAACTAAAACCATTTGTCACGGTCACGGTATAAGTGGTATTCGTGCTCGGACTCACCGTTTCAATCGAACCATTGCCCCCTGAGCTCCAAGAGTAGGTTCCGCCACCGCTAGCAGTTAAGTTGGCTGACTGACCATCACAAATAGTTTGATCAAGACCTGCATTCGCTGTAGGAGATGGGTTTACATTTATAGTAATGGCATCTGAATCTTGACAACCATTCGCATCTGTCACGGTAACATTGTATGAAGTAGTTGAGTTTGGTGAAACAGTTTGGTTCGCACCACTGCCAGGGATATCCCAAACATAAGAGTAACCAGACGCCCCTCCATTTGCCGTGGCAGTTAAGTTGGCATTTTCGTTATCGCAAATTGTTTGGTCAGCTCCTGCGTTTACAGTTGGATTGTCATTCACCGTTACATATACAGAGGCTGTAGTTGTAGTTCCGCAATATCCTTGAACTTCTACAATGTATTCTGTGTTTTGGGTAGGAGAAACTGTGTTTGTTGCTGAACTAGAAGTAAAACCAACCGGGTCTGAAGACCAGCTGTAAGTATATGATCCAGTACCAGTAATTAAGGCTTCAATATCTGTTGAAGAACCATCACAAATAAACTCACTCGTAGCAACAGCCTCAACTACCTGCACACCAGAGGTGGCAGAGATGGTATAAGAACAAATATCACCCGCGAATCCGTCTACTACAATGTAATAGGTGTTTCCGATTGTTAAACCAGTGGCCAATACGGTTTGAGATGTTGTTGTTTCTAAGAAATTTGAAACCGCCGTAAAGTTGGTACAATTGGTTCCTTCAAAGATTTGCATTTGCATACCGTTTCCGTTTTGGCACTCTGCTATTTCAACAAACAACTCTGCTGTTGTTGCAGCCGCTGTAAATTGTAACCATGAATTATTGTCTAATTGAACTGGTGATGTTCCGGTGTATCCAGTTCCAAACACGCAGCCTGGAGTTGGTGCCATGGGGTCTCCAATACCGCACATGTTGTCTGGTGCATCTACAGTATACGCGGCAGAAGTAACACCACCATATCCATTCAAATCACATATTTGTTGGGCGTTTACGCAATCATCATTGTCTGGTGTAGTGACACAAATTCCAAATTCACCGTTACTATTGTTCCCGTATTCCCAAACTCTAATCCACATGGTTGCGCCCGGAGTTAACCCAGTTTGATAAATGTGTGGCATCAAAATACCGTCACCTGGCTCTCCGTCATCATCACATGCAACGAGCACCGGCGAGGCACATGATCCCGAATAAAGCGCCATTGCTCCGTCTGAGAAATCAATTGATGCTGTATGAATGTCTAATTCTCCAGAAGCTGGAACAACTACTGAAAACCACACATCTCCTCCTGCATACCCTCCTTGAAAAGGTGATGACCCTCCACAACCAGAAGGTGTAGGAACTGAAGATCCCAGTGAACCAGCATTGGTATAGGTATAAAAATTACATGAGGGTGTAACGTCAGGCAAGGCGTAAGCTGTACAAGGTGTATTATTATCTGGTGGTGCCAAACCTGTTACGCAAACCTGAAAAGTTGAAGTTCCAGAACCAACTCCGTAATGATAAACTCTGAAGTGATAAGTATTACCAGGGGTTAAACCTGTTGCTTGTAAAACTTCTAAACCATTTAATCCATTAACGTCTTGACATTGTATGCTGTTCAACGTTCCGCAACCGCCACTAAAAAGTTGAATAACGGCATCATAACCCACAGTAGGGCTTACCTTTATTTCCATCTCAGAACTGTTTGCGACAAAGGTGTACCATACATCATCATCCGCAACTCCACCTCCAGAGCATGACGCTAAAGACTGCGTAGCATTTCCTGAAGATCCAGCTTGATAACTACATGCGGTAAAAGTTGGTGTGATTGATAGAGCGTTAGCACAATCGTCTCCTTGGGCAAAAGATCCGAAAGAACCTACTAAAAACAATAGGCTCCATAATTTGCTGAGCTTATTCATTTTTTGTTTCTCTATTTATGACGGTCAACTCTGACCCATTACTAAGAATGATTTCTTTGACACGATCTAGTATTAGTTCGTTATTCATGTCATGATTTGTACATGAAAATACTAAAACATAGGTCGTTAACTCAAGTTCACAAGACTTAACACCTGGTAGTAATGAAACCTCATTACGAATGTTATCAGCTTGTTCTTGAGTTTTAAGTTTGTTCAATCCAATAGTGAATTCAAAAGTTTTTTCAGGTGCTGTCTCCTGTTGTGCACCGGCATTCAATCCAAAAAAGCAAAAAATAGCCAGTAGGATTGTCCATTTCATAGGTTTTCTTTCCATAACAATTTGTTAGGTATGCATAGTAAAAGCGACCGCTAAAGTAGTGTAAACGAGTCTATTTGTCAAATTAAATCTACTTAAACCATAGAGTTTAAGGGGGTTCAATCGTTTTAAATATACTAAATATTGAGCATTACTAAACGGGCAGTTTGGCGACTTTTCTGCTCAAGAATTATTTTTTTACCCACTGAAACACGATCAATTGTTGGTTGGTCGTAATGTCTGATGGTAACTAACTCAAGAGGTTCATTGTACTTTACAATGTAATCAGATTCAAAATGGGCTTTTAATTTGTCAAGGTCAACACGCGCTTTGTCTGCACAGAATGAAAAACTTACAGCTCCATTTTGCATGATATTCATACGAATTCCTTCTTGATTGAGAAAAGCAAAAATCTCCTCTAAGTTCTCTTCTACAACAAAAGAAAAATCTCGAGGTGATAGTGAAATCAAGACTTGATCCATTTTGAAAATGAAGGATGGAATATTGCTATCATTTTCTTCTGAGCTCTGAATGACCGAACCAGTAGCTTCTGGCTGCACAAAAGACTTGATGTGCAGTGGAATGTTTTTTCTTTTTAGAGGCTGAATAGTTCTTGGGTGAATAACTGAAGCTCCGAAATATGCCAATTCAATGGCTTCTCGAAACGAAATTTTTTCCAATAGTATAGTATTATCAAACCACTTAGGGTCAGCATTTAACATTCCAGGAACATCTTTCCAGATAGTGACATCAGTAGCTTCAAGAGCGTAGGCAAAAATGGCGGCTGAAAAATCTGATCCTTCGCGACCCAATGTTGTTGTAAATCCTTCGGGTGTATGACCAACGAAACCTTGCGAAATGAACAGTTGATTACCCTTTTCTTGCGTGGGAAGAATAGCGGACTTTATCTTTTGCTCAGTGGTTTCCCAGTTCACTTTAGCTTCTCTCCATTTATTGTTAGTAGCGACAAGTTTACGAGCATCCAACCAATGATTGTCAATTGAAATGGTCGCAAGATATGCCGACACTATTCGTGTTGAGATGACTTCACCTAAGGATACGATTTGATCATATTCAAAGTGAAAATTGTCAGAAGGTGTTGTAGATAATTTCTCCGAAAGTTGATTGAATATTTCTTCCAACTCACCATGCACCTTTGATTCTGATTCACTGAAAAGCTCTGCGAGAATATCCTCATGAAAAGTGCGCAATTTGTTCAGTTTATCTATGGCGGTCCCATCTTGCTTCCAATAAGCATTCAAAATGTCTTCTAGTGCATTCGTTGTTTTTCCCATAGCAGAAACAACAACAACCAAATTCTGACCTTTGAATTTTTGGATAATGGTTCCAACATTTCTAACTGCATCTGCATCCTTAACAGAGGCCCCACCAAATTTGAATACTTTGAACATCTCGTGTAAATTTTGGGCGAAAATAATAGGAATGCTGTTCCAAAAATCTGGATTAGCTGGTTTTTTATTTTTTATCACAATTTGAAGATTATTTGTGAAAATTGAGAATTCTACCAATGGGATAGAGCAATTCTTTATCTTTATGGGTTTTAATCGCCGATTTTGTGATGCAACTTATTCGCGCACAAGACCGTTTTGATTCAAAGTCTACTACTATGAACAAGAATATCATGTTAAAATTTTTCACTTTCTCAATCTTTGGAATCCTTTTCTCAAGCAGCGTTTTTGCACAAGAAGATTGCTCAAACGGAATAGATGATGATGGAGATGGATTGATTGACTGTCTAGACCCAGATTGTTTATCAAGTACAGATTGTCCGGCGTTTCAGGTGCCTGGTTCGTGCTTGCCTATCGGGTATTATCCAGACATTACAGGAACAGAAGAAGGGTTTAAACCGGCAAACTCTGTTGCTGATGTTTCAATTCCGATTCCGGCAAATACTGAAAGGCTCTCGTTGATAATTCAAGGCGTTTATCAGCAGGGTGTAGATGAAGGAATGACAGGAACGAATGATGTTAACTTCGGTGAAGAGCGAGTTGTGTGGGGTAGAGTTGAAGTAGATTTAGAAGGAAACACATCTTCAGGATGGGTAGAATATTTCATCAATAATCACGAAAATAAGAGATTCTCATGGGTAGATGAACCACTTAGTCCAAATACAACCGATACTTATACCACAGTTGGGCATGATTTTGCAGAGATTACAGATTTTGAAATGTCTTTTGATCAGGTGGGAAGTAATTTTGTTGTAGGATGTACACGAATGGATGTTGACATTGCTTACTTTACAATTAACTACGGTAACTTTAATACGGAGTCTTTAACAAGGGTAGATGGAGCAGACCCAAACCAGTACCCGGCTTATTTTGATGCGGGAACTTATACGCAGACTATTGATATGCAGGCAGGTGCAAATGCGCCGAACTATGTCATTTTAAGAGGAATTGGGATTAATCAAAACAGATGGGGAACCAACGGCGTTTTAGTAGGAACTACTCGTGAAGAAACCTTATCTATCAAGTACATTGTTTGCGACTTGAATAACATGACGGCATCTGGGGTACTGACCATCAATGCTGGTAATCAACCTGATTTTGGTACATCTTTTACTTTCAAAGATTATGATTTAACTTCAGGACAATCGATTGTAACCAACGCCACTTTAGCGGGTGATTTTGTCGGTAATAATACGGCACCTCAGCAAATAGCAATAGGGGACATGACGATTGAAGTCACGGGTACTCAGCTTATCTTGACACGTTCAAATGAGTTCGGACTTGATTATAATGAAATGTATTATGTAGAGTTTTTAAAGTACTCTAATCAGCCTTACACTTCTTCGTTCTTTATCACTGATAATGCTTACCAATCACCTCAACAAATAGGTTTCGATCCAGGAGGGATTAATGACGGAAATGGTGTTTCTGGGTTTGTTGACTTTACAATTCCTGCAGGAGCAAAAAGAGCTTATTTAGAAATGAGAGCGAATGGTTTGTATTCGTCTACAAACTTAGTGGGTCCTACCACAGTTGCTTCCAATAGAACGAATAACAATCAAATGTATGCCTTCACAGAAGTCAACTTTGATCTTGAAGAAACAACAGGATATTATGTGACTCTCACAACATCTACAAACCAGCAAATTTATGCTTGGCAAAACGTTCCGATTGATCCATTGGTAGATATTACAACTACCGGTATTTATGGTCAGTTGCCGAATACGGATGAACGAATCAACTTCGAGATTATTCCGCCAGATGTATTTAGAGTCCATTTGACCAATGATAAATTGGCATTCGAACGCATCATGCAGATTACGTTCTTGGGTTCTAAAATCAATTTAGTATATAGCTCTTTTGATCAGAACAATACAATTTTTACGGGTTGTGACTCGGTTTACTTCGATATGGAGATTTGTAACTCGGGTGGAGCTGATTTAGCACAGACGGTTCCAATCTCGTTTTATAACGGTGATCCAACGACTGATCCAACCGCTATTTATTTGCAAACAGATGATTATCAGCTAGATATTGAGCAGGGACAATGTGAAACGTTTACTTTTGGAGTAGATATTGCATCTTTAGGTGGAAATACTTCAGGTGATATTACCATAGTGTTAAATGATAACGGTTCTTACTCAGGAACTCCAGGAAATCAGATTCCTGATACATGGGATATTGATTCATTATTCCAACAAGGAAATGCCGTCTTAGAGTGTGAGTTTAACCAGAACATTATTTCTGCACCATGGACTTTGGTTCCACCACCAGAACCAACCATCAACTTTAACCAAAATACCTTCACCATTTGTCCAGGAGATGATGCGACTATTATTGCTACACCTAACGGAACGACAGGTGAATTCGATTTACAGTGGACGCCAGGTACAGCTGCTGATACCTTAAATACCATCACAGTTAACCCTCCAGTTGAAACTTGGTATTATCTGAATTTAACTGATGTTTGTCACGACATTGTAGACTCTGTGAAAGTCGAAATTGGTGATGTTGATATCACTTCAATAAATATTACTGATGCAACTGATTGTCCAGGCCAAGTAGGTTTTACACCAGGAGCTATTGATGTCTTGCCAGATGACCCAACTTGGACATACACCTTAGTTGGAGGTGGAAACACTTTCGGTCCGCAAAACAGTGGGTCTTTCCCAGGGTTAGATGGACAAACCTATTTATTGACTGTCGTAGATGCAGCCGGTTGTCAAACAGATACCGCAGTAACAGTTGGGCTAGGAGCCAATGCAGTGACTGCTGTTTTTGTTACGGATAGTGTCAGAGATGTAACTTGTTTTGGCACCAATGACGGAGGGGCATATATCAATACCTTAGCAGGCGGACTTTTACCACCATACACGGTGACTTGGGATCATACTTCCGGAAACCATGCGACATTCAATAATGTGCCAGTTGGCGGAGATTCAGAAGTTGATGATTTGTATGGCGGACAATGGGTAGTTACAGTAACTGATCAAGAAGGTTGTGCTTGGTCATCAGTGTTTGATATTTTTGAACCAGACCAGTTATTATTGAATTTCTTAGCGAATGACCCTACTTGTTTCGGTTTCAATGATGGTTCGGTAACTGTGAATACGACAGGCGGTAACGGAGGAAATACCTTTGTGATTGAAGATGCCGGTAATACCCAGTTGAACTCAGGTAATTCAAATACTGCCAATCAACTTGTTGAGGGTTGGTATTATGCATCCATTACAGACAGTGAGGGATGCTTTGTTGAAGACTCTATCTTATTAGAAGATCCAGGTCAAATGAGTGTTGATTTGGACCTGACAAATCCTTTGTGTTTTGGCTACGCAACGGGCGTTGCAATTGCAGATACTGTTTATAATTATACTGGTAATTACAATCAAATTGCGTATTTCTGGAATCCACCAATGGGCAACCCAACTGGGATAGGAGCTGATACTGCTGTAGGCTTAACAGCTCAAGATTATATTTTGACAATCAATGATCAAAATGGATGTTCTGAGGTGTTTAACTTCACAATTACTCAGCCAGATGAAATGCAGTTCTCGCAATTGGGTTATGAGCCAGCTTATTGTAGGCTTTTCGACTATCAAAACGGGAATGGAGTGGTTTACGTAGCGGCTACTGGAGGTACTGGTAACTTTACCTATGAATGGTATGATATTCAAAACGAGCAATACTCGAACAACTCTACTTGGGGAGGATTGAATCCTGGTGAATATCAAATTCAAGTTTTTGATGGGAATGGTTGTTTGCTAGCAGATACCGTAACGGTAGATTCTTTGAATCCAGTTGCAGATTTTGACGTAACATCTCCTCAGTTTTTAACGGCAGGAGTTTTAGAAGGAACTGCGGTTGTTGATGCTCATTTCACCAACCAATCATTGTATTACGCTAACCCGAACAACCCGAATGCGGATACTACTTTCTTCTGGAACTTTAATTACGATAACCCTCCAGGTTGGATTATCTCGCATGATGTTAATGAGGAGTTTGATACTTCTTATGCAGTTGGAGGGACATACAATGTTTGTCTAGTCGCATTGAATAAAAATGGTTGTTCCGACACCTTGTGTCAAGAAATCATTGTATTTGATCCGCTTTTATTTGTACCAGTTAATGCCTTTACACCAAACGGTGATGAAGATAATGATGTGTTCACCTTCTATGATAAATCGCAAGCTGTCACAGAATTTAAATGTGTGATAGTGAATAGATGGGGGAAAACAGTATTTGAAATGAATGCAATTACAGATGCTTGGGACGGAAAAGATATGAACGGTTCTGATTGTAATGACGGAACTTACTTCTACACCTACGAAGGGGCCGCTCAAAATGGTGAAACCTTTGCAGGACAAGGAACAGTCAATCTCTTC
>Ga0189274_100287_pt1 | contig 12980 bp, 11 predicted proteins | sample N5B1minimetaG_FD_130323 | JGI IMG/M metagenome (GOLD analysis project Ga0189274, IMG submission 130323) | Marine microbial communities from the Costa Rica Dome - N5 B1 mini metaG | ecosystem: Environmental > Aquatic > Marine > Oceanic > Photic zone | place: Costa Rica: the Eastern Pacific...
ACACCAAGAGCTTTAGATGTTTGGAGCAAGAAAGAGACTAAAAATCTATTCAAAAAACTCGATATCCTATCAGAGATTGAGTTGGAAGCACGTCATGAGATTGAATTAGAAAACTACATCTTAAAAATTCAAATTGAATCGAGAGTGATGAGTGACTTAGCTAAGAATCACATTATGCCAGCGGCGCTTGAATATCAAAATGTTTTGATTAAAAATGTGAAGGGCTTAATGGATGTGCTCGGAGAAAAAGAAGGAAAAGCGGCAGCTAAGACACAAATTAATTTTATCAAATCAATCTCAAAGCATGTAAATGCAATGAATGATAAGGTAAATCTGATGATAGATGAGCGCAAAAAGGCAAATGCACTTGATGATTCAAGAGAGAAAGCATACGCGTACTGTGACAATATCAAGTCAATGTTTGATGATATTAGGTATCATGCAGATAAACTAGAGATCATGGTGGATGATGAGATGTGGCCGTTGCCAAAATTAAGAGAGCTACTATTTACTAAATAACTTAATAGGTTTAACAAAAAAAAGCTCAAGCCATTCGGTTTGAGCTTTTTTGTATCTTGGCATTATGTATCGGTTTGTTATGGTTGCTTCTTTCATGTTTTTTGCCTGTAATAAAGGAAAGAATAATGAGTCTTCGTGTAATGGAAGTTCAACTCGAAGAGATGTGAAAATAGCTATTGATGATTTGGCATCAGAAATTGATACAATTCCGATAATCATTTCAGTTGATTCAATAGGGATGTTAGATGTTGATGAAGCAGATAAAGACTCGCCTCGACAGTCTGTTGAAAAGCAGATTTATCAAGTTACAGGTTTGGTTCACAAATTGAGCAAACATAGAGATGGAGACTATAAAATTAAGTTGGTGAGTGATGAAGAACGCTATTTAAACTGTGAAGCTCCTAATTTAGGTTGTGAGTACATTGATTCGTCCCGATTCCTCTCTCAAATGGAAGTCGTTCGAAATTTCATTGAGATGCATCAGGATAGTTTGGTTGGTAAAACGCTCACAATCCAAGGAGTTGGTTTTGTGGATATTGATCATAAATATCCCAGAAATGCTGCAGAAAACGAAATGGAGTTGCATCCAATCACTGCAATTTGGTTCGAATAGTTTTTTTATGAACAATAGGCCTGTTCATTCTGTTCAATAGATAGACACAGAACCCTATGAAAAAGTTATTCCTGATTATTTTATTTTTTAGTGGATATTTTACTCTTAGCCAAAACTCGAGTAATACAAGTTCTAGTGCTAGGATAGAGGCTGTAAGACTTCTCCAAGAAGGCGATATGCATTTACAATATGGGGATTGGGAGAGTGCTTTGTTTTCCTATACCAATGCTATACAAGCAGACGTGACTTATGCAGAGGCTTACATGAAGCGTGGTCAACTCTACGAGAAAACGACACATACCCAAGAAGCGCTGGCAGATTATAATATGGCTATTAAATTAAACCCATTAATTGACGTTTATTATGATCAAAGGGCTCGGATTAAGATGCTTTCTCTTGATTACTACGGAGCACTTGAAGATATTAACGAAGCCATTAAGATTGATAGTGCAAATTCATCCTACCTAAAACACCAAACGGATAATTATATCTCTTTGGGAATGTATGAAGAGGCTTTAGATAAGCTCTCCCTTAAAGAAGATGTCGAAAATTTAAATAGAAGAGCACTTATTCAAATCTTAGAAGGGCAGTTTTCAGAATCTTATGAAACACTTCAGTCGTCAATGGAATTGAATGACACAGTTTACTTTACTTATGATTTGATGGGACTTCTTTACCTTAAGGAAGAAGACTATGAAAAATCCATTGATTATTTTACTCAAGCGATTGAACTGAATGAACAGGCGTACATTTCCTATTTTAACAGAGCTATGGCATATCGAAAATCCGGAAGCCAAGAACTTGCCTTAACAGATATCACTGAAGCAATACGGCTCAATCAAAATGAACAACTTCTTTTCTATAAAAGTGCGCTGATAAAAAAAGAGCAAGGAGATTTTGATGGGGCAATTGAAGATTATAATCAGGCAATTGTGATTGATTCAACGTATCATGAAGCCATCTATAATAGGGCATTTACTTACAAGCTGGCTGGTGACTTTTTTAGTGCTGAAGAAGATATTGAATTCTTAGTTCAAGAAAATAACGACAAGCCTGAGTACTGGAATATGAAAGGAGCAATTTTGGTCCTAAGAGGTGATTTTACAGAGGCGATTGAATGTTTTGATCGTGCGCTTTCATATGATTTTAGATATACAGAAGCACTCTATAACCGTGGCTTTGCAAATCTCCTCATTTATCGACCTATTCAAGCGTGTGAGGATTTCGAAAAAAGTGTGGAGATGGGGTCAAAAAAAGGTCAGACTATGTTTGATAATTTTTGTGGCGCTTATTAATTATAGTTTGTAACTCATCTGCGATTTGATGTTATAAATCGTGATGAGAGCTCTCTTTTTTATAGCGATACTTTTTCCGCTTGCATTAAAAGCACGTGATACTGTTTTTGTCCATCCGAAATACCCTCCTTTAGTTTACCAGTCTGGTGAATACAGGTTTTATAAGTATACCGCCAAGTACATTCCGCAGAATATGTTAGAAGCTTTTAAACTGTTGGCTACAGCTGGGAGTGAACGCTTGTCTATTTTTGCTAATCGAACACAAGATCAAGTGGTGAAACATGGAATGTTTCAAAGTGGTTTTAGGTTGAGAAAAGAATTCTGTTTAGATGGGTATTCAACTTTTACTGCTTATTTTCATCAGAAAGGAATTTATTATCCCTTCGCAATGAAAACATATCTATTGCTTTGCTTTCATCAGTACTTAAATTGTGAAAGGATAGCGTGGAGAAACAATAAGAAAATCGCCCTGTATAACAAAAGGGAGCTCAATCGGGCGTGGAAAAAAAGACTAAAGCACGTCTTTGATCCAGTAATCTTAGAGGAAGAGCCACCTGGGATAAAAGATCCAGTAGTACTGAATCCTATTGAAAAAGAGTTTTACGCTTTTTAGTTATTCTAAGTAAGCGACTTCATTTTCTCCGAATTCTACCAAAATATTATCCTGAAGAGTGGTAGAAATATCAATTCCCACAAAGTCTGCTTGAACAGGAAATTTGCGGTGCGTACGATTAACTAAGGTGGCAACTTTCAAAGATTTGACGTCTTCCATTATTAAGAAACGAACTGCATGTATGAGGGTTGATCCAGAGTTAATTACATCATCTACTAATACGGCACTGTAAGATTTTAATTTTTTGGCATCAATTGAACATGAAATAGGGGTAGACAAGGGAGCTTTTTTATTTACTGTCAATTTCAAGAGTTCTACATCTAAGTCAGAGTGTGCTTTGATTGTGTCTGTGATACGTTCAGCAAAAGTGAAACCATTGCCTTCAATTCCAACGATATATAGACGTTCTTCTTCAAAATAATTCTCTAGAATCTCTAAAGCGATTCTTTCAGTTTTTTGTGTGATTTCTTGCTGATTTAAAACGACTGATTTTGTTGCCATGAAGCGAAGATAGAAAATTGTGAATCCAATCATTCAAAAAAAAATGAACAAGATGTGAATAACATTCCTTTTTTGTTGACGAATACCCAAATAATTTAAGTTAAATTTGCAGGCAATTTAATTGCAAACAAAATCCCCCTTATGCCAAGAGATAATAGCATAAAATCCATCCTTATAATCGGAAGTGGACCGATAGTTATTGGACAAGCATGTGAGTTTGATTATTCAGGTTCGCAAGCTTCAAAATCATTAAGAGACGAAGGAATCGAAGTAACATTGATTAACAGTAACCCTGCAACGATCATGACCGATCCTGTAGTCGCTGACAATGTTTATTTGAAACCGCTAACTCCTCAGTCGATTGAAGAAATCCTAAAAAAACACAAGATTGATGCGGTACTTCCTACAATGGGAGGACAAACAGCTTTAAACCTAGCCATCAAATGTGATGAGATGGGGTTGTGGGAAGAATATGGTGTCAGAATTATCGGAGTGGATATTGATGCTATTGAAATCACGGAAAACCGTGAGGCCTTTAGAGACTTAATGGAGCAAATTGACATTCCTATGGCTCCGCAAGCGCCGGCAAGATCTTTCCTTGAAGGAAAAGAAATTGCTCAACGTTATGGGTTTCCATTATGTGTGAGAGCATCTTATACCTTAGGTGGTGCAGGTGCTGCCATTGTCTATAATGAAGAGGATTTTGACAAATTATTGACAAGAGGTCTTCATATTTCTCCTATTCACGAGGTAATGATTGATAAAGCAGTGATGGGATGGAAAGAATATGAGTTAGAACTTTTGCGTGATGCAAATGATAACGTAGTTATTATTTGTTCAATTGAGAATTTTGATCCAATGGGAATTCATACTGGTGACTCTATAACAGTAGCACCGGCTATGACTCTTTCTGATACAACCTATCAGAAAATGAGAGATATGGCGATTAAGATGATGCGTTCTGTTGGTAATTTTGCAGGTGGGTGTAATGTTCAATTCGCTGTCTCAAATGATGAAAAAGAGGATATTATTGCAATTGAGATCAATCCTAGAGTATCACGTTCATCTGCTCTTGCTTCAAAGGCTACAGGGTACCCTATCGCTAAAATTGCAGCAAAATTGGCTATCGGTTACAACCTTGATGAGTTAGAAAACCAAATTACTAAAACAACTTCGGCACTTTTCGAGCCAACACTTGATTATGTAATTGTTAAAATACCACGTTGGAACTTTTCTAAGTTCGAAGGTGCAGATCCTCATGTAGGATTGCAGATGAAATCTGTAGGTGAGGTAATGGGAATCGGTAGATCTTTCCAAGAAGCATTACAAAAAGCATGTCAATCTCTCGAGATTGGAAGAAATGGATTGGGAGCTGATGGAAGAGAATTGACTGATCAGAATAAGATCCTTTATAGTTTAGAACATCCTTCGGGAGACAGATTGTTTCATATTTATGATGCAATCAAACTCGGGATACCGTTCAAAACAATTAAAGAGAAAACGAAAATTGATGATTGGTTCCTTCGTCAAATAGAAGAGCTAATCCAACTAGAAAAGTTAATTGCTAAGCATACCATTAATGATATTCCAAAAGAACTCATGTTCGAAGCGAAACAAAAAGGGTATGCTGATAGACAAGTTGCGCACTTATTAAGATGTCTTGAATCAGAGGTGTACAGTAAGCGTGAAGAGATGGGAATCAGTCGTGTATATAAACTGGTTGATACTTGTGCTGCAGAATTTGAAGCTCAAACTCCTTACTACTACTCAACTTTTGAATATGAGAATGAGTCAGTGGTTTCAGATAAAAAGAAGGTAGTTGTTCTTGGATCAGGGCCAAATAGAATTGGACAAGGAATTGAGTTTGATTACTCTTGTGTTCATGGAGTTTTGGCAGCGAAAGAGATGGGATACGAAACCATTATGATTAACTGTAATCCTGAAACTGTGTCAACCGACTTTGATACAGCTGACAAGCTTTATTTTGAGCCAGTTTTCTGGGAGCATATTTACGATATTATCAAGCATGAAAAGCCTGAAGGTGTAATTGTTCAGTTAGGTGGGCAAACAGCATTGAAACTAGCCGAGAAGCTAGAGCGTTACGGAATTAAAATCATGGGTACATCTTTTGCTGCATTAGATTTAGCAGAGGATAGAGGAAGATTCTCAACATTACTAAAAGAGTTGAAGATTCCTTACCCTAAGTTTGGTGTTGTTGAATCAGCTGAGCAAGCATTAGATTTAGCAAAAGATTTAGGTTATCCATTATTGGTAAGGCCGTCTTATGTATTAGGCGGACAAAAAATGAAAATTGTTATTAATGATGAGGATTTAGAACATCACGTAGTTGATATTCTCAACGAAATGCCTGATAACCAAATTCTTTTAGATCACTTTTTAGGAGGTGCTATTGAAGCTGAAGCAGATGCGATTTGTGATGGAGAAAATGTGTACATCATAGGTATTATGCAACACATTGAACCTGCAGGAATCCACTCTGGAGACTCATATGCGGTTCTTCCTCCATACAATTTAGGAGACTTGGTGATGCATCAAATTGAAGATATTACTAAGAAAATTGCAATCGCCTTAGAAACGGTAGGATTGATCAATATCCAGTTCGCAATTAAAGATGATAAAGTATATGTAATTGAAGCCAATCCGAGAGCATCTCGTACTGTACCATTCATTGCAAAGGCTTACAAAGAGCCATATGTGAACTATGCAGCTAAAGTGATGATGGGTAAGAAAGTGACTGATTTCGATTTTAATCCAACTCAAGAAGGATATGCCATTAAAGTGCCAGTATTCTCATTTGAGAAATTCCCTAATGTGAATAAGGAATTAGGACCTGAGATGAAGTCTACTGGTGAAGCAATTGAATTTATCGATAACTTGAGAGATCCATTGTTCCAGAAAATTTACAGCGAACGTAATTTATACCTAAGTAAATAATGGTTTTACTCAGCATTTCTGGTCTGTTTAAAACACTTCTTATCATTTTTGGAGTGCTATTTCTCCTACAAGTATTTGGGAAATTTGCTCAAGCAAGACGAAATATTGCTGACCAAGATCGAATGAGAAGAGAAGAAGATGCAGCCAGAAAAATGCGTGAAGATTCAGCTCGTAACTTTGGGAAAACCACGATTTCAAAATTAGATAAGAATAAACTGTCTGATGGCGATTTTGTTGATTTTGAGGAGGTGAAGGAGTGAAACTGATTCGAAAAATATTGGTAAAGTTACTGGGGCTTAAAGGTTACTTGAAGCTGGTTTCTTCTATCTATATCAAGATGGTTTCTTCAGGTTTTTTAAAGTCAAAATATCCAGAATTGTTTTTTTTGGATAGAAACTTGAACAAGGGAGATACAGTGGTCGATATTGGAGCCAACTTGGCTTACTATTCGACCAGAATGGCTGATAATATCGGCAAAGAAGGAACGCTTATAGCTGTAGAACCAATCCCATTATTTGCTGAAATTTGGGAGAAAAACATGCGGCGCAAAAGGCACCAACAAGTGCATTTGTGTCAATGTGCTTTAGGTTCTGAGTCTCAAAAAGGGGTGCGGATGTCAATTCCATTAGTAAATGGTGTGGTGAGGCACGGTCTTACAAAAGTGGTTGAAGAAGGTGACAACCGAGAAGAAGAGTTGGGCTTTGAGGTAGAAATGAAAGTTGGAGATGATTTGATACAAGGGTTTAATCTGACACAACTTGATTACATCAAATGTGATGTTGAGGGTTATGAACAATACGTTATCCCATCTATAGATAAGACAATCGATCAGTTTTTACCTATGTTCCAAATTGAATTGGGCGGAACAGAAAATAGACAAAATGTGGTCGATTATCTTACGTCAAAAGGCTACGAGATTTTCACTTTAAAAACGGATAAACTTATTCCTTTACAAAAAAGTGATATTTTTAGCGTAAATACAGATTTTTACTTCATCCACCCAACGAAGAAGGAGAAGAAAAGTCATTTGATTCAGAATTAATTTTACATGAATACGATTAAAGAAAAATTATTGCAGAAGTCTAACTTGTGGCATGTTGGAGCTATTTCGCTCTTTTTATTGATTTCTATCATTTTTTATTATCCTGCATTACAGGGAAAAGCTGTTGAACAGCATGATGTTAAGCAATGGGTAGGGATGTCGCAGGAAATCAAGGACTATGTTGAGCATGAAGGTCAAATTGGTTGGACAAACGCCATGTTTTCGGGTATGCCAGCTACTCAAATTAGAATGAGTTACCCTGGAAGAGCAGTAACAATTTTCCTTAAAGATGCTTACTCCTTATGGTTGCCTAGACCCATATCACTGATGTTTATTTACCTGCTCAGTTTTTACATCATGGCGCTTAGTTTCAAAGTGAAACCGTACATAGCAATAATCGGGGCGCTGGCGTTTGGGTTATCTGCTCATAATGCGGTAATTATTGGAGCAGGACATATTACAAAGGCTATGGCAATTGGTTTTGCACCGCTGCTAATAGCAGGTTTTAATTATGTCTATCGCTGGAAAAATTGGATTCTTGGTGCTGGTCTAGCTACATTATTCATGTCATTTGAATTGCAGTCCAACCATGTTCAAATCACCTATTACATGGCATTTATATTATTAGCCTTAGGTATAGTTGAAATCATCAAAACAGCAACTTCTAAAGAAGCTGATTGGACAAAGTTTGGTCGCTCAACGGCAGCAATTTTGGTAGCATACAGTGTTGCCGGATTAATCAATTACGGTAATTTGACTGGAACATCTGAATACGCAGAGTACACCACAAGAGGAGGGACAGAGTTAACAATTAACCCTGATGGATCTTCAAATGCTGAAGATAAAACTGAAGGACTTGACAAGAGCTATATCACTGAATATAGTATGGGTAAATTAGAAAGTTTCTCATTACTCGTTCCAAACTTTAAAGGAGGTGAGTCGATTCAAATTGGAATGAATGAGTCGAATGAGTCTTATTACAAAGAGGTAAATTCTCGCTACAAAGATTTTGTAAAAGGAAATTCTCAATACTGGGGAGATCAACGTTTTGTATCAGGACCAGTTTATATCGGGATTGTAGTGGTATTTTTAGCTTTCTTGGCTTTGGTCTATTCTTCTGATAAAAGGAAATGGGCCTTCTTAGGAGCTGCAATTCTAGCGCTGATGTTAAGCTGGGGTTCTAACCTAATGGGATTCACCGAGTTCTTCTTAGATTATCTACCTGGTTATAACAAGTTTAGAGCTGTTACTATTGTGTTAGCAGTTGTTCAACTTGCACTCCCAGTACTTGCGGTAATTTTCTTGACACTCATTGATAAGAGTAAAGAGAAAATCGTAGAAAATATGACTCCGTTGTATGTAGTGTCTGGAATCTTTGGCTTCTTCTTGTTAGTGTTCTTAGCAATGCCAACAGCATTCAATTCGTTCTATTCAGTTGCAGAACTGGATATGCTTGAGACTGTAACGGATTCTGCTTATCTCGAAGCGTTTGATGAACTTGAAGCAACGAGAATTTCAATCTTCAGAGCAGATGTCTTAAGGTCTTTGGCCTTCTTAATTGGGGCATTCGGAATCATTTTTATGTTCGTTAAGAATGTTATCAATAACTATTTGTTTTCAGGATTACTGGTTGTTCTCATTCTTTTGGATTTAGGGTTAGTCTCTAAGAGATATTTGAATAATGAAAAGAAAGGTAAAAACTATGTGGAATGGGTGGATGACTGGAAACAAATATATGCTTATGAAGCCCAAGCTGGAGAAACTGCTATCTACAATCTTGAAGTTGAGTCTTCCCCAGAAGTAGAAGCAGTAATTCAATCACGTGTTGATTCGGCAAAAGCAACTTTTGACAAAGACATGTCATCTGGTGAGAAAAATAGAATTGTTGAATGGGTGAAGTATAGAACCCTTAACAGAAACACCCACTTTAGAGTGCGTGAGTATGGGAACCCATGGAATTCAACCCAATGTTCTTACTTCTTTAAATCGGTTGGTGGTTATCATGGAGCAAAACTGGGACGTTACCAAGATTTGATTTCTTTCCATCTTGGGGCAAACAATCCATCAGTGGCAGATATGTTGAATGTAAAATATTCATACGCTTTGGAAACTGATCAAAATGGTCGACCTACTGGTGGAACTCGTTTTATAGGCCAAAATATGACGGCCTTGGGTAATGCTTGGCTTGTTAAAAATGTTGAGACGGTTGAGACGGCGGATGAAGAGATTCTTGCGCTTAAGTCTAGTTATTCGGCCAATTTAACTCCAGGAACTGTCTATCCAATATTATTAAATGGAAAGCAAATTACCACAACAGAAAAGGTGGATGCCTACGATAGGGTAGCTTTTGCTTATTCGTTTGTTCAAGACACTATGACTATTCAAGATACCATAGATCTTAGAATACCATTCGAATCATTATCTGAACAAGAAATTTCACAAGTTCCAGATGGTCAAGGAGGTTTGACATGGTATCCATCAGCAATGCTTGATAGCATGATGAGCCAAATGGAGATCATCAAAGTGTCATCTGCCGGCAGAAATGGATTTGACCCAAAAACAACTGCTGTCATGCATACAGATTTTGCATCAAAATTATCACAAGAATCATATAGTGGGGTAGGAGAAGTTGCTTTGGAGTCATACCATCCAGATAAAATGACGTACAGCTATAATGCTACAGAACCACAGTTAGTCGTTTTCTCTGAGGTTTATTATCCAATTGGCTGGAGAGCTTCAATTGAAGATGATCATGCTGAAATTTTAAGAGTAAATTATGCACTACGTGCACTTGAAGTCCCTTCAGGTAAGCATACTATTACCTTTGCATACAAGCTGCCATCTTTCGAGAGGTCAGGTACAATTGCTTGGGCAGGAACTATTTTGTTGCTAGCGATTTTGGCTTTCGGAATGTTCAAGTTAGATTTGTCAGACGAAGTGAAAAACTCTCCTGATGAAGTCTAATGATTTGAAACTCTCGGTTGTTGTTTGTACCCACAATAGAGAAGCCTATTTACCTGAGTGTTTAGAAAATCTTTCTAAACAAAATGCTGCAAACGAATTGTTTGAGATTATTGTAGTCAATAACAATTGTACAGATGGAACTGAGTCAATTTGCTTAGAGTTTGAAAAACAGCATCCTGAGTTAAACTTTGTTTACACCAAAGAAAACAAACCAGGTCTTTCTAATGCCAGAAATAAAGGAATTGAAACAGCAAAGGGTAAATTGATTTCATTCATTGATGATGATGGTTTTGCTCGAGAAGACTATGTTTCTGAAATAGTTGCAATTGCTGAAAATCCCACCTACAATAATTATATAGCCTTCGGAGGTAAGGTAATTCCAAGATACAATCCTGGAATGGAGCCGAATTGGTTGTCGAAATACATTAATGGAGTTGTCTCCAAAGTTGATTTAGGTGAGAAAATTGTACCATTTACATCTAAATATCCTGCAGGTTGTAATATGATTTTTCGCTCCGAATTTTTCGAGCAACATGGGGGGTTCAATGCAGATTTGGAAATTAGAGGAGATGACAAGTTCGTCTTTCTTAAGCTAAAAGCGGCAGGTTTGAAAATATTATATGTTCCGACCATTTACGTGGAGCATTTTATGGATGATTTTAGGTTGGAGTATAAGTTTTTACAACGTCTCTCTAAAATAATCGGGCAAAGCGAACGCCTTCGTCTCAAAGGACAGACTTTTCAATTATTTAAGAAGTTTGTTGAGTACGTATTCAAATATAAAGTCAGCCTCATTTTGGCCTTTGGATTCTTGTTGAAAGGCGAGAGGCTCAAAGCAAAATACATAGTGATGGTTCGTTGGAATGTGCTACGTGGTTTTTTCATGAAGAATATTAAGTAAAGGTGTACGACAAACTAAAATATCGGATTGAAGGATTATTGAAGATTCTCCTACAATCAAAGTCTGTTAAAATAGCAGCTTCTAAGGTTAGTAATGAATTGTTGGTTTTAGGAAATGGACCTTCGTTGAAAACTGATTATCAAGCATTGCTGGGGTTTGCAGAAGGAAAAGACGTTCTAGGAGTGAATTATTTCGCAGTTACGCATGAGTTCATGGAGGTAAAGCCAAGATACCATGTGATAACATCTTTACAATATTGGAACAAGGATGAGAATCAGTCATGGGATAATGACCGCAAAAAGGTATTTGAATCACTAATTGAAAGAGTGAGTTGGGAATTGCACTTGTTTGTTCCCGTTCAAGCTAGAAAGTCCGTGAAATGGATTGAATTCATGTCAAAGAATCCATTGATTAAGATTAATTATTTCAATGTCACGCCATTAGATGGCGATCCCAAGTTTTTCAAAAGGTATATTTCTAAATTCAAAGCTTTACCAAGACCACATAACGTTTTGGTACCTTCTTTAATAATCGGTATTAACTTGAAATACAATAAGATTTATCTCGCAGGTGCTGAGCATAGCTGGATTCCTGAGATTTTTGTAACTAAGGATAATGTGCCAATGGTGGCTCAAAAGCATTTTTATCATGATCAATTCAAAGATTTGAATAGCACCTTGCTTCTGGATAATGCCAAGCCGTTTTATCGAGAGAACTCATTGGAGCATAAAAAGCTTCATGAAATTCTGCAAAAATTTTATTATACCTTTAAGTCGTATTGGTTCATCAAAGAATTTGCGAGTTTTACTAATACAGAAATCATAAATTTGACCGAAGGTAGCTACATTGATGCTTTCGAAAAAAAGACTATTCATGAAATCACAGCTGAGAAAACATCTTGAGTACAAAGACAAGCATAAAAGAAGGCTGGAGAAACAAAAAAACCGCCTGGGTAGTTGTGGAGATCATGTTTGGATCGATAAAAATGTCAAGCTAATGCGATTTCCTGAAAATATCCATTTGGGTGATCATTTGGTCTTGAAAGAAGGTGCGAAAATCTGTTCGTGTAATGAACAAGCCCAGGTTTCAATAGGGGACAATACAACCTTTGGATATCATTCTTTTTTGTTTTCATCTGAATCGATATCAATTGGAGCTGATTGTTTGATTGCCCCGTTCGTTTATATTGTTGATTCTGATCATTCTATAGAGTTGGGGACAAAAATTAACCAACAGCCTAACCAAACAAGTCCAATTGTTATTGGGGATGATGTTTGGATTGGAACAGGAGCCAAGATACTAAAGGGTGTGACAATAGGAGATGGGGCTGTGATTGCCGCCGGTGCTATCGTAATGTCAGATGTGCCATCCAATAAAATATATGGTGGAATACCTGCAAAAGAGATAGCTGAACGAAAATGAAGATAGCCTGCGTTATTCTTTGTCGATACAATTCTACACGCTTACCAGGGAAGGCTCTAAGGGAGTTGAATGGAAAAGCTTCATTGCTACACACTTATGAGCGTTTGTTGCAGTTTTTTGATGAGTCTCAAGTTATAGTTGCAACTTCAAATCAA
>Ga0189274_100288_pt1 | contig 12825 bp, 11 predicted proteins | sample N5B1minimetaG_FD_130323 | JGI IMG/M metagenome (GOLD analysis project Ga0189274, IMG submission 130323) | Marine microbial communities from the Costa Rica Dome - N5 B1 mini metaG | ecosystem: Environmental > Aquatic > Marine > Oceanic > Photic zone | place: Costa Rica: the Eastern Pacific...
AATTCCGCAATATCAATTAACAGCAACTGTGTTAGATGCGCAAACCTTAAATCCTGTTGAAAGTGCACAAGTGAGTTTTGAACATCCTTACATTACGCACGAGGGTGTTACAGACGTGAATGGAGAAGTTGTTTTCAATTTATATTATCAGGATGCCTATGATGCAGCGGCAGGAAAATGGGGGATGACAACAGATTGTTTTAAAGATATTCAAATTGATGACCAGACAGGAAATATCACTTTTTATATTGATCAAGGATACTATGATGATTTTACTTTTGATTATGGATGGTCTGTATTTGGTGATGCAGTAAAAGGACATTGGGAACGTGAAATTCCAGTTCCTGTAGTGTATAATGGAATTACTGAGAATCCATTGTCTGATGATTTGTGGGATTGCGGTAGCAAAGCTTATATCACTGGAAATGGCTCATCTGCTAGTAATACTGATGAAGTTGCAGGTGGAGAGACTGTTTTGATGAGTCCGCCTTTTGATTTGACTACTTATTCAACTCCGCATATTAATTTTAAAGCTTGGTATTTTAATAGGTTCGGACCAACTCCTCCTGAAGACACCCTCTTTGTTGACTTATTTAACGGTTCAGAGACTATTAATCTCCTGAAGTTATATGATGATATTACACCAATGAGTCTTTGGATTCCTTATTCTATTGAAGTTCCGTCCAGTTTCAGTTTAACGGCAAATTGTCAATTGATCTTTTCAATTTCTGATTATGACGCGACATTAAATTTGACAGAGTCTGCAGTAGATCTGTTTTCAATAACAGATAATTCTATCGCTAAAAACGAAGAGTTATTAACAGAGTCAGTTGTTCAGATTTATCCAAATCCGACATCCGGCGCACTTTCTGTTTCAGGTGTATCAGAAGGAATTTATATCATTAAATCGGTTGAAGGTAAAGTCATTGAACAAGGGGAAATAAGTCCAATGATTGAATTATATTCATTGTCTAGAGGTTTGTATTTGTTTGAAATTCAAGATAAAAATGGTATCATTGTAAAGCAATTAAAGCTACTAAAACAATGAGAAAGATTGCGTTATTAGGATTTGTCTTGCTTGGACTATCAGCTTGTTCAGTAAAAAAAGAACAACCTAAAAAGGATCGTCCTGCTAAAAGTGAACCTTCATCTATTAAGCCAATATTTTTCTTTTAAAATGATAAGACTTTCCTTAATCTTATCGTGTTTGTTACTCTTTTCATGTTCAGATTCTGGATCAGACAATAATGCTGAAATTTCTGAAATTACAGATGAAATTGTACTGGATGAAAACCGGTTGGATGCCGTAGAGATTAATAATGATTTCATTGGAATGTATGATGGTATGACAGGCTTAATTACAGAGCTATTCCTAAGCGATTCGGCTTCAGTCGATTTAAATTATGAGAATGCTTTGTTTGAGTCAAAGTCGAATATTGATCGTATAGAATCATACCAACTTGAGGATCAGGATGAGTCTTTCAAAAAAACGCTCATTGACTTAATGAAGTTTTATGAGTCAGAATTAGAGAATGGGTTCACCAAGGTCATACCAATGATTAAAAGTTCAAACCGTTCAGAACAGGAAATCCAAGAGCTAGAAAAATACGATCAAAGTTTTGCCGACAAAGAAAAAGAACTCGTACTTATTTTTGCAGCAGCCCAAGAGGAATTTGCAAACCGAAATAATATTAGGTTAGAGTAATGAAAAAGTATTTGGCTCTCATAATAGCAAGTGCCTCAGTGGTACTATTTACCCTTTTGTTTACTGTAAGGATAGCAATGGACTTGAAAAACTACGAGTCTAAAAAAATGGAAGTTGCTGAACTTTTAAGTATAGAAAATAGAATGGGGGATGCCTGGGAATGGATTCCGGTAGATTTTCTAAGCCCAGGTGATGAAAAAATGGAGCAAAAGGCGGAGCTAGAAGAGCGCGCAAAGCATTTTTATTCTAAAGCTGTAATAGACGGATGGGTGCTCATTTCAGTGGTGATTGGATATCTGGTTTGTCTCGCCTTGATTTACAGAAAATCGCAACTGTATTATCGAAGTGTTGGGATAGCTTTCATTATTGCAAGTTTCTGCTTTCTATATCTTGGGTTGAGTTCTCCTTTCATGGAGATTGAAGCCTACATTGATGATTTCGGAGTTTCTATGGATTTATCATTTGCGCAGCCAGAATTGGGTATAGAAGGAAGAGTTTATGCTTTGTATCAAATGAAGTCAGTTGCTGCTTTAATCAAGTTTCTTTACTTAGGAGGTAATTTCTTTGTGGCAATCGTCATCTTGCTGGCCTCAGTTGTTTTCCCTTTGATTAAATTGCTTTCGTCTCTAATTGTATTTATTTGGCCAGGCTCCAAGTATAGCAAAGAGGCCATCTGGGTAATTGGAAAACTAGGGAAATGGTCAATGGCGGATGTAATGGTAGCATCTATCTTTTTGGCTTTTTTCTCTTTTGCTAATATGAATGTTGGGGTAGAGACGGGCTCTTCTACTTTAATTGGCTTGTACTTTTATGTGGCCTTTGTCGTATTTTCGATTTTCTCAGGGTATTACTTGAAAAAAGTAACCTTTGATGCCTCGCTTAGAAAAAAGGAGGTTGATCATACTCCAGCTTAATTGCATCTAGCATTGAAGCCTTAATATTCACTCTAAATAAGAAAGTGAAATTTGTTGTGGTCCATGGTTCTCTCCAAGTGCCCAACTGACCTAACTGAAGTGTTGCTTCCCAGCAATGTAAATCTCGCCAAACATTGAGGTTCCAGCCGGTTATCAAGTCAATGTAAGGACGGTCTATATTTTCCTGATTTTTAGTCAATAACTGCTGTAAATCACCTTGAATACCGTAAGCAAATTTCCATTTTTGATTGATGCTAAAGTCACCACTCACTCGCAGGGTCTGTACAACGTTGTAATTAGGGTCATCTATGGCTGATTTAATGATGTTCTTAAAGTCTAGATTATAGGCCAAGTTCACTTGCCAAGGGATATCAAAATTAACGGTTTGGTTATTCGTAACAAAACCAGTAAGCTCTGCATTATCAGCCGTTTTGTCGGCTAGTTCTTTTTGCTTTTTTCGGCCACTATTACTGGTGAAGTTGGCATTGGCTATAAAGTTAGCATTGGTGATTCTTCCAATACCTTGATTAGTGTTCCAGGCATATTCTGTTCCAGTGATGTTCAATGAATCGTATCCATACGGGTTCAAAGTTGCCGTTGTTTGGAAAGAGATGATGTTTAAAAACTTTGAAGTTCTAAAATCTAAAGTGAAATTATCTAGGTTTAAGGAATCTTTGAAAAAATCGTATCCGCCTCGAATTCCAGCAGCATCAATCAGATTGAACGATTTGTCTGTGTTGTTGATCGTGTCTTTTTTGTTCTTCGTTTTCATCTTCAAGGTGTTCGCTAAGGAAAAAGTTAGCTTACTCGAAGATCCTCTTGAGCGCTCTTTATAGAGACTAGTTGCAAATGGTGAAATGTAAGTAAATACACTATCCACCTCATTGAAAATTTCATTGTGTATGCCTAAGTCTGGAGACCAACTGTAATCGATTCTTGGAGTGGCAACATGTTTAAATCTGGTTTTTGCCGGAACTTTTAATTTGTAGTATCCATAAAAGTTACCAGTCAAACTACTCGATAAAGACAAGTTTCTTGCAGCTCTAAAAGCATTTACTTGAGTCGTGTCTATTGTGCTATCAGCTGGATTCCAGAAGTGATCTTCATATTGAAAATTCCATGTTTCATTATAGTTGAAACGCGGAGTTAGGGTCAGTCTTGACTTGAAAAGCTTCATTTGACTATTGATAGTGGTTGATTGTTCGAGACCATTGCGCGTGTAGTCAGAGAGAACTCCAAGTTGATTGATATCAAAAATACTATCTGGTGCTTGAATAAAATTCTTCGCTTTCAGGTCATAGGTCACTTGAATGCTTTCATACCATTTACGTCCAATCTTATTTTTTCTAAAAATCCCAAAATCAAATCGGTTCACATTGAACTTGAAGCTAGGTAGATCTAATGTGTAGTTTTGGCTACTCGCATTTTGCTTGAGTGAAGTAAGCAGGTTTGCTGTACCTTTTAGTTTTCCAGCCGTCCAATTTTTATTAAGTTTCAAGGTAGAGTTGAAGGTGTTCTGAAAATAATTTTGAGGGTCTGCATCTAGTGCCACTTTGTTACTGTTGTTTGAAATGAAATTGACATCAGATGAGAAATTTAGGGTTGGATGAGCTTTTCGATCCTGTGTATGTCTCCAATTAATAGATACTCTGTTCGAATTATTAGTGTCATAGAAATAGCCCTTGATTCGCTCGTAGCTTAGACCAAAACCTCCATTGAATTTGTATTTTCGATAGTAATTGGTTCTTCCAGATAATGACCATTGTCCTGTGGTGTAAATAGATCCTGTTAAAGCTAGGTCCCAATAATCTCCCAATGGAAAATAGTAACCTAACCCTTTCAATCCAAAACCAGCATTTCCGTTTGCCCTTCCTATCTCAGGGAAAATCAAACCATGTTTTCTGGTTTTTGTTTGGGGAAAGAATCCAAAAGGTGCTGCAAGAGGAGTAGGGATCTTTCCAAGTTTCATGAAAACTGGTCCAGTGACAATGCGTTCTTCAGGAACAATGATAGCTCGAGTCATTTTAAAGTGATAATGGGGAGTGTCCAAATCACAGGTCGTGAACTTTCCGTTTTTTAAATGCACTTGTTGGTTAGGGTGGACTTTGGATTCGGCCATGTGAATGTATCCTTCATCCTGTTGAGCCCTAACTTCTTTTATGTACCCTTTTTTGGTCTTGAAGTTGTATTTGATGTAGTCACAGGTTGATTCTTCACCTGCCGTACTGAAAATGGGTTTTCCAACCGGGTTTCCAATGCTGTCAAGAGAATAGGTGGCCAGAACCTCGTTGTTTTTTAGATTGATTTCAATATAGTCTGCATCCAACTGAATATCTTCATAATTCACATTTGCCTCACCGTATAGTTTGACAATTTGTGTTTTTACGTTGGCAACAATAGAGTCTCTAGCACTGTAACTAACAGGGGCATCTAAACCGCTTTGACCGAAACCGTTAGTTGCTGCCAAAACACCCATTATCAACATGTATAAATGGATAACTACCCTTATGTTCTTTCTCTCTGGCACTTTTTTGGCGCTAACTTTGTAGTGTTGTTAAAAACGACAACAAATCTAAAACATTTATCAGATGATGATAAAAGGATTTAACATAGCTAAGAACATATTATTGTGTGCAACTCTACTTTTTGTCACAATTACTTCTGCTCAGACGAATGACTTCGGAAAAGGATTGAAGACCGTTGTAATTGACCCTGGACATGGAGGTAAAGATCCAGGTTGCCATGGGAATCACTCTAATGAAAAGACGGTGACCTTGGCAATTGCGCTCAAATTGGGGAAATTTATTGAAGAGAAATATCCAGATGTAAAAGTTATTTATACGCGAAAAACAGATGTCTTTGTAGAGTTAGATGAACGCGCACAAATCGCCAACCGGGCAAATGCAGATTTATTTATTTGTGTGCACGCTAACGCAGGTCCAGCAAAAGCATTTGGCTCCGAAACCTACGTTTTAGGTCTTCACAGAACTGAAGCTCAACGTAAAATTGCTGAACGTGAAAATGCAAGTATCGAATTTGAAGAAGGGGGTGGAGCAAAATACGAAAAGCTGTCAGCAGATGCGATTATTGCTCGTCAACTTCAGTTGTCTGTGTTTTTGGATCATAGTATCAACCTTGCGACTAAAATTCAGGAGCAGTTTGTCAAAATCGGGCGCTCGAATAGAGGAGTCAGACAAGCAGGTTTTTTGGTTTTGTATAAAACAACCATGCCTAGTGTGCTCATTGAGACAGGTTTTTTAACTAATCCAGAAGAAGAGAATTTCTTGGCAGATGATGCGAGTCAAACAAAAATGGCAAAAGGAATATTTACGGCATTTGAAGAGTACAAAGCTGAATATGAAGGAGCTGATTTGTCAGTTGACGCGACTATTAATGGAGTAGATACTACCTTGTTTGGTTTGAAAGAAGGAACAATAGCTACCTCAAAGGTCAGTTACCGAGTACAAATTGAAACTTCTGCTACACCTCTTGATTTAGATAGTGAGCGTTTTCAAAATATGCCAGTTTGGACCTATGAGGCTGGTGGATTATATAAATACACGGTAGGACTTTTCGAAAATCTGGATCCAGCTAATAAATTGAAGAATGAAATGCGTAACAAGGGATTCGAGCATGCATTTGTTGTTGCATTTCAAAATGGTGAGCGAATAAAGCTAGCTGATGCAACTAAAATCACAGAAAAATAATTCTAGCCCGTTTTTTTCCATTATTTTTACACTTAAATTAGAATCCATTTCATGAGAGTTTCAAAAGAATTTAAGGTTGGATTATTGGTAGTGCTAGGACTGCTGTTGCTATTCATTGGGGTAAACTTCTTAAAAGGAGGAGGAATCTTTACAAAGAATAGAGAGTTTTATGCAGTTTTCTCACAGTCTTCTGGATTACAACCAAGTAATGAAGTGCAGTTGAATGGTGTAAAAGTTGGACAGGTACTCGAAGTTTATTTGCATGAACAAGACGCTTCAAAAGTTGTTGTAAAATTCTCTTTGGATAATGATGAATTGAAAGTGCCTAAAACCTCAGAGGTGTGGTTAATCAGTTCAGACATCTTGGGTACCAAAGCCTTAGATCTTAAAATCAAGAATGAGTTGGTGGATATAGATGATTTAAAGTACTATGAAGATCAAGACACCTTTGGCTTAGCATTTTTAGAAGAAGATCTTCAAACCCAAATTAATAAGGAAATCTTGCCTCTTAAGCAGAAAACAGAAGAGTTGATTAGTTCTGTTGAGTCGATTATAGTTTCTGTGAATGCTTTCTGGGATACATCAGCTGCCTATACCATTGACGAATCACTTTACGAAGTAAGAGACGCAATTGATAAATTTGGTGAACTGGCAAGTAACTTATCTGTTCTAGTTGCAAATGAAACAGAGCAAGTTGATCGTATTTTGAAAGACGTTCATGAAATAACAGAAAACTTGTCAGGTAAATCCGATCAGATTTCTAATGTGATCGATAACATCTCAGCAATTTCTGATACTTTGGCTGACTCGGATATAAAATCGGTGATAACTGAAACTAAATCAACACTGACCGAGCTCAATGGTGTCCTGGCAGATGTCAATAGTGGTCAAGGGACAATCGGAAAATTGATGCATACCGATAGCTTGCATAATGAGCTCATACAAACCAATCAAAGCATTCAAAATTTATTAGACGATTTTCAAGAGAACCCGAACAAATTTGTTCACTTCTCAATTTTTGGTAGAAAAACAAAAGGTTATCAAACCACCAATGAACGCGAGCATATCCTAGATGACATGCTTGATTCACTTCAAGGTATTAATAATTAAAGTGATTAATAACTAATGAAAATTAGCAGTATTATCTTCTTGGTCTTGTTGGTAGGGAGCTCAGCTTTCTTTGCATATAAGGTCCGTCAAATCATTCAAAACATCAAATTAGGACGTTCGGTAAACAGAACCGATAACAAAGGTGAGCGTTTGAAAACTATGATCATGGTTGCTTTGGGGCAATCAAAAATGGTGAGTAGACCAATTGCAGGAATCATGCACATCTTCATTTATGTGGCTTTTGTGATTACTCAGATTGAGTTGATAGAGATTATTGTTGATGGAGCAAGTGGTTCACACCGAATTTTCGCTCCATATCTAGGTGGTTTTTACACTTTTATTATTTCTTTGATTGAAGTACTTTCATTGTTGGCATTAATCGCAACATTCACGTTTTTGGCGAGAAGAAATCTTCTTAAAATTCCAAGATTCACTAAAAGCGAAATGACAGGATGGCCTAAACTTGATGGTAACATCATTCTTTATTTAGAGTTTGTATTGGTGATTTGTATTTTCACCATGAATGGAGCAGATGAAGCACTCTACCTAAGAGGTGAAAGTCATTTTGCTGGTCAGGGAAGTTTCGGGTTTGCGCTTTCTTCCCACATTGGTCCAGCCATCTTTGGAGGTATGGAGACAGAAACACTTCATTTGGTCGAGCGTATTGGTTGGTGGGGACACTTTAGTGTTGTTCTAGGTTTCTTATGCTATTTACCATTCTCAAAGCATTTACATATTCTTTGGGCGTTCCCAAATGTATACTTCTCAAACCTTAAAGCAAAAGGTGAGTTTACCAATATGGAGGCGGTAACAAAAGAGGTAAAATTGATGCTCGATCCAAATGCTGATCCTTTTGCAGTGCCGGCTGAAGACCCTAATGCCGTACCACAAAAATTTGGTGCTAAGGATGTGCAAGATTTGACTTGGGTAAACATCATGAATGCGTACACTTGTACAGAATGTGGAAGATGTACCTCTTCTTGTCCTGCTAACATAACAGGTAAGAAACTATCTCCTCGAAAAATCATGATGGATGTCAGAGATAGAGTAGAAGAGCTTGGAGCAGGGATTAGAAAAGAAGGAAAAGAATTTAATGATGGTAAATCTCTACTTGGAGATTATATCACAGAAGAAGAAGTGTGGGCTTGTACTTCTTGTAACGCTTGTGTACAGGAATGTCCAGTTAATATTGACCCACTTTCAATTATAGTTGACCTCAGAAGATACTTAGTTATGGAAGAATCAAAGATTCCTGCTGAGTTAATGACCATGAATACCAACATAGAGAACAATCAAGCTCCTTGGCAGTTCTCACCAGCTGATAGGTTAAATTGGAAAGATGAAGCATAAACTAGAAAAAGCTACGGCCAATGGTCAGGCCATTTCACCGGTGTTACCAAACGGTGTAAAGAATTACATGATTGATATTGACGGAACAATCTGTGATGACATTCCTAACGAAGAGCCAGAAAGAATGGCGACTGCAGGTTTGTATCCAGATGCGCTTGAGACTATTAATCGTTGGTATGAACAAGGTCACATTATAACGTTCTTCACGAGTAGAATTGAAGAGCACAGAGCTGTGACTGAACAATGGTTGAATGAAAATGGTTTTAAATATCACGGAATGGTGATGGGAAAACCAAGAGGTGGAAATTACCATTGGATTGATAATCATATTGTAAGAGCAACTAGGTTTGAAGGCAAATTCACTGACTTAGTGAATTCAGAAGAAACCATAGAAGTATTTAAAAAATAAAAGACATGAGCGAGTTGAAAGTACCTACAATGGCAGAAATGATGGCTGCTGGAGAGAAACCTGATATTTTGTTTTGGGTTGGATGTTCCGGTAGTTTTGATGATCGAGCAAAGAAAATCACGAAAGCAATTGTAAAGATCTTAAACAAATGTGAAGTGAAATTTGCTGTGTTAGGTACAGAAGAGTCTTGTACTGGTGATCCTGCTAAACGTGCTGGAAATGAGTTTTTATTTCAGATGCAGGCAATGATGAATATCCAAGTGCTAGATGGGTACGAAGTAAAGAAAATCGTTACTGCATGCCCACATTGTTTTAACACGCTCAAAAACGAATATCCTGGTCTTGGTGGTAATTATGAAGTAATTCATCATACACAGCTTTTAGAAAGTTTGTTCAATGAGGGCAAGCTTAATGTTGAAGGCGGTGAATTCAAAGGAAAGAAAATCACATTCCATGATCCTTGTTATTTAGGAAGAGCAAATGATGTTTATGAAGCTCCACGTGCAGTTTTACAGAAATTGGATGCCGAGTTGGTTGAGATGAAGAGATGCAAAGCGAAAGGTTTATGCTGTGGAGCAGGAGGGGCTCAAATGTTTAAAGAAGCTGAAAAAGGGAACAAAGAAGTAAATATTGAAAGAACTGAAGATGCATTAGCTACTTCTCCTAATATTATTGCTACCGGCTGTCCTTTCTGCAACACTATGATGACGGATGGAGTTAAAAATTTCAATAAAGAAAACGATATTCAAGTACTGGATATTGCTGAAATGATAGCTACGGCATCAGATTTGTAGTAGTGGTATAAAACCACAAAATCCTTATTATGAAAAGAGCACATGTATTCTTCTTCATTGCCCTATTAAGTTTAATTACATCATGTAAGAGTACGGTTTATCTTACCGTCCAAGACCCACCTGCAGTTTTTCTTGAGAAAGAATATGAAACAGCAGCTGTTATCAATAGAACATATTCAAAAGGAGCTTCTAAAGTAGTTGATGCCATTGATAATGCATTAACCCTTGAGGGAAACTTAGATCACGTTGGCTCTCAGGCGGCTACACAAGGCATGTTTGATGAATTGACCACTAATGCTCGGTTCAAGTATGTCACTATCCTTGACTCAATGGCGGTTGAGAATAGAGCTGCAGATGTGTTTCCAGCGCCAATGGAATGGGCAGAGGTAACTAGAATTTGCGAAGAGAATGGTGTTCAATTGTTATTTGTATTAGAGGTTTTTGATACGGATACAAAAGTGGATTATGACATGCAAATGGTGAATCAAAATACTCCTTTAGGAACCGTACAGGTTCCTAGACACCGAGCTACAGCCATTACCCGAATCAAAACAGGTTGGAGAATTTATGATCCAAAAAACAAGTGGATTAGAGATGAATTTTTTGTGAGGGATAGAATTACATCAACAGGTTCGGGCATCAACCCTGCAAAAGCAGCCTCTGTACTAATGAATAGAGGTCAAGCTGTTAAAACAGTAGCGACCAGAGCGGGAAGGTTTTATGCGGGCAGAGTTAGACCGCAACAGTTTCGGGTGAACCGGACGTATTATAACAAGGGGTCAAGAAATTTAAAAATAGCAAATAGACGTGCAGAAGTAGGTGATTGGGAAGGTGCTGCTGAAATGTGGTTAAAAGATACAGAAAGTACAAAACGAAAAGTAGCAGGAAGAGCATGTCACAATATGGCAATTTACGCTGAAATTAATGGAGACATCAAAGGAGCTCTAGAATGGGCACAAAAAGCTTATACAGATCACAACAATAAACACTCGCGTAATTATGCTCAAATTTTGAGAGATCGTGTTTGGAGGTATGAACGTGATCAAAAATTAAGAGAAATAGATAATCAAGGAAATTAATGGAAAACGATTTGTCCAAATTGCTAGGGTGTAAGCATCCCATCATCATGGCGCCAATGTTTTTGGTGTCTAACGCGAAAATGCTCATAGCCGGTATCAATAATGGGATTGCGGCTGCAGTACCAGCATTGAATTATAGAACTGATGAAGAATTCAGGGCTGCTATAGATGAAGTTAGGGCAAATTCGGATGGACCTCTTGGAATCAACTTAATCGTTAACAAATCAAACCCTAAAATGCCAGCACAGTTAAAAACTTGTGTTGAAAAAAAGGTAGATTTTATCATTACATCCTTAGGTTCGCCTGAATCAGTAATCAAAGCTTGTAAACCAGCCGGAATAAAAGTATTCTGTGATGTGGTTGATTTGAAGTATGCTCAAAAAGTAGAGGAATTAGGAGCAGATGCAGTTATTGCAGTCAATAATAGAGCGGGAGGACATGCTGGTTCTTTACCACCAGAAGAAATAATTCCAATGCTCGTTGAAAACTGTAACATTCCTGTTATTAGCGCCGGTGGTGTTGGGAACTACGAAGAGTTACAAAAAGTATTGAAATTAGGAGCTGCTGGAGTGTCTGTCGGATCTATATTTATTGCTTCTGAAGAATCGGGTGTATCGCAAGAGTATAAGCAGGCCTGCGTAGATTATGGCGAGAAGGATATTGTCATGAGTACTAAGATTTCAGGTACTCCATGTACTGTCATCAATACACCTTATGTTCAGAAAATAGGAACCAAGCAAAGTTGGTTTGAAAAGTTGCTATCAAACAATAAACGTCTAAAAAAGTGGGTAAAGATGTTGACTTTTGTTAGAGGAATGAAAGCTCTGGAAAAATCAGCTTTTTCAGCAACTTACAAAACAGTATGGTGTGCAGGACCAACCATTGAAAACACGAAAGCCATCCGACCTATCAAAGAGATAGTTGAAGATCTTACGACTCCGGCTGCCTAGTTAAAACAGCCCGCCCCAGCCGCCATAGCTGTAGCTGGTCAGTACGACTCTTTTACGAAATTCCATTTCGAAAACTTCTCTGGTTTTCTCAATAGTTTTCTCAATCTCTTCGTCATTCTGAACAGACAAGCCCTTCTTAGTTTCAACTTTGATCGTTTCGTATTCATTTTCGTCTGATGGCATTAATCCTACGTAGTCAACCATCCAGTTTTTAGTATTCTCTGTTTTTCTCTTGAAGAAATAGATGTATCCTTCTTCTTTTCCATTGTTTACCAATTCTTTGCGGATGAATGAAACAGTGTCTTCGTCTTCATCAAATCCAAAATCATAAAGTAGGGCGTAAGCCATGTCTTGTTGGGTAATGCTTGGGGTAAAGTAATCAAGCATTTCATTCTTTTTTAGTCTATTGTATGCCCAGACGCGATATTCAACATCTTGAACTACCTCGTTTATCTTTGAAGTATCTACATCCATACCTAGCTTATGATGTATAATTTCAGCCTCAATCAAGAATTTTTTATTTTTAATACGGTAAATGTCCTTGAAAAATTCTTCAGTGTCTTTGTGGCCATTCTTTTTGAAAGCGCACATCAGCGCATAGTAATCTACAAACATGTTGTGATAAGCCGCAGTTTTAGAACCACCACCGAAATAATAGTTGTTTTTCTTTTTATCATCATTTTGATTAGCCACCGTTCGCTTTAATTCAATTTTAGCGTTTCTGTAGATGGAGCTCTTTTCTGAACTGAAATTGTTGAAAGTAAATACTTTGTCCAAGTATCCCTTGGTCAGCAATTCAACCACATA
>Ga0189274_100290_pt1 | contig 12772 bp, 9 predicted proteins | sample N5B1minimetaG_FD_130323 | JGI IMG/M metagenome (GOLD analysis project Ga0189274, IMG submission 130323) | Marine microbial communities from the Costa Rica Dome - N5 B1 mini metaG | ecosystem: Environmental > Aquatic > Marine > Oceanic > Photic zone | place: Costa Rica: the Eastern Pacific...
AAGATGCTCCAGCGAAGAAACATAACGCCTGAGCTTCATGAGACATTTGCGTTCTACCAGCCGATAATCTAATCACAGATTTCGGAAATAATATTCTTGACGTTGCAATCATTCTTAGCATTTCCCAAATCGCTACAGGCTGTTGTTCTTCCAGTGCCGTTCCTTCAACTGCTACTAAAGCATTGATTGGAATTGATTCAGGTGGTTGCTCCATGTGAACATAGGTCATCAACATTCCAATGCGGTCTTCAGCAGATTCCCCCATTCCAATGATTCCACCAGAACAAACTGAAATCCCTGCTTTTCTTGCGTTACCGATTGTATCGATTCTATTTTGATATTCTCTAGTTGAGATGATGTCTTTATAAAACTCCTCAGAAGAGTCTAGGTTATGATTGTATGCATAAAGACCGGCATTTTTCAGACGCTCTGCTTGTTTTTCGTTCATCATTCCAAGCGTTGCGCACACTTCCATTCCCATTCCATTGATCTCTTGGACCATTTCAACCACTTTATCAAAGTCGCGGTTATCTCTTACTTCTCTCCATGCAGCTCCCATACAAACACGAGACGAACCGTTAGCTTTCGCATTCTTTGCTAATCCAACCACCTCATTCACGCTCATCATTGGTTGTACCTCAAGTTCTGTATTGTGCACTACTGATTGCGGACAATAACCACAATCCTCAGGGCATCCACCAGTCTTGATAGAAATCAATGAACTCATCTGAACCTCATTCGGATTGTGATGTTCTCTATGAACTGTTGCAGCTTTGTACAACAAATCCATCATTGGTGAATGATAAAGTTCTAATGCCTTTTCTTTAGTTGCGTATGTGTGATTGATTAATTGCTCATTCATAATTTCTTCTATTTACAAGCTCTTTTCGTCTTTGTAATACTTTTTTTCTTCTCCGTAGTCAAAATATCTTTCCTCTTGAAAACTGCCGTCTTCGTAGTAATATTCAAACAATCCATGCATCATGCCTTTGTGGTAATTGCCCCTAGACTGCAGTTGTCCGTTGGCATGGTACCATGAGGTTTCACCATGTTCTAAACCGTAAAGATAAGTAGCTTCTGAATTTTTTCTTCCGTTTCTGTAAAAAGTTGTTGACAATCCATGCTTTTTACCATTTTTCCAATATGTTTCTTGCTTGAGTGTTCCATCATTATACCACCTTCTCCAAACACTATCTTGCTTACCAAATTGATAAAACCCCTTGGTTTTTAAGGTTCCATCATCATAGTACTCGATTAGATCTCCATGTGGCAATGAATCCCTAAAATGATTCACAGCTTCTAATTGTCCGTTAGCATACCAAAACTTCCATTCACCCTGCTTAAAGCTGTTGTCATACTCCCCCTCTGCCTGTATATTGCCTTGCGAACTGAAGTATTCCCAGTAACCATATTTGCGATCTAACACATAAGTTCCTTTTTGGCGTAATTGACCATTCTTCCAAAACAGCTGATAATCTCCATCCAGCAATCCCTTATTCCAATAACTCTTTTCTTTGATTTTTCCGTTGGGATGATAAAACAGCCAATCACCAACAGCAGTGTCGTTTTCAAAATATCCTTCTGCCTTCTTTACTTCTTTGTTGTAATAGAAAGTCCATTCACCTTGTTTCAATCCTGATACACTTTCACCAAGTCCAAATCCACCACCAACAGCAGGTCGCTTTTGATGTTCAATACATGAATTAAAAAGAAGTACTAATAGTAAACTATAGAATCCGTATCTCACCTTACGAATTTAACTCTTTCCAGATTAAATCCTTCAATTCCATTAGACCAGTTTGTGCAACAGAAGAAATAAAAGTATATGGAATTTTAGGTAGATCTTTCTCAATTTCAGCCTTTAACTCCTCATCTAACATGTCAGATTTCGAGATAGCAAGTAGCCTTGGCTTGTCTGTCAATTCAGGGTTGAACTGCTGTAACTCATTGACCAATATGTTGTATTCTTTGTGAATATCATCCGCATCTGCAGGCACCATAAAAAGTAATACCGAATTTCTTTCAATGTGTCTTAGAAAGCGTAATCCGAGTCCCTTTCCCTCATGAGCCCCTTCAATAATTCCAGGAATATCCGCCATGATGAAAGACTTAAAATCACGATAAGAAACAATACCTAAATTGGGAGTCAATGTTGTGAATGGGTAGTTCGCGATTTCTGGTTTTGCAGCCGAAACTACAGACAAAAGTGTTGATTTTCCTGCATTTGGAAATCCGACTAAACCAACGTCAGCTAACACTTTCAACTCGAGGATGAGCCATCCTTCTTTTTCAGGAATACCTGGTTGTGCGTATCGAGGCGTTTGCCTAGTGGCGGTTTTAAAGTGAACATTTCCACGTCCTCCTTTTCCACCCTCCATGACAATAATTTCTTGATTATGCTCCGAAATTTCTCCAATCACTTCACCCGATTCTGCATCTTTTATGATGGTTCCGAGTGGAACTTCGAGATATTCATCTGCTCCGTCTGCTCCGTGTCGTTGATTTCTTCCTCCAGGTTCTCCATGTGCAGCCTTGATGTGCTTTCGATACTTCAAAGGCAACAAGGTCCACATCTGCTCATTCCCTTTCACTATGACGTGTCCACCTCTACCTCCGTCACCACCTGCAGGTCCACCTTTGGGAATAAACTTTTCTCGGCGCATGTATTGCGACCCAGCTCCTCCCTTTCCAGAGCGACAGTGTATTTTTACGTAATCGATAAAATTACTCATCCCTCTGAAGTCCTTCTTATGCTAATTGAGCATCAATAGAATCAAATAGTCTTTCAGTAATTTCTTCAATACTACCGTGACCATTGATTTTTAGAAATTTTCCTTGAGCATCATAGAATTCCTTCAATGGAAAAGTCTCTTCCATATACACATCAATTCTATTTTGGATAATTTCTGGATCTGCATCATCCGTTCTTCCACTTGATAATGCTCTGTTTTTCAGACGCTCTTTCAACTCTTCAATTTCTACATCAAGGGCTAACATCATGTTGATGGAAGTTCCTCTTTCTTTTAGAATTGTATCTAACGCTTTAGCCTGAGGAGTAGTTCTTGGAAAACCGTCAAAGATGAAACCTTCAGCTTCAGGGTGCTTTTCAATTTCAGAAATTAGCAATTTGATGGTTACTTCATCAGGAACTAATTGACCTTGATCCATGTAGCTCTTAGCTAATTTGCCAAGTTCAGTTTCATTCTTGATATTATATCTAAAAACATCACCAGTTGAAAGGTGATACAAATTATATTTCTCTACAAGACGCTCAGCTTGCGTTCCTTTTCCTGCGCCCGGAGGGCCAAATAATACAATGTTGATCATTTTCAAAATTTAGCTAGATCCATAATTGTCTAGGGTGCAAATGTATTGGGAATAATCCGGAATCAGTGGAGTAAACTTGACTTTTTATTAACGAACTGTTAAATCGACATAGTAATTGCGATTTTTCATGCTATAATGTCAGTCAAAACGCTCGTTATCAGTCAAAATTTCTTGATTTCTGGAAAAAAGACAAATGGAATTGATTTTGTGCACTGTTGAAAAAACACAAGAAATGAATATCAACAAACTAACAACCAAAACGCAAGAGGTTTTACAACAGGCACAGACAATTGCACAAGCGAATGGACACCAGGCTATAGAGCCCGGACACATTCTAAAAGGAATGTTGGAAATAGATGAATCAGTCCTCCCCTTTTTTTTCAATGAGTTTGGGCTTGATGACCAGAAAGTGAAACAAACCGTTGACCATATTTTAAACGCCTATCCTAAGGTAAGTGGAGGACAGTTGCATATGGGTAATCATTCAAATACACTTTTCTCCAACGCATTTCAACTGATGAATGAATTTAAAGATGAATTCTTATCAATAGACATTCTCTTCATTGCCATGATTCAGGGAAAAGAAAGCGTGGCAGAGTACCTCAAAGATTTGGGGATGAATTTGAACAAACTAAAAGAAATTACAATGAATTTAAGGAAAGGAGAAAACATCACTTCTCAAGGGCAAGAAGAAACTTTTCAAGCACTTGAGAAATATGCAAACAACCTAAATCAAATGGCTCTCTCAGGAAAACTAGATCCTGTCATAGGTCGAGATGAAGAGATTAGGAGAGTATTGCAAATTTTAACGCGTAGAACGAAAAACAATCCTATTTTAATTGGAGAACCCGGAGTAGGAAAAACAGCAATTGCTGAGGGAATAGCACATAGAATTGTAGATGGTGATGTTCCTGAAAATTTGAAAAGCAGAAAAGTTTACTCACTAGACATGGGAGCATTGGTTGCTGGGGCAAAATACAAAGGTGAATTTGAAGAGCGACTAAAGGCAGTAGTGAAGGAAGTCATTAAATCAGATGGAGAGATTATTTTATTCATAGATGAGATTCATACGCTTGTTGGAGCAGGCGGAGGCGGAGAAGGAGCCATGGATGCGGCAAATATTTTGAAGCCTGCTCTAGCGAGAGGAGAATTAAGAGCAGTGGGGGCCACTACCTTAAACGAGTATCAAAAGTACTTTGAGAAAGACAAAGCACTTGTCAGAAGATTCCAAACCGTGGTGATTGATGAGCCTAATACAGAGGATGCTGTTTCAATTCTCAGAGGAATTAAAGAGAAGTATGAGAATTATCACAAAGTGATGATTAAAGATGAAGCAATCATCTCTGCAGTTGAGTTGTCACAACGCTATATAACCGAACGCTCGCTTCCAGACAAAGCAATAGATTTAATTGATGAAGCAGCTTCTAAGTTGAGAATGGAAATGAACTCCAAACCTGAAGAGCTGGATGAAATTGATCGCAGAATCATGCAATTAGAAATTGAGCGAGAAGCAATCAAGCGAGAAAAAGATGAGCGTAAATTGGAGGCTATTGGAGAGGAGCTGGCAGAACTCAATGAGAAAAGAACAGCATTCAAGGCGAAGTGGGAAGCAGAAAAAGATGTTGTTGACGGTATTCAGAAAAACAAGGATTTGATTGAACAACTGAAGCTTGAGGCTGAAAAAGCAGAGCGAGAAGGAGATTATGAGAAAGTTGCTGAAATCAGATATGGTAAGCTTCAAGAAGCACAATCAACAATTGATCGCTATAAATCAGATTTAACCGAGATTCAAAAAAATTCGAAGACGATCAAAGAAGAGGTTGATGCAGAGGAAATAGCAGAGGTGGTATCTAAGTGGACAGGGATTCCGGTGTCTAAAATGATTGAAAGTGAAAAAGCAAAGTTATTGCGACTAGAAGAGGAATTAGGACAACGTGTGGTTGGACAAATGGATGCAATTACTGCAGTTTCAGATGCTGTTAGAAGATCACGAGCGGGATTACAAGATTTAAAGAAACCTATTGGATCATTCATTTTCCTTGGAACAACTGGTGTAGGTAAAACAGAATTAGCCAAGGCGCTTGCTGATTACTTGTTTAATGATGAGAACGCAATGACCAGAATTGACATGAGTGAATATCAGGAAAAGCACTCGGTTAGCAGACTTGTAGGTGCACCTCCGGGCTACATAGGCTATGATGAAGGTGGACAACTTACTGAAGCTGTAAGAAGAAAACCATACTCAATTGTGTTGTTAGACGAGATTGAAAAAGCACATCCAGATGTGTTCAATGTTTTATTACAGGTTCTGGATGATGGCCGATTAACAGACAACAAGGGACGTGTAGTTAATTTCAAGAACACCATAATTATCATGACCTCAAACTTAGGGTCTGATTTGATTAGAGATAAGTTTGAGAATATGGCGGACAAGAAACGAGAGCAATTAGCTGAAGAGGCGAAAGCTGACGTAATGGAGCTTCTAAGGAGAACCATTCGCCCTGAATTCTTGAATCGAATAGATGAGACCATTGTGTTTCAACCTCTGTCTCGCGCAAATGTTCTGGACATTGTCAAAATTCAATTCAAATTACTTCAGGAACGTTTGCAGGAATCAAACATTACGATTGAGGCAACAGATGAGGCACTAGAATGGTTAGCAATAGAAGGATATGATCCTCAATTTGGTGCAAGACCTGTGAAAAGAGTGATGCAAAGAGATTTGATGAATCAATTATCAAAAGATATATTAGCAGGCAAAATCGGTCCAGACAGTCATGTAATCCTTGATAGTTTTGAAGGACAGATTGTATTTAGAGAATCTATAAAACAAGAAGAATAAAAAAAGCCCGGTTTGACCGGGCTTTTTTTTTTAATTATTGGAAATAAAAAATCCCGTACTCATTGAGCACGGGATTCATATTTTAAACAAATATGGATTATTTCGTTTGCTCAGTAAGCTCTTGAACCATATCCATTTTTTGTGATTGTTCTTTTTTGTACGTTGAATAGTCAGACTTTCTGTATGCATCACATGTGTGACCACCACCACAACTAGTCATTCCTAAAGCGAACACTCCTAATAATCCTGCTAATACTACTTTCTTCATTTTACGGTCTTTTTCGGTTTTTATAATCTTTGTTTTGGTGTTGAAACATGCAAGAAGCCTGCCAACTAATAATGGTAACGAAATTAGAGAAAAAATATTGTCCGGTCAAATTTAAATGTCCAATAAATCAACAATTTACATTGAATATGTTTTCAAAAAAACCTCGCATCCCAGTAATTTCAACACATATAGCATGATTCAATAATTGTTAATAAATCTATCAAATAACTAGATTTTCAACCTCAAAAAGGCAATTATTAAGACCATTTATAGTGAGCTATTATCTTATCTAACAGAACTTTGCTTAGTTTGAAATAAGACTCTCTAGTCCATCCCCCTACATGAGGACTCAAAATGACCTGATCAGAATTTAGGAGTTCAGTGAAAGTTTGGTTCAAGTCTCCTTCGAACATATTCTCAAAAGAGGCCTTCTCAAATTCTAGTACATCTAGGCAAGCGCCCAACACCTTTTCTTCTTTTAATCCATCTAAAAGCGCTTTAGTCTCCACTATTTTCCCACGAGATAAGTTGATTAGATAGAAAGGATTTGCCATCATTCTAATAAATTCTGCGTCTACCATCCCAACAGTTTCATGGTTTTGAGGAATATGCAAACTAACAATATCACAACATTCAAAGATATCCTCTAGACTTGCTTCTGTCACGAAATCATCCCCAAAACCTGACTTGTACTTGTCATAAGCCAACACTTGGACTTCAAAGCCTCTCAGTTTTCGCGCGAATGCACTTCCGTTATTTCCAAAGCCAATAATTCCTACCGATCTTCCATCCAACTCTACACCTCTGTTCCCCTCTCTATCCCATTTTCCAGATTTCACTTCTTCATTTGCAGTATGCAAGTTATTGAATAAGGAGAGCAGCATACCTAAAGCATGCTCTGCAACTGCATTCCTGTTTCCTTCGGGAGCATTGAAAAGTGAAATCCCATTAGCCTCACAATAGGAAATATCGATATTTTCCATTCCCGCCCCAGAACGAGCTATAAACTCCAATGATTTACATTTTTCTAGAAACTCCGCGTCAATTGGGAATCTCGACCGAACTACCAAACCTTGAAATTCAGAAATCTCATGTGTGATTTGATTTAAAGGTGTTAAAGTAAAATCAACACATTCCACTCCCCTTGCCTCTAGACCTTCTTTTAAAACGGGATGAACAACATCTAAAAAAGCTACTTTCATATAGTAAATTTGAGACTATTTTTTGACAAAATTGTAATGTACCCAATATTGACCATTAAAGAGTTGAATAATATACTTTCCAGAATCGAAATCAGAAACATCAATTTCGGTAGTATAAAAGCCATTTTCTAACATCCCCAAACTATCATTCTTTACTAATTCGCCCTTTAATCCGATTATTTTGTAATTAACCTCTGCACTCACCGGAACTACAAACTCGAGTTTGATATCTTTCTTGGCTGGATTGGGATATACCTTCAAGTTTTCTATGGGAAGTCCTTCAATGACCTCTTCTTGTAACCCAACAAGAGATTTATTAATAAAGACTTTAAAAATGGTATTACTCGCACTACTCTGATTGCCATCATTGATGAAAAAAATGTTTTTGGCTGAACTTTCAATTCCACCATAAATGTATCCCACCAATGTTTTTGAAGCAGGGACTGACCTGATATCTAAAATTTCATTATCTATCCAATAATCTCCAGTTGGAATGAACTCTGCTCCTGCTCCCAACAAGGCCGGCATTTCTAAATAATCCAGAACAATTTCTTCCATACTTCCATCATTGTATCGATTGACTTTGCTCACCGTCTTTACAAATGGAACTTCAACATCTTCAATCAGAATTCCATTTTCATAATAAAACTGACTCATGCCACCAAAAAAGATACTTTGATTAACTGATGAAATGCTGTCATAAACTGAGAATTTTGCCGAATGATACTGACTCAATAACTGATTGAAAGATGGATTAACTGAATAACTATTTTCGAAAACATCTACTGTATTCAAAAACGGTAAATCATTGGGGTCAAAAACACCAGTAAAAACCGTGAACCCATGTTCTCCGTTGGGGAAAATTTGCGGTAACATATTGTAATCTCTTCTATGTAAATTCAGGCTGTCGTTCACTTCAGAGTAATCTGTGACCGTTAAACTCACTCCATTATCAACCAATTTGAACTTTCGAATTTCATTGGTATACTCTTGAGTAAAACCCGGCCCATGATCTGGTCCCATAGGATTATATCTACCATCAAAAAGTTGACCACCCACCAAATAAAAGACAGAATCCAAGTATCCAATTTGTCCACCTGTGACCTTGAATTTCTCATCTTCTAACTGTCTGAAATAAGTAGAAATAGGATTTCCGTCAACAATTGCATCACATAAACTATTGATATCAATTGCCGTTACATACGGATATGTGATATGGTCTAATGCCGTAGCACTGTATCCATATCCTCCAAAAATATATAAAGTAGAATCCCTTTGAAAAAATTCTTGATTGGTCGACTGAAGCTGCTCATAGATGGAGCTTGGAAGCACATTTAAATCAGCTGCCCAGCTCTCTTGACTTATTGGATCAATCACAAAAGCAAACTTGTTGTTGTCCGCTTCTAGAAAAGCGGCAAATGGTTGCCTCTGATGAAGTCCATCAATTCTACCTCCAACTATTAGCCATCTGCCCTCATCATCAATACCCCAGCTAAATGAATGAATTCCTGGAGTGTTTGTAATCGTCATGGGTTCCATTTCTAGAACGTATTCTTCTGGATCAAGAACTTGAGAAAAAGAATGAAAGGAGGCAATGATTGATATGCTGTACAGTAGTGTTTTCATAATTATTTTTTTATGAAACTACTCAGAATAAAAAGCTCGGTGAGTAACAGTTGTTACATATACACAAAGTAGGCTACTACAAAATAAATTGTCAAACCGATAATATCATTTGCAGTAGTGATAAATGGACCTGTAGCCAGTGCGGGGTCAATTTTGACCCTATCAAGTAATAATGGGACTAATGAACCTAAGACTGCAGCAAAAACAACCACAACAAATAAAGAAATCGCAATGGTTATCCCCAATCGAATATCATCAACGAAAGTATAAGAGATTCCGAAGATGACAATTGAACAAATTAATCCTACCAACATTCCTACTAGAGTTTCTTTACCTACCTGTCTAAAAAGTGATTGAAATTGAAAGTCCTTTGAAGCTAATCCTTGTACAATGATTGCCGAAGACTGCACTCCCACGTTTCCGGCAGTTGCTACAATCAATGGAATAAAAAATGCAAGGGCCGGATTCATATCAATTTGACCTTCATATCCTTTTATAATTTGAGAAGCGGCTACCCCACCCGCTAATCCAATCAGAATCCATGGTAACCTTGAACGTGTATTTTTGAAAACACTTGAAGTTGCCTCTACATTATCAGAAATACCTGATGCCAATTGGTAATCTTTCTCTGCTTCTTCCTTGATTACATCTACTACATCATCAATTGTGATTCGACCTACCAATTTGTTTTGACGATCGACTACCGGAATAGATACTAAATCATACTTCTCCATAGTAATCGCAACATCCTCAGAACTCTCATGCGTTTTTACATAATGGATATTCTCCCGCATGTAAATGTCTTCTATCAAAGTCTTAGGATCTGCAAAAAGAAGCGCCTTTAAAGAGAGAATTCCGAGTAAAACATCATCTTTATCAGTGACGTAAATAGAATACACTCGATCAACATCTTCTGCTTGTCTTCGCAACTCAATAACACACCGATCAACCGCCCAATATGATTTAGCTTTGATGAACTCTTTGTGCATGAGTCCACCCGCAGAATCTTCATCATATTTGAGAAGGTCTGTGATTTCAGAAGCGTGCTCTTTATCTTCAAGCTGAGCAATAATCTCATCTTTTGCATCCTCTTCTAACTCACCGAGTAAATCGGCCGCATCATCTGTTTCTAGATTATCTACCTGATCAACAATTTCTTCAGTAGAGAGGACACGAATGAAACGTTCTCGATAATCCTCATCAAGCTCCATTAAAGCTTCTGCAGAAATCTCATCTTCTAATTGATCAAAAACAAACTTTGCTTCATCTACTGAAAGTTCACTCAGAATATCTGCAATATCCGCTGGATGGACATCAACCAATTCTTTTTGAATTGCTTCAGAATCTGAAGTCTCAACCATCAGTTGCAGTCTTTCAATGAATTCTTTGGTCAATTCTAGTTTCACAATTAGTTCTTTTTGTCCTTTTCGAACGATTCTTTGCCGCAAAGATACGACCTTTTAATTAAGTGGTTATACGCCTGAAATTCAATAAAGTTGGGTTTTTTCATCATTTTTTATTTCACTGAAAAGACGTACCTTAGCCTCATGAAATGGATGCTTGTAATCTCTTACTTGTTGGCGACCCTTTACTCTTTTGGATGTGGGGTTACTGCAGGATTTACTCCTTCAGGTACAATAGTTTGTGCAGGTGATATTGTCAATTTTACGAACACTTCAACTGGAGCCATTTCCTACGAATGGCATCTGGAAGAATTCACCTTTTCTACAAGTACAGATGCAATTCTGAGTTTTGGTGCACCCGGCGACTTTAATATTGAATTAATCGCTGATAATGGTGCAGGATGTTTGGACTCCATCACTATTGTGATTACAGTAGAAGCTCCGCCCAATGCGGGCTCTGACTATTTGGGAAGCTTTTGCAATATCAATGACTCTGTTGAACTCAACTCTTTAGTTGATGGTGATGTTGGAGGAACCTGGAATGAGACCACGAATTCAGGACAATTTAGCGTGATCACGTCATTTTTTGAATACACCGGTTTGTTGGAAGACACGTATCTTTTTGAATATGTGGTTTCAACTGGAGGAGCGTGTCCAAACGACACCGCTATATTTGAATTGGACATTAATCAACAACCAAGTCTAACCTTAAATTTAACTGAGAATACGATTGGATTGTCTGACTCTTTGTATGTAGATTTCGATACCTCTGGAACAAACGTTGTTACTTCAATGATCTGGCAGTTTTGTGATGGAAACTTTTTAGGTGATGAATCTCCTTTTTATTACCAATGGCCCTCTGAGGGAAGTTATTGTGTTTGCGTAACGATTAATAACAATAATGGATGCTCGGAAAATGTCTGTGACAGTTCTATAGTCGTTGTAGATGACCTTTCAGCATATATGGAAGAACAGAATTTTTACTCAATTTATCCAAACCCTACTATTAACGAATTGATTGTAAAAATAAAAGAACCCGAATTATTGAGTTCAATTGATCTAATATCATTAGATGGACGAACGCACCCAATTAGCATTCAAGCTGAAAATGAGGTACAATCTATTGATGTGAGCTCGTTTACAAATGGAATTTATCTATTGAGATTAAGCCTTGGAGAAAATGTAATTACCAAGCAAATTATCGTCAATCATTAGTAGTTTAGTTGAAAGAGCTGAACCTTGTTGTTTGAATTTCCAACCAATATTCCCGTTTTCCCATTTGCTAGTTTTATCTGGCAAGATGATTTAGCATTGTAAGGATTATAAAAACCAGAAATATTCGAGGAAACATATTCAAAACGACCATCATCAGTTTGAATCAAAATCCCACCAATTCCCGCATCAAACCGACTGGTCTCCACCTCAGTTTCATACCGATTTCCTACAAATACGATATCCAGTCTTTGATCTTCATTTATATCCAACACCTCAATATCATTGATGAAAGAAAACTGTGCTTCAGCAGGAAAAGCGTGAAAATCAAAATTGTTGTCGCCCTTATTTTCGATCCAACCTGACTGAAATTCATTAGCCGATAATTGGAGCGCCTGATTCAATTTGTCTTCGCCATATATAGAGGTTAAATCGGCAGATGCAAAGGCTTCAAAAGTTGGAAATTTATCATTGATAAAAGGCATTTGTCCACTAGAGCATTCCTTGCCCCGCACAGGAAGTAGCTCATTTTCTTTTCCTTTTGCTAAAACGATATCTAAGGTCCCGTTTCCGTCAAAGTCATTTGCATATACTTTTAGAGGGTGGGCCTTGCTTGCATTGAATTTATTATTCATTCCTGCATTACCGATAACGAAATCAACATCACCGTCACCATCCAAATCATCTGCATGAATGGTACTCCACCACCCCCTTATATCTAGACGAATCGAACTTTTCACAAAGCTTCCTCCCTGATTTGTAAAAAACAACACATCTGTCCATTCTCCTACCATAATTAAATCTTCATCTCCATCTCCATCATAATCTGCAAAAACAGCATCATTGATCATACCGGCATATTCTATTTGGGGTGCAAAATTCGGTGTAACAT
>Ga0189274_100291_pt1 | contig 12610 bp, 10 predicted proteins | sample N5B1minimetaG_FD_130323 | JGI IMG/M metagenome (GOLD analysis project Ga0189274, IMG submission 130323) | Marine microbial communities from the Costa Rica Dome - N5 B1 mini metaG | ecosystem: Environmental > Aquatic > Marine > Oceanic > Photic zone | place: Costa Rica: the Eastern Pacific...
ACGATCAGAAAGGCAGAAGTTGAGCAGTTCGTTGCTTGGTGGAATTGTGAAAATAACCCGGATGTTCTGCCAGAAGACTGCGAAGGAGTTGAAAAACCGAATGATGAGGTAATGGACAGAATCATAAACTGGCCTGCTCATGGTGATCCTTCTCTTGGTCAAGATTTTTATCTTGCACCTTTTTATGATAACAATCTTACAGGGACAGGTATAGGGACTTACGATCCGATCGTTGACGGTGATTACCCTTGGTACGATTTAGAAGATGAGATTGATTGTAGAAATGATAGAAGGGTGACATTATTTGGAGACGAAACACACTGGTGGGTATTCAACGACAAAGGGAATATTCATACCGAAACAGGTGGAGATCCAATTGGAATGGAAGTCAGAGCTCAAGCATTCGCTTTTGTAACTGATGATGAAATTAATGATATGACATTCTACAACTATGAGTTGATTAACCGCGGTACGCAAACTCTTCAGAATACATATTTTGGACAGTGGGTTGATCCAGACATTGGACAATCAAATAATGATTATGTAGGTTGTGATGTTTCAAGAGGATTAGGATTCTGTTTTAATGCCGAATCGGTTGATAACGGACAAGGAGGACAGGACCCTTATGGAGCTTCACCACCGGCTATTGGAGTTGACTTTTTCGAAGGTCCTTACAAAGACAATGATGGTTTAGACAATCCTTTAACAACTGATATTTCTGTAGCCTTAGCTCAAGAAGGTATTCCTTATGCTGGTCTTGGTTTAGGTTTCGGTGATGGTGTTGTAGACAATGAACGTATCGGAATGTCAAGATTTGTTTATTTTGTTGGACAAGGTGGTGCGCCTCAGCAATCTGACCCGAATAGTGCTACTCAATATTATAACTACTTAAGAGGATTCTGGATTAATAATTCACCATTCACTTATGGTGGCTCTGGAATCGGTGGTTCTTTAGAAACAAATTATTGCTTCCCTGGTGAGTCGGACCCGTTAAATTGGGGAACCGCTGGAGTGAATCCTGGTTACCAATGGTCAGAAGTGTCAGAAGGAAACCCAACTACTCAGGATAAAAGATTTTTACAGTCTGCTGGACCATTTACATTAGTACCGGGAGCTGTTAATAATATTACAGTTGGAGTGGTCTATGGAAGAAATACTGCGGAATCAGATCTTGAAGCATCAGTTAGAACCATGAAAGCAGCTGATTCAAAAGCACAAGCTTTATTTGATAACTGTTTTGATATTACTAACCCACCAAGAGCACCATCTTTGACAATTCAGGAAATGGAGAATGAGTTAATCTTATTCCTAGACCCAGCTGAAGACGAGTACGCTTGGTTTGAAGAAGACAAAATCAACATTGTAACTCCAGATGAATTAATTCAGCAAGGAATTGAATATGATGATACGTTTAGATTTGAAGGTTATCAAATTTTCCAGATGATTGATGGTGAAGCTTCTGTTGCTGATTTAGATGATATTGAAAAGGCACGTTTAGTTGCTCAATGTGATATTCAAAACGGTGTTAAAAAGCTCGTGAACTATGACTTTGATGAGGCACTAAATATTACCATCCCAACTGTGAAAGTTGATGGAGAAGACGAGGGAATTAGACACTCTTTTGTTGTAAAAGAAGATTTGTTCGCTTCAGGTGATAGAAGCTTAGTAAATCATAAGAAGTATTACTACATTGCAGTTGCATACGCCTACAACAATTATAAGACTTACGATCCAAATGACCCAGATGCATTAGATGGACAGAAATTACCTTACATGCGTTCAAGAAACTCTGCTAACAGTGGAAACATTGAATCAGTGATTGGAATACCACATGATCCTTCGCCAGAGGCAGATGGAACTGTGTTTACAACATCTTATGGTTACCAACCTGCCATTACTCAGATTGAAGGTGTAGGAAATGGGGGAGAGTTCTTAAGATTAGACTCAACATTCAGAGCAAACAATGTATCGAACTGGGCTAATGCTGATCCACACCCAACTTATCAGCCAGGTTCAGGACCAATTGATATTAAAGTAGTAGATCCATTGAACTTGCAAGCAGGCGACTATACATTAAGATTCGGACAAGATTCATCTTCAATTGATGAGGATACATGGATGATGATTAGATCATACCAAGGACAAAATGATACAGTTTGGTCTGATAGAACGATTGCTACAAGAAACGAACAGTTAATTTTAGAATGGGGTATATCAGTGGCCATTAAGCAGAACTTCTATGAAGGTACGCCGCCCGCATCATCTTATTATACGAAACCAATAGATGCAACAATTACTTATGCAGATTCATCTCAAGCATGGGTGCTAGGTGTTCCTGATAATGACGCAAATTATCCAACAAACTGGATTCGTTCAGGGAACAATGATCTCCCTGTTCCTTTTGACCCTTCAGCGGATTGTGACCCTAATAATTGGTATTCAGATGCTTGTCATTATTATGACTCAGGTTTGGACCCAGATCAAGAATACGAGAAGTTATTGAACGGTACAATTGCTCCATTCAACAGAGTTGGTTACGGAACATATGGACTTCCTTTCGGATTCCCTGGAGAGAATACCACTACACACTGGAGAGATCAAAATACTTCATGGTTCACCCTTGCGTCTACAGCAGTAACGAAGGCAGCTTTCCCTTACTTACATGATGTGGACATTATCGTGACGAACGACAAATCTCTTTGGACAAGATGTCCTGTGATTGAAATCAACGATAATGAATCGCAAACTGAGCATGGAGACGACATCTTAGAGGTGAGATCAGACGCTTCAGTTGATAAGAATGGTTTAAGTGCTGGTGATGCGGGTTATAATGCTGCAGAAGGTGAATTAGTTTCTGCAACTGGTATGGGATGGTTCCCTGGATATGCAGTAGATGTTAATACCGGAAAAAGATTAAACATGGTTTTCTCTGAGAACTCATGGTTAACTGGAGAAAACGGTAGAGACATGATTTGGAACCCAACTTCGAACTTCGCTGACCAAGTAGGAAATCCATTATTCGGAGGTATGCACTATGTATATATCTTCGGAGAAGATGTTGATGGATCAGACAGCCCGACTTATGACCAAGGTGCTTGGTTAATGGAGCAGTTTGATAACCCAGGAGGTTCTGGTTCGAACACAAGATACTTTGATGCATGGAAATCATGTTTCTGGGTATGGGAGCCAACTTTGATTCCTGGTAGAGAACTATTAGCAACTGATTTAGAAATCAACTTGAGAATTGTTAAGCCTTACGAAGAAAGAGCAGTAAATGGTGAGAACAATTCAAGACCAATGTATCAGTTTACGATTGATCAACCAACGCAAACTGCGCAAGGTGACCAGCTAGAGTCAGTATTGGATAACATTAATGTTGTGCCAAATCCATACTACGCTTACAGTGAGTATGAGACTTCTAAATTGGATAATCGTGTGAAGATTGTAAACTTACCGGAAAGATGTACAGTGACAATTTTCAACATGCAAGGAGCATTGGTAAGAACATTTGAGAAGGATGATCCTTTAACTTCGATTGATTGGGATTTAAAGAACCACAAACAAGTTCCTATTGCTGGTGGTCTTTACTTAATTCACATTAAGATCCCTGTTGTTGGAGACAATGCTTCTCAAGCAGAGCAAGAAAGAATAATCAAGTGGTATGGTGCATTAAGACCACCAGATCTTGATAACCTATAAACCAATTGATTAATTACTTTGAAACTATCATTATGAAATTTAATAGAATCATAAAAAATTCAATCCTTGGAGCAGCAGCTGTGCTTAGCGCAGCTCCGGCTCTAGCAGGAAACGGAGATCGTGTAGGTTCAGCTGGTGCGACAGAATTGTTAATCAATCCTTGGGCACGTTCAGCTTCTTGGGCAGATGCAAGTGTTGCATGTGGAACAGGAATTGACGCGATTTATACAAACATTGCAGGTCTTGCATTTACAGATAAAACTCAAATCAGATTTGATAGAACAAACTGGTTAGGTGGTTCTGGAATTGCAATCAACTCTGCTGGTCTAGCTCAGAGAGTATCTGATAACTCAGTGATCTCAGTAGCGGTAATGGCAATGACTTTCGGAGATATTGAAATTACAACAGTTGACTTGCCAGAGGGAGGGATTGGAACATTTTCGCCGACATACTCTAACTTCAACGTTGGTTATGCTCGTGAGTTCACCAATTCAATCTATGGTGGAATCAACTTTAAAGTTGTGAACGAAGCTATCGCAAACATCAGAGGTACATCTGTAGCAGTAGATGCTGGAATTAGATACGTTACTGGTGAAGAAGATCAAATGAAGTTCGGTATCACTTTAAAAAATATCGGGCCAACTATGAATTTCCAAGGAGACGGACTTGCTATTCAGGTAATGTATCCTAACACTGGTGAATTAGCAACTTTAGAGCAAAGATCAGCATCTTTTGAGATGCCTTCAATGCTTGCAATCGGTGGATCTTATGATTTCAACTTCACTGAAACGCAGAAATTGACAGCAGCTTTAGCTTTTTCAGCAAACTCTTTTTCAAATGACCAGTTCAGACTAGGTTTAAATTACGGAATGGAGTTAGACAAAGCGGCTTTCCACTTAATGGCTGGATATACTTATGAGCAAGGATTGTTCTCAAGTGATTTTATTGCTACAGGAAGAGTAACTGCTTTGTCTGGTTTATCAGCTGGTTTATCAGTTGATGCAATCTTAGGAAAGAATCAGAACAGATTAGGTATTCAGTATGCATTTAGACATGCTGCTCCTTTCTCAGGAATCCACACTATCGGATTAACAGTAGAGATTAAGTAGAAAATTTTTCATACTTTTATTGTCACGGGTCTCGACTTAGTCGAGACTCGTGTTTGTTTATAACACCCCATTATTATGTCAGATATTAGATATTATACAGAAGAAGGTCTTCAGAAATTAAAGGATGAACTTCATCAGATGGAATCTGTTGAAAGACCTAAGATTTCTCAACAGATTGCAGAAGCTAGAGATAAAGGAGATTTATCAGAGAATGCTGAGTATGATGCTGCAAAAGAAGCACAAGGTTTATTAGAAACCAAAATAGCGCAGTTAAAGAATATCGTGGCAAATGCTAGGATAATTGACGAGTCACAATTAGATGATTCTAAAGTCTTGATTCTTTCGAAAGTGAAGATCAAAAATGTATCAAATGGAATGGAATTGACCTACACTTTGGTAGCAGAGAATGAAGCGAATTTGAAAGAAGGAAAAATTTCAATCGAATCTCCTATCGGAAAAGGTTTACTTGGAAAAGAAGTTGGAGATATCGCAGACATCCAAGTTCCGAATGGTGTTATGCAATTTGAGATTATTGATATTTCTAGATAGTAATGAGTTCTATTTTCTCAAAAATTATCGCGGGAGAAATCCCTTGCTATAAAGTAGCTGAGAATGATAAGTTCTTCGCCTTTTTAGATATTCAACCCCTACAGAAAGGACATACCTTAGTAGTTCCTAAAAAAGAGGTAGACGAATTCTTTGAGTTGGAAGATGAGCTCATGGCTGATATGATTGTATTTGCAAAAGGCGTTGCAACAAAAATTAAAGCTAATTTTGACTGTAATAGAGTGGGAATGACTGTAATTGGATTAGAAGTGCCGCATGCGCACATTCACCTCATTCCGATTAACAAGGAGCCAGATATGAATTTCCATAGTCCTAAACTCTCTTTATCTCAAGAAGAAATGGAGACTATCGCGTCTAAATTAAGAGGTTAACTACTTCACCCGATTTGGATTGTCGCTCATAAAAGCTTTCCAACTTCCTGACTTAGATTTATTGTTTTCACCAATTCCGCCCTGGAAATGATGGCAAACAGCAGCCGCAAGTCCATCAGTAGCATCTAGATATTTCGGCATTTCTTTAATATCTAATAATCGCATCAACATGTGTGCTACTTGTTCCTTAGACGCATTTCCACTACCAGTGATCGATTGCTTAATTTTTTTTGGGGTATATTCTTCAATGGGAACATCTCGATTTAAAGCAGCAGCAATCGCAACGCCCTGGGCACGTCCTAGTTTGAGCATAGATTGAACATTTTTACCAAAGAAGGGCGCCTCAATCGCCATTTCATCAGGCTTATATTCAGCAATCAGGCCGTCAACACGTTCAAAAATTCGTTTGAGTTTATCAGGCTGTGTTTTCAATTTGCTCAACTGAATAATTCCGAAATTCAACATTTTCATTTGTTTGCCCTTAACATGAATAATACCGTACCCCATCACAACAGTTCCGGGATCAATTCCTAATATGATTTTATCCACTTGCTTCAACTAAGGTTGTATTATTTGTGGTTTGAATATTGAAACAATTTCGCCTGAGCCCGAAATGATTTCAGACCAATGATTAGCATCAAATTTCATGTGTACACACATTCCTGTCGAGAGGCTAAAACGCTCATCTGCGAGATAAGAGACAAAATGCGAAATACCAAAATTGTGCCCAACATACAGCAGTTTATCTCCAAAATCATTGTTCAAAACAATTGATTTAACGCTTTCCAAATCGGCTAGATACAAGTTTTCGTTTCTTGAGACCTTCTGGATCTGTAAATGTTGTTCAACAATTTTTGCAGTTTCTAATGTTCTTTTAGCAGAAGAAACTATCACTTCTTCAATGTAAACATCCGTGTCTTTCAGATGCTGAGAAAGTTGATTTATCTGTGCAATTCCCTTCTTACTCAAATGACGATCAAAGTCACTTTTATCCATTTGAGCCTCCTCTGCCTTACCATGCCTGAGTATCCACAATTCTAACATTCTGAAAAAATCTTACTTTTTGTCCAACCCTAAGTTAACCATTCTCGTTATTATAATTGAAATGAGAGTTGCGGTTTTTGGGTTTACCGCAACCAAATGAATAAAACTACTTATTCAGACCGATTCCTGACTTGTTCGGGAATCGGTTATTTTCACTTAAACCAACTATATGTTTGACGAAGCTAAAATAATTGAAGCCTGTCGTAAGAACGATCGTAGAGCACAAGAAAAGCTCTATGAATGGTGCTACGTCAAATTGATGCCTACTTGCATGCGATATCATAGAAATGAAGAAGATGCAAGAAATGTGTTGAATCTCGGTTTTGTGAAGATTTGCAAAAATCTGGATAAGTTGAAAGAAGGAACACCGTTTGAAGCCTGGGTGCGCAGAATCATGATGAACACCATCATTGATGAGTTCAGAAAAAATAAGAATTATACGCAATTGGTAGACCAAAAAGAAACAGATCGCGAATTAGAAATTCATGGACTCTCTGTTGAGAATAGTGTATGGTCGAAACTTGAAATGGATGTTTTAATGGGATTATTGAAGCGTCTTCCTGAAGTGTCGAGAAAGGTATTCAATTTGTACGTGATTGATGGGTATTCTCATAAAGAAATAGGAGACATGCTCGGAATCTCAGACGGAACTTCCAAATGGCATCTTTCAAATGCAAGAAAATTGCTGAGAGAAATGGTGCATAAATTAACCCAATCAGAAAATAGAGAATTGTGGACATCAAATGAGTGATGATTTAAAACATATGGATGATGCTTTCAAAAAAGCTAGTGAGCAGCTAAAAGCTACTTACGATAAGGCGTTTTGGGAAGAAGCTAAGGCTAAGTTAGAAGATGCTAGCTTAGATCAGGCATTCCGTGCTGCAGCCAATTTGGCTTCAGGGTCATCAGCTTTTGTCCCTACTGAATCTGTAGATGACGTGTTTATGGATGCTGCTTTTGTTGATGCTTCAACAGATGTTTCTGTAAATTATGATGCTTCGTTTTTTGAGGATTTCAAAGAAAATGAACAGCAGTATGAAATGGATACAGCTTTTCAAGAGGCCGCAGCAGCAGTTACTGTTGACTACATTCCTGAGTACTGGTCAGATGCTGACCAAGCTTTACAAAATGAAGGTCTTCATTATGAATACCAATCAGCTTATTGGGAAGAAGCGAAAAAGCTGTTAGATAAATCAGATAGAAAATCATTCTTTATCAGATGGTCAGGTGCAGCTGCGGTATTGATGTTATTTTCATTAATGGCACCATTGAGTTTAACTGAAGATAGAGGTTTAGCTGGCATTGTTGAGAATGGCGGAAATGCTGATTGGAGTAATGCAAATCGTTTTGAGCAGTTTGATCAAGTTGTTTCGACAAATTTGAACGAATCTGGAACTATGTTCAATGAAAATGGAGGAGCATCTTCACTTACACTAACCAATGAAGGATTATCAGATATTCAAACATCTTCGGCACACACAGGAGATATCAATACTGATGAGCTTGTATCAACTAGCACAACTAGCGCAACTAGCACAACTAGCGCAACTAGCACAACTAGCACAACTAGCACAGCTAGCACAACCGCCTCTAATAATTCAAATGTCTTCACAAATAGAGTAGAGCCAATGCTTTCTACTGATGATGTGACACTTTCACCGCTTGCATTTGAACAAGTGAATGAATTATTTGGAAACCAAAACAATCGTCTAGCTGATATTGATAGAATTGATTTAAAAACAATTGAAAACACTCCTTTAGCTCCACAATTAGAACTTGACCCGAATAACCGTAAACCAAGAGGGGCGCATTCAATCGCATTGCTTGCTTCTGGCGGGGTAGGAAACAGATGGGCAAGTCCACAATTGGTTCCAACTTTGAGATCGTCATTTGGAGCAGAATATTTGTATTCACCAGCATGGGGAATCAAAAACATTGAATTCGGTGCGTCAGCTATGATTAATCATACAAGACAGAATGGGTTAGGAGTCGAAAAAAGAACCAGTGTATATGACATTAATGGTGGCGTAACGAAGTATTGGTACAAATTGCAAATCTCTGACATCATCACTACTAATGTGAATTTTATTACCAATTACAGAATAGCTCCAAGACATAAATTTAGATTGGGATGTGGAATTGAATGGTTGACTGCTGTTAAGAGTAATATGTCTTATCAAAGCGCACATTATGGAGATATCCAAACGGTTAACAATAACTGGGGAGTTAAGGATGGATTAAATGCATTTGATTTCAGAGTTTCAGCTGGATATGATTTCCAACTAACCAATAGCTTGACCATTCAGTTATCAGGAAATGTAGGGTTCTTGGATCGCACCAATAATGATTTCTTAAAGTCGAACATTTACGATCGAGAAATGAACGTAATGCTAGGATTGAAGTACAATATTTTTAGAAAAATATAATGAGAAGAGTAGGGTTGATAGCGTTGATGTCATTAGTGATGGTAGCTTGTAATAAAAAGCCATTACCAGATTTGCCTGAAGATAATGCCCCATATTATTCAATCAGTGGCTTGATGGATGAAGATTCCGTAAACCTATTCGTTGGTCAAGAGGGAATTACATTCGCTCAAGGTCCAACTGTAGTAAATGGTATTCCTGGATATTTTGGACAGATCAGCTCTCCTGCAGAAAATTTGACGTTCAAAATGATTTTCACGAAACCAGAACGTCCAGTTGGAGCTCAAGGTCCACAAGTGATTGACCAATTTACTTTAGGGTATCTTGTTCATGAATCAGGCTGCAGAAATTTTAGCTTTAGTCCTTATCTCGGACAAGCCAATTACCTCTTAATTAAAGACGAGAACGGAAATTTTGTTCCGGCAGAATCTGTAAATTTTCAGGAGTACGGAATGTATCCAATCGTTATGAAATTTACTGATGTAGGACAAAACAGTTTTACAGTTCCGGTAAATTACGGATTTGAACAAAATCAATTAAATCCAAAGTTTATTGTTTATGGAAGTACTGATACGGTAAGTTTTGCAGCAACAAATCAAGATGGTTCGCACCAATGGCTGATTGATGGTTCCATGATGAGTACAAACGCATCTTTTACGTCAGGTTCATTAGCGGATGGTATTCATGAAGTAGAACATATTATTACAGATGAATACGGGAATCAAGCCTCTTTTCAAACGTTAATCCGAATTACAGACTATGTGTTAGACTGGCAAATGCATATCGGGGCGTGTGGAGATGTGAACCCATCCAATTATGGGAAAGTAATCGTTTCTGTTGAGAAAGATGGAGAAGAGTTCTCCACTGAATTTGTAGATGATAATTTAGATAATGTATTTTCAGCTTCGAATGTCGAGTATGTGAGCACTGATAATTCTGGTAATCCAACGCGCGCAGTATTCGATTTCTTTTTTGATGCAGAGCTGAAAAATGCGACTCAAACAGAATCCTTATCTTTGGGTTCAATGACCGGTACGTTTAATATCGGATTGTAAATCAAGATCATGAAAAAATTAGTTTACGTTTTAGCCCTGTTCTGTGCAAATTGGGCAAGCGCTCAAATTACAATTACTTCTGCTGATTTCCCTCAAGGCGGAGATACAACCATCACCTCTTCAACAGATGATTTAAATGTTGATATCGCTACAACAGGAGCAGATACCTTCTGGGATTTTTCTAATCTAAACGTAAGTACCCAGAGAATAGATACGTTTTATGATGTGTCTGACGCAAATGCTGTTTTTCAATTGGTATTTAACAATGGTTTTACAAATCCCGATTATGAATCAACCTATTTTTTGCCGTGGAATGATGTAGATTTTAGCATGGCTGATCAGGTAGGGCTTTCAATTGAAAATCCAATCCTATTTACCAAAGTGGCATCAGATAAAATTGAAACAACTGGGTTCGGTATTGTTGCAAATGGTATTCCTATTCCGGCATCATCTGATACAATTGACATGCAGTATCAATTACCATTGAACTATTCTGACATTTGGAATTCAAATTCTTATACAAACCTAGATTTAAATCCTGCCTTTGACGGTATTTTTAGAAGGTACCAACAACGAAATTCAGTGGTTGACGGCTGGGGTCAAGTCGCTACGCCTTATGGAACATTTGATGCACTGAGAGTACGTTCGGTGATTGAAGCACAAGATTCAGTGTATATCAGCTTTGGAGGTTTTGGTGGTCAGTGGATTGAGTTACCAACTCCTACCACTATTGAATATACCTGGTTAGCGAATGGACAGAAGGCGCCTGTATTTAAAGTAACCGCTCAAGATCTGGGTGGTAACGAAACGATAACTAGCGTGGAGTTTAAAGATAAAAAAAGAGACTTTGCTTCAATACAAGAAGAGGGTTTAAACTTGAGTGTTTATCCGAATCCAGCTAAGGGTGAATTAAATGTACAATTAGAAGGCTTTTCTCCTGAATCAGTAATTTCTTTAGTTGATTTACAAGGAAAAATAGTTCAATCGTGGCATCTTTCTGAGGTGACTCAAAACAAATTATTACTCAATGCTGAACCGGGTTTATACCATTTGGTGGTAAGAGATCAACAAAAAGAGTTAATTCAAAAGCTGGTGATAGAATAAAAAAAAGCTCCCAATCTTGCGACTGAGAGCTTTTGCAATCAATTGTTAATCGTCCTTAATTTAACATTCCCTGCATACCAAATGCAGTCAAGAATTTGTCATAATCTTCTTTGACATTTGCATTCGCATTTTCTACAAACTCACCGGTCATTCCGTCAACCACTGTTCTCAATGGTCGTTGACCCTTCGGAGTATCGATTAGTTTGAAGATAGCGTCTGGTACCATTTGAGGGTTTGGTTGCAATTGCTCAAACATTTGTCCCATTCCGGCATTGACCTGATCTGGAACATTTGCTAATTCCCCGTATCCAGAAACAACAGACTGGTCAGAGCCTTGTGTAGTTTTGCTGAAAATTTCAGTTGGAAAAGCTCCTGGTTCAACCAGCACAACATCTACTCCCAGAGGTCTCACCTCATAGTGCAATCCTTCTGTCAATCCTTCTACTGCAAACTTGGTTGAATTATAGATGGTCATGAATGGTGCAGAGAATCTTCCCAGTGAGCTGGAAACATTTATGATTAATCCTTCACCTTGTTTTCTCATATGCGGTAAGGCATTTTTGGTGGTTCTCCACACGCCCTTCAAGTTCACATCAAACATGTTCTCTACGTCTTCTTCGGTGTAGGCTTCAGCTAATCCACCGCCAAAATATCCGGCATTGTTCACTAATACGTCTAATCTTCCCTCATTCTCAATTACTTTGTTGATAGCAGACTGTACGGTGTCGGCTTTCGTCACATCTAAATCCAGAACAGTAATGTTCTCTGTAGCTGCTAATTCTTGAGCACGCTCAGCATTTTTGCTCGTACTATTACGCATTGTTGCATATACCTTGTGTCCATTTTTAGCAGCCCCTTTAGCTGTTAAATATCCAAATCCACTGTTTGTTCCTGTTATTAGTATTACTTTATTACTCATAATCTTTGTTTTTAATTCTTAATTGTTACTCAAAGTTACTATTAAAAGTTACTAATTGTTCCTTTTATTGGTTTTATTGAGAAAAAAGTGGTTACTTTGTAGTAACAATTGTACTGAAATGAAAGCATGTAGTAATCCGCTCTGTCCTTTGACCCAAGCCATTACCGTTATTGGTGGTAAATGGAAGCCATTGATTATTTATCAGTTGTATCGATCTCCGAAACGATTCGGTCAACTAGATGTGGCGATACCGGGAATTTCACGCAAGGTACTGACATCTCAATTGAACGAATTATTATCTGATCAATTAATTTCTCGG
>Ga0189274_100292_pt1 | contig 12335 bp, 11 predicted proteins | sample N5B1minimetaG_FD_130323 | JGI IMG/M metagenome (GOLD analysis project Ga0189274, IMG submission 130323) | Marine microbial communities from the Costa Rica Dome - N5 B1 mini metaG | ecosystem: Environmental > Aquatic > Marine > Oceanic > Photic zone | place: Costa Rica: the Eastern Pacific...
AGATGAGTTGGTATTTAAAGCGGCACATGCTGCCGGATTGCCAACAGTAGTAGCTATGGGCGGAGGTTATTCGGTGCAACTTTCAGACATTATTGATGCGCACGCCAACACCTTCAAGGTAGCGAAAGAGATTTTTGAATAATTTGACAAATTGGAAATGGGCTGATCAAACAAAATGTTGTATATTGACAGCCGCAAAAAAATAAACGAAGAGGCGCAGAAAAAACTCAATACCAAACACAACGCCTCATAAATACAATAGAATATGGCATTTGAACATAAGAATTGGAATGAAATAAAAACAAACGATAGTTGGGCAATTTTCAAAATCATGGCTGAATTCGTTCAGGGATATGAGAAAATGGCGCAAATTGGTCCGTGTATTTCGGTATTCGGATCAGCACGTACAAAGCCTGATAACCCTTACTACCAACAAGCAGTTGAAACTTCAAGGTTACTAGTTGAAGCCGGATATGGTGTGATTACTGGTGGTGGACCAGGTATTATGGAAGCTGGAAACAAAGGAGCTGATGAGGCTGATGGTGTTTCAGTAGGATTAAACATTGTTTTACCATTTGAGCAGTCATGCAATGATTGGGTAAACCACCCGGTTGATTTTGACTACTTCTTCGTGCGTAAAGTACAGTTTGTGAAGTACTCTCAAGGGTTCATTACTTTCCCAGGTGGATTTGGTACCTTGGATGAGTTGTTTGAGGCCATTACTTTAATGCAAACTAAAAAGATTGAAAGAAGACCAGTTGTATTATTCGGAACCAAGTTTTGGTCAGGAATGGTAGAGTGGGTGAAGGAAATTATGTTAGATCAAGAAGGAAACATTTCACCAGATGATATGGGATTCTTGATTATGACGGATGATCCGAAAGAAGCGGTGCAGCACATCAATGACTTTTACCAGTCACACAAGTTGCGTCCAAACTTCTAATCAAAACAAATTACGATTGTATAGCAGAAGGAGCTCTTTATGGGCTCCTTTTTTTATGGCTGGATGTGGTGTGAAACTGCTTGAAGGTTCCAGTCAATGACCATGCCTTCGGCAATTTGATCGGCGTTTTCTTTACCGTAAAGTAACTCTACCAAATATAAACTGGCTTCAAATGATTTTGCGCCTCCTTCAGAGGTGATGTACTTGCCGTGATGCACAAATACAGTAGAATCATGCATGATGACTTCAGGGTAGCGTTTTTTCATTTCTGCTCTATCTGCCGGAAAAGTGGTACAATGAACAGAGTCAAGTAATCCTGCAGCGGCGAGAACAAAAGCTCCGTCACAATGTGATGTCATGAACTGCGCTTCTTGATCAGTTTCTTTCACGAAAGATAGCAAGGCTTCATTTTGTAGGTCAGAATCAAGATGGTGCTCAGCACTTGGAATCACCAATACATCAATTCGTGGATGGATTTTTTCATAACTGTAGTCAGGCGTGATGCGCAAACCTTCAAAAGTAGTAATGGGGTCAAGTGATTGAGCAATGGTGAATACATTCATAGGGTCAATGCTATCACGAAATTTGGTGTGATGAAAGATGTCCATAGGAGCGGTCAGCTCTGTATTGTAGGTGCCATCCATGATTAAGAAGGCCACATTCAGACCGTCTTCATTAAATTCTATTGAATTTGTTGGAGGCGGAAAATGATTGATTGTTTCTAAAGGCTCTTGCTGGCAAGCAAAAAGAAGCGTACAGAATACAATGCTATAGAGGCTGCTTAGTTGCAATACCAAAATTCGCTTGAATGCTCAGCTAAATGAGAGCAGAAACCTAAGTCAGCTGTATACAAACCAGTACACAATTGCTTGATTGAATTGGCATCAAACTGAAAGTTTTTCGCGTCAAATACAATTCTACTTGAGAATAATCCTCTAGCTCCGTTTAAGTTAGTGAACTCAGGCTGTACTTGCGCAATTCCTGAAATAGGTTCTCCAATGTCCATGTATTGCTTTAGTTCATAGTGAGCCGCAGCGATTCTAAAGTCAAACCCTAAGAATCTTCTTTTGGTCACATTTGCATCTGGCTCAATGTTGTCATCAATGAATTGATACACATCAAGTCCATTCACAATTACTGACTGTACACTTGGAGTCAATGGTTTGTTTTGCTCAGTTTCTAAGAACATTCTTGTGATGGCAAAGTCTTCATATGAATTATCGGTGTAGGTTTCTCTCCATCTGAACGTGTAGTAAAATTCATATGCGGCTCCGTTCAAGGCTTCGTTTAAGTTGAAGTTCCATTTTGAATAATCAGAATCTTCATCAACTGTTGAAGGAGCGAAGGTTAATGGGAAGAAATCAGAAATAACTAAACTTGATTTGTTCGGTTTGAACTTTGGCAACAATTCAGTAGAACCTGTCACTTCATGTTTTCCACCTTCTAAACTGATGTACAATTCATAAGTAGCTAAAGAGTCTAGGTCTGATTCTTCAAAAAAGTATGCTTTTTGCTCAGGAGCGTAAAAAATTCCGTCTGTACTTTTGTTTGTCACAATGGTATCTTGCAATGTCCAAGTTCTTCCGGTAGGATCTCCGTTCAAGTATTCAGTCACGGTACCCTCAACTTGGTTGAAATAACTAGAGTCAGGGTTTTGAGCATAAACTAAATTGTCGCCATTACCTAAGTAAGCTTTCGTGATTTTAAACATGTGCACATCTTGCGTGTGGTCTAATAATCCAAATACAATAGGTTGAATTTCATAGTCTCCGTTTAAAGAGAAATCAGAATCACATCCTCCAAGAAAAAAAGTAGAGGTTCCGAGTGCTAATAAAGCGAATAGTTTACGCATCAAATAAAGTTTTGACAAAATTATGAATTTAATTGGCTTTATACCATCCACTGAATCAATGATTACAACCGTTTATATGTTGAAAATGAATGTAGCTATTGCAATCCCTGCAAATGACGTTCTTTTTTGAAGTCAAAAATATCCGACAATGTTACGAGTATACCTGTTTCTTCAACCCCTCCGAAATCCTTATTCTTAGCGGTTCCAAAAGATTTCATTGTAGGAGACAATTGCATGTAATTACTAATTAGAGGTGGGACATTTTCTTCGCGCTCGCGACAATATTTTTGTAAGACTTTTAGACCTTCTTTAAATTCTAATCCCTTTGTCAGTGCTACAATTTCGTGTTGTTCTACGGTGGTGTAAATTGGCTCGTAAGGTATCGCTAATCCTTCTTTATCAGGAAAGTAGGTTTTCATGAATCCGAGCACAGCGCGTTTGGCTTCTTCATTGAAAGAAGTGTACATGGTTACTTTTCCGAAAAAGTATTTCATGTGCTTGTGTGTGTGGACAATAGCTCCCAGACCATCCCATAAATTATCCAAAGCAAAGAGCCCCTTTCTTGGATTAACTGAAGGTTGAAAGTCAGGGTTTATCCATGATCTTCCTAGCTCAATAGAGTAGGGCAAGTAATCTTGCACAAACTTCTCTGAGAATTTAAAGTAGTGGGCAGTAGACAGTTCTTTTTGTTCAGGATCAACCGATTTTGCACAATCAAAAAAGCGGTATCCTCCAGTAATTACTTTGTCTTCAGGACTGTATACAATTAACTGTTGGTAGCAGTTTTCAGCTGTATCTTTCTCATCAATATCAATAGGTTGACCTGTTCCGCCACCAGCAAGGGTGAAGGTTAACTCTCTCAATCGTCCAATTTCTTGCATCACATTGGGCGCATTGTGGTGATTGATGATGTACACCTCATTGTCAAGTTTGTTGGTAGTACGAATGAGTTTGTCTTTCGTCAATTCAGACATGAGTAAGTCATGAGGAATTGGATCTATGATATGTGATGTGTCTTTTTTCATGAGTTTTCCTCATTCAATTTATAAACTTTTTCTTTAACCCACTGTGCCCATTCAAGGTCTTTTTTTGAACGGTCAAAAGTCTCAGCCGGAATTGGTTTTCCAAATCGGATATTCATGACTTTATCTTCTTGTTGATAGAGCTCATCTACCAAATAAAGCATCTCAATATTAGCTTTAACGCCAATTGTTGTTCTAAAATTTGAAAGACGATAGAAAAACTTGGTTAATTCACCGTCTATGTGCACTGGAATCACGGGTTTGTTGTATTTCTTAGAACGTGTTATAAACGTTTTCTTCCACTCTAAATCCTTCACTTTACCCTTCTTTTTTCTACTTACTAATCCAGCTGGAAAAACAAAGATGGCTTTTTCAGATGCAAACAAATCATTGAGCTCTTTTAGCGACTCTTTAGTATTCGTTCCGTGCTTATTGACTCCTACAAAACAATCACGCATGTTCTCTAAGTTCAATAAGATGTCGTTGACCACGAACTTAAAATCTTTTCTGACGTGATGAAATTCTGTAATCATAGCCATGGCATCCATTCCGCCCAGTGGATGATTCATTGCCAAGATGACGCCTCCCGTTTTTGGGATGTTTTCTAAACCATGCGTGTGAACGGTAATGTTGAATTTGTCAATGACATACTGAGAAAACTCAACAGCCTCCATCCCTTCAACATCTTTGAGCGACTTATTGACGTCATCTTCATGAAGTGTCTTTTTGAGGTAGCGGATGACAAAGCCCGGTAACCATTTATGTAGCCTTGGGTTCTTGTCTTTAATAAGTTGACCAACATCAATTTTTTTGTCCTTTTCAGTCATTCAACGCAATCGTTTAAGGAGTATAAAAATACAAAAAACGCCTCCACTGTGGGAGACGTTTTATTCACATTTATATGCTGATTAGTTTTTAACCTAAGAAAGGGTACCTGTAATCTTCAGCCGGAACAAAAGTTTCTTTAATTGTTCTTGGCGATACCCATCTGATTAAGTTCAAATAAGAACCTGCCTTATCATTTGTTCCTGAACCTCTTGATCCACCAAATGGCTGTTGTCCTACAACTGCACCTGTTGGTTTATCATTGATATAGAAGTTTCCTGCAGAGTGCTCTAAAATTTCAGAGGCTTTATTGATGGCATATCTATCTCTAGAGAAAATTGCTCCAGTTAATGCGTACTCCGAAGTTCCATCCACCAAAGCTAATGTTTCTTCCCATTCATTTTCAGGATATACATAAACCGTAATCACAGGTCCGAAAATTTCTTCGCACATGGTTCTGAATTTCGGATTGCTTGTTTTTACAACAGTAGGAGAGATGAAGTATCCTTCAGACTTGTCGTAAGTTCCACCTACCAAAATTTCAGCATCATTTTGCTCTTTCACATAGTCAATGAAAGAAGCAATTTTATCAAATGCTCTCTCATCAATTACCGCATTAATGAAGTTAGAGAACTCAACTGGAGATCCCATTTTAAATGATTTTACATCTTCAACCACGTAATTCAATACTTCATCTGCAATATTTGATGGTAAGTAGGCTCTTGAAGCAGCTGAACATTTTTGCCCTTGGAATTCAAACGCTCCTCTTGAAATAGCTGTAGCTACTTGTTTAGGGTGGGAAGATTTGTGCGCAACAATAAAATCTTTACCACCTGTTTCTCCTACAATTCTAGGATAGGTTTTGTAGTTCGCAATGTTTGCTCCAATTTCTTTCCAAAGGTGTCTGAATACACCTGTTGATCCTGTAAAGTGCAAACCAGCAAAATCAGGGTGTTTGAAAACGATATCTCCTGCAACTGGTCCGTCAACGGTGATCATGTTGATGACACCATCAGGAACACCTGCTTCTTTGAATAATTCCATGATTACTTGTGCAGAGTATACTTGTGACTCAGCAGGTTTCCATACTACAACGTTACCCATCATAGCTGGTGCTGCGCATAAGTTTGCACAAATTGAAGTAAAGTTGAATGGAGTGATTGCAAATACGAATCCTTCCAATCCTCTGTACTCAAGGCGATTCCACATTCCAGCATTTGAACCTGGCTGGTCAGTATAAATTTGTTGCATGTAAGCAACGTTGAATCTAAAGAAATCAATTAACTCACAAGCAGCATCAATTTCTGCCTGCATAGCGTTTTTTGATTGCGCTAACATAGTTGCCGCATTCATCTTATCTCTGAATGGTCCTTCTAACAAGTCAGCTGCTTTTAAAAAGATAGCTGCTCTTTGTTCCCACGGAAGCGCAGCCCATTCTTTTCTGGCTGCAAGTGCTGCATCAATAGCCGCATTAACATGAGAAGCATCTCCCATATTGAAATGTCCTAAAACATGCTCATGGTTATGAGGAGGGGACATTTTTACTTTATTATCAGTGCGCACTTCTTCACCACCAATGTACATAGGTACATCAATAGTTTGACTGCGCATTTCTTTGTATTTATTTAAAAGATTTTCTCTCTCTTTGGTGTTTGGAGCGTATGCTCTAACGGGTTCGTTTGCTGCTGCAGGGACGTTATAGATTGCATTTGGCATAATAAAAATTGATTTTTGCTGTCAAAATTTCAACACAAAAGTAATCAATTTTCCATGAAGATTGCGTGAGGAATGTCACATCCGTTAGTTCAGCTTCGGCTTTGTAATGAGAGTGAATCTTGGAACTTCAACTTCAAAAGTTTCTTTGGTATCTACCTTTTCAAAGACATAATGCCCTTGCATGTAGCCCATTTCAGAGTGTAAATCGCATCCAGAAACATATACATGTTTTCGTCCAGGTGACAAGATAGGTTGTTCACCAACAATTCCTTCACCTTCAACTTCGCGAGCAGGATTGAGTGAATCGAAAATAAACCAGTATCGTGTCTTTAACTGAATGTCAAAATCGTTCTTATTCTCAATTACAATGCGGTAATTAAAGAAAAACAAACCATTCTCAGTATTAGAAAGATCTTTGCGATAGATGCTCTCTACACTAATTTTGACTCCGTATGTTAATGCTGTTTTCACTTGTCTTAAATGTACAACTTTTTAATCCATCAAAACAAAAGATTTCAAAAAAAGCTTTCAACAATAAGAACGTTATAACTGCTCGTTTGGTTGGCAGATTAAAAATTTAGAGGCAACTTTGGTGCGGATTGCGGTATGGAATTTGAACTCTAATTGCATCAAGTAGATAAACGATTTTATGTTACAGCGCTATTTAATACTTTTCATTCTATTCATAGGAACTTCAGTTTACGGTCAAAAAATTACCCTTAAAGGAACGGTGATTGATGCAGATGGTGATCCCGCTTACGGAGTGTGGGTGTATCCGCAAAACGAAAAATCAAAAAAGATTAAAACCAACAGGCAAGGTGAATTCTCGGTGGTGGTAGATACACAACTTTCTGATTCAGTCTTTTTCAGAAGCGTGGCATTTGAACCTTTTAATTTATACATCAGTAGCAGAACTATAAAAAAAGCCCTTAAAAATGATGGGGTATTTACGACCAAGATCTATTTAAACGATCCCACTCTAAGCATTTTTACAGTTACACCAGATTTACCTGATACTATAGTAGGCACGCAAGAATACAGTATAGAAGATTTTGAATTTTTGGAATCTGGAAAGATGATTTTACTGACTTATGAGAAAAATTTGAGAAGTGGCAGCATATTAAGATTGCTAGATGAAAATAAAAAAGAGCTAGATCGTTACTACATTTCGGGTGAAGCTGTTGAATTAAGTAAAGATTATAGAGGGAATATTCATCTCATCACTGAAGAGCGCGTATTTTACATCAAAGTATTAGAAGATGATTTTAGAGTCTATGATGAAAACCGCGATTACTACTTCAGGTATGTCGCTCCAGTAATTGATTCGATAGGAGATAATATTTATTTTTCAAATTATTCTGAAGTGTATCCAGCTTTTGATTATTACGAATTCAACACGCGCGATTCTACCTACAATGTTATTCTAGAAGTTGAAGACACCTTCATGATGGAGTTTTATCGGGCTGAATTCAAGTATGTGGATGTTAGAACGAAGATCTGGGCACATCAAAAACAAATTGAAACCGGAATTGACAAGGAAATTTGGGTGGGAGCAACTGTTTTTACTAATTCAATCTATTATAATCCAGTATATGCTCCACTTTTCAAGACGGGTGAAGACACAATTGTGGTCTTTGATCACTATAAAAATAGAATGTACCGTTATCGTCCTGAAGAAGGGTTTGTAGATAGCACGAGAATTTCATACCATTTGCAGGAACGTAAAAGTGGATGGGAGCAACCATTATTGCATGATAAAAAAACAGGTAAAGTCTATGCCATGTTTCAAAAAGCAGGATATACGTATTTAAGTGAGATTGACAAGAAAGATGGGCATGTCAGAAAGTCCTTCAAGTTGCATTATAAGTACACAGATCGAATTCAAATAATAGGAGGGGAGGTATTTTACATTTACCGTCCGTATGAGTCAATTCAAAAGAAATACCTCTATCGAGAGTTTTTGAGGACAACTTAGCTATTCAAGATTGATGGCTGAGTGGTGTTTCTTTTTTCTGAAGCGCTTTTTCTTGTCTTTACTTCGCTTGTGTCGTTTAGCCTTCTTTTTGTCGTCTTTGTCACGAACATCAACAACAGGAGCTGTCGCATCTGTTCCTCCACCTATTGCACCCGGAACAACAGGGTCAATCCAGAAGTCTTTCACTTCTTCATATTCACTGTTTTCCCCACCATCAGTAGGACGCCATTGCTTAATTCTTCTGTTTTCATCATTGTAGGCAATCACATCTTCTTGGTAACGCCAAGTTGCATCCACCAACTTATACATGTCATAAGTCATGTCTGGAATGTAAAAACTATAAAGTCCTTCAAGATTTTTTTGCTCAGGAACGAGATGGTCAAATACAATACCGCCAAGTTTTTCATTCATTCTCACCGAAACGACTGCTTTTTCAGAGTACTCAAAGAACACTCTTCTTTTCAATCGTTTTGAACCTTTACTTTCTTGAAACATTGGGTACCCCATTCTTAATGTACGCCCTTTGAAATAAAACACATCCAACAACTTCATGTTTGAGCTTCTATCTTTACCGCTAAATCCTAACATAGTGTAGTATGTCTTGCTGCCCTTCTGAACCGGAATAATCTTGTAATACAAAGCCCCATACCACATGTCAGGAGTCAAGGTGTTCTCAGGTCTTGGAGGTAGGTTTATTTTATCTTCTTTGAACTTAAATACCTGGTTTCCTTTCCCTCTTTTTTTCTTTACTACATAGCAGTAATGAGAATGATTCAATTGCTTGTCTTCAATGTTCCAATTAAACACACGGAATTCTCCATCAGGTGAAGTGATTGTAGACATGGTAGTCCAACTTTCAAAAGGATATTCAATCACACCTGGGTGTTCCAGTAAAGTCTCAAGTTCGGCTTCTAATTCTATGTTGATAGATTCTTTTTCAGCATCATCATAAGTTGATCTGAGCTGCTTTAGGATTTTACCTATTCTAAGCTCACCATTTACAAGGGTGGTGTCTACTTCACCTTCTTTTGCAAAGCTTGAAGTAGCAATTAAAATGGATATGAATAAAATGACTTTCATTGTTTCTATAACCACATTTACATTAAATGTAACACTGCAAAGTTAAGTTCTTTTACGCTTAGCGCAATGAAAGGTTCATTTGGTTCTTCACAATTAACATTTAAAAGAAGGTATCCCAGATAAAGAAATTTGGTAACTTCGCGCCCATGGAAACCGTGAAAATTAGAATCGGAGGTGTACCTGAACACTTTAATTTACCCGTTCATTTAGCCAAAGAACAGGGGGCTTTCTCAAAAAGAGGAATCGAATTAGAATGGACAGATTTTGGTGGTGGTACAGGTCAAATGACAAAGGCTCTTAGAGATGATGAAGTAGACGTTTGTATTCTGCTAACTGAGGGGATTATTGCGGATATTATCAAAGGAAATCAAGCCAAGATTATTTCAGAGTATGTATTAACTCCACTAACTTGGGGAGTGCATACTGGTGTAGATAATCCTTTACAAGATTACAGACAAATCTACGATAAGAAATATGCTATATCTAGATTTGGATCAGGTTCTCATTTAATGGCAATCGTAGATGCTGAAAGTGCAGGTCACAAATTAGAAAAAGAGCAGTTCACTGTCATCAAAGATATTAATGGAGCTCTACCTTCTCTCGCAGCAAATGAAACAGATGTTTTTTATTGGGAAAAATATACCACCAAGCCTTACGTAGATTCAGGAAAACTGAAAAGAATTGGTGAGTACAGAACACCTTGGCCTTGTTTCGTGATAGCTGCCAGAGATGAGATTTTAGAAAAATACCCTGAACAAATTATCAGAATGTTGCGCGTCATCCACGATCAGTGTGATCGTTTCATGGAAAATAGAGATGCCATTGCAATTGCTGCCAATCGCTACGGTCTGAAGATGGAAGACTGTGAGCGTTGGTATAACTCAACTGAATGGGCTATTCATGGATGGGTTTCTGATAAAATGATAGAAAACGTCATTTTCCACTTACGTACAGCAGAAATCATTGAGAAAGACCAAGAAATACCTGAGTTAATCTGGAAGAGAAACTAAATGAGCGATCCTTTCTACATAAAAGAAGCAAAAGGTGAAATTCAACCTATTCTCATATCAATTCCCCACTGTGGAACTGAAATTCCTGCTGATTTAGTAGATGATTATGTACCTGAACAACTGGAGTCACTTGATGACACAGATTGGTTTCTTCAGCAACTGTATGATTTTGCGCCAAGTTTGGGAATCACCATTGTTCATGCGAAATATAGTCGTTGGCTAATTGATTTAAACAGAGATCCTGAAAGTGTACCTTTGTACAATGATGGTCGTTTGATTACGGGCTTATGTAGTACGACTGACTTTCTCGGTAATCCTCTCTATAACGAAGGTAGAGAGCCAAGTCAAGAAGAAATAGAGCGCCGATTAAAGGTATATTATTGGCCTTACTACCAGAAGATTCAAGAAGAATTGGATAAGCGAAAAATCAAGTTTGGCAAAGCCTTGCTTTGGGATGCACATTCTATCCGTGAAAAAGTGGAAACGATTCGTAAAGACCCATTTCCCGAAATGATTCTCGGAAACAATGAAGAGAAAACTGCCAATAAGCAGTTGATTGAAATGACGCTGAAGAATTTAAGGTCTCGGTATCAGGTGAATCATAATGATCCGTTCAAAGGTGGCCATATTACTAGGTATTTTGGAAAACCAGAGAATGGAATTCACGCTTTGCAATTAGAACGGAACAAGAATTTGTATATGGATGATTCAGAGCGAAACTACCATCCTGATAGAGCAAATGAAATGGCTGAAGTGTTGTCTTCGAATTTTAAGGATTTACTTCAGTTACTGAAAGTATTGTGATAGGCATTTTTCCGCGCCAATAAATCTTCTCGTTTTACCGTTCTAGTCTTCTACAAAACACTAATTTTGTGAGGTGAATTTTCTCAGGTATATATTTTTTCTATTCTCCCTCATCTATTGGCTCATTACATCCATGAGAAATTTCGGGTATGAGAAAGGTATTCTGAAGTCATCAAAATTTGGAGCAGCCACCATTGGAGTGGGGAACCTGAGTATGGGAGGAACCGGTAAAACACCTCATGTAGAATACCTGATTAGATTATTGAAAGACCAATACAAAGTGGCGACACTATCTAGAGGATTCGGTAGAACAAAAAGAGGTTTTGTTATAGCTGATGAAGATAGCACGGCATTGGATGTAGGTGATGAACCCTTACAGTTTTATACCAAATTCAAAGATAATGTGGTGGTGGCTGTTGAAGCTAATCGTGTGCTCGGAGCTATGGACTTGTTTTATCAACACCCTGAGCGAAATGTGTTGTTATTGGATGATGCATACCAACACAGGGCTATTCATGCTGGTTTGAATATTTTACTGACTGATTATAGTCATCCATTTCACAGGGACATGATTTTACCAGTGGGGAATTTACGAGAGTCAAAATCTGGCCGTAAAAGAGCTGATGTAGTAGTGCTCACAAAATGCCCCGTGTTTGAAAATGTTGATAAAGGTCAATGGAAGCGAGATTTGAAAATCACAGAGAATCAATCTTTTTTCATGTCGAGAATTGCTTATGATCAACTTATTGATATACAAGGGGAACCTTTGAAAGAACAAGCTCAAAAAATCATTCTCGTGACCGGAATAGCAACTGCTGCTCCCTTGGTAGAACACCTCCAAAAAGAAACCGAAATTCTTCACCATTTTGAATATCGCGATCACTACAGATTCAAACCTCATGATATCCAAGAAATTCACAATTTATTTGATAAATTTGCTGATAATAATGTGGTAATCGTCACTACTGAAAAGGATATGATGCGATTGAAGAACAGAGCTGAATTTCAAAGCATGAAATCGTATCCTTGGGCTATACAAGGAATTAAGATTCAGCTTGACGAACCTGAAAAGTTTAATCAAATCATCATTGATTATGTTGAAAACCAT
>Ga0189274_100293_pt1 | contig 12249 bp, 14 predicted proteins | sample N5B1minimetaG_FD_130323 | JGI IMG/M metagenome (GOLD analysis project Ga0189274, IMG submission 130323) | Marine microbial communities from the Costa Rica Dome - N5 B1 mini metaG | ecosystem: Environmental > Aquatic > Marine > Oceanic > Photic zone | place: Costa Rica: the Eastern Pacific...
TGCCTGTGACTAACCTACAAGTGAAATATATACGCCCTGCTTTATATGATGATTTAATTGAAATTAAAACCCATATCAAAAAAGTTCCCGGAGTAAAAATCGAATTTGATTATGAGATTTTTAATGAGAAAAAAGAGTTGTTAACCACAGCCTCTACAACACTTGTTTTTATCTCTTCCACTACAATGAAACCAATAAAAGCACCAGATGATGTGATTCAACTTATCGAAACTAAACTGAATTAGCGGTCTTCACACGTAAAATCAAAGTCATCCAAAACAGTAGTATCCTTTTTTGACTGATACACTTGCTCTATCGTGAATGACTCATCTTTCTTGATACACTCTTCATTGAGGGGCAATCCATCTTCATCAGTCAAGGTACCTGTTACAGTTGTTTTCTTCTCTTCTTCCCCATTAACACCTTGCTCTATAGTTGTGATCGTGTACGAGAAACTACAAGACTTACATTTCTCGCAAGAGTAGAATAAAGATGAAAAAACTAGTCCAGTAATGACAATTGATGAACGCATAGTAATTAATTTAGCCCAAAGATAATAAACTAATGAAGAGTGAAATTATTGTAACGGATGATGATTCTAAAACTTTGTTAATTCCTGAGTTGAATGAAACGTACCATTCAACAAAAGGAGCATTAGCTGAAGCACTTCATATATTTATTAAGGAGGGAATTGTCTATTCAGATAAAAAGCAGTTAAGTATTTTCGAAATGGGGTTTGGCACCGGATTAAATGCCATTCTTTCACTGAGCCACGCCATTGAAAATAAGATTTCAATTGAATATGATACCATTGAAAAGTACCCTTTAGATTACAAATCTGCTAAAAAACTGGATTACCTTGAGATGGCATCATTAAACAAAATCGAAGAAGAATACCGACTTATGTTTGAATCCGAACACTTTCCCGTTCAACTACACCCAAATTTCCAATTTAATTCGAGAATTGGAGATTTCAAATCTATCGCCCTTCCAACAAATAAGTTTGATATTATCTTTTATGATGCATTCGGACCAAAAGTTCAAGCGAATTTATGGTCGCAACCAATGATGGAAAAATGTTTTGACATCCTCAGAGAAAATGGCTTCCTAGTTACATATTGCGCCCAAGGACAATTTAAACGCAACTTAAAAGCCGCTGGATTTGAAGTCGAAAGTATTCCGGGTCCACCAGGTAAAAGAGAAATGACAAGAGCTTTCAAGCGTTGAGAAAATTGTTCGTTTCTTTTTATTATTCGCTTTCGCAGCAATGGAGAAAACCACTAATTTTAGCTCAAAAAATTCATGGCTGAGATTTTCACCCTCCCAAATATTGGAGCCATACTGATGTTGATTCTTTTACAAGCGGTGCTTGGCTTCGATAACCTCTTGTACATCTCATTAGAGTCTAAAAAAACGGAAAAATCTCAACGAAAAAGGGTGCGTGTTATTGGCATCAGCTTGGCGATAATTTTAAGAATAGTTCTCCTATTTGTTTTAATGAAATTGATTGGACTGTTTCAAAATGAATTATTCAGCATTAACATTGGAGACTTCATGGAAAGTCATTTCAACGGCCATAGTTTGATTGTGTTGTTTGGAGGAGGATTTATAGTTTACACAGCTATGAAAGAAATCTGGCATATGATTTCTCATGAATCTTTAGATGAAGATAAATCAGACGATAAAAAACACAAATCAGCCAATTCGGTGATTGCCATGATCGTGGTTATGAACTTGGTATTTTCCTTCGACTCCATACTCAGTGCAATGGCATTAACCAATCATATTGGAAATGAAACAACTGAACTTGTTTTAATGTCTATCGCAATCGTCATTAGTGGATTATTAATGATCTTACTCGCGAATAAAGTCTCAGATTTTTTGCAAAAGAACAGAATGTTTGAAGTACTCGGATTGTTTGTCCTGTTCATTGTCGGAATTATGCTTCTAACCGAAGGTGGACATCTTGCACACATGAAGTTCTTAGGTAATGAGGTCACTCCAATGACCAAAACTACTTTCTATTTTGTTATCGTAGTTCTCGTTATTGTAGACATAGTTCAGTCACGCTATCAGAAGAAGATTATTCAGATTGAACAACTAGAAGAAGAGCGCGAAAGCAAGAACCAAACTGATGAAGAATGAATCCTGAATCGAGAATCAAAGCTTTAAGCAAAGAATTAAACCAGCATAATTACAACTACTACGTGCTGAGCAATCCAACAATTTCAGATTATGACTTTGACATGATGCTGAAAGAATTGGAAGCACTAGAAGCAAAACATCCCGAATTTGCTTCGCCAAACTCACCTACAAAAAGAGTTGGTGGAGACATCACAAAGAAATTCGAAACTGTAAAGCATGAATACCCTATGCTCTCGCTCTCCAACACCTATTCGAAAGAAGAAATCGAAGAATGGGGTGAGCGAATCAGAAAATTATCTGAAAGTGACATTCAATATGTTTGCGAACTCAAATATGACGGTGTTGCGATTGGCATCCGATACAGAAACGGAGAGCTCACACAAGCCGTAACCAGAGGTGATGGAACTCAGGGAGAAGATGTTACCACAAATGTTAAGACCATCAAAACCATTCCACTCGTTGCAAACGAAAATGCTCCTGCCGAATTTGAAATTAGAGGTGAGATATTCTTCCCCCTCCAGAACTTCCAAGCACTGAATAAAAGGCGTGAAGAAGCTGGAGAAGAATTATACGCAAACCCGAGAAATACTGCGAGTGGTACATTGAAATTACAAAATTCAAAAATTGTAGCCGAAAGAGGTCTTGACTGTTATCTCTATGGTGTTTACGGACCAGATATTCCAGCAACCTCACATTCAGAAGCTGTACATCTCGCCTCAAGCTGGGGATTCAAAACTCCCAGAAAAGACGAAAGAATGATTGAAACGTGTTCATCAGTAGAACAAATCATGGACTTCATTAATTATTGGGATACCAAACGTCATGAATTGCCCTTTGAAATTGATGGAATAGTAATTAAAGTAGATGACTACGGGCAACAAGAAGAAATGGGCTTTACAGCTAAAAGTCCCAGATGGGCAATCGCCTATAAATTTAAAGCCGATCAGGTAACTACTGAACTTGAAGAAGTAACTTATCAAGTAGGTAGAACTGGCGCAATTACACCAGTAGCTAACTTGGCACCTGTTTTATTAGCTGGCACAACAGTAAAACGAGCCTCTCTGCACAATCAAGATCAAATTGAAAAACTAGACCTTCATATTGGTGATCACGTATTTGTTGAAAAAGGCGGGGAAATCATCCCAAAGATTGTTGGTGTAAATGTAGAAGCACGAGAAAAAAACGCAGAAAAAGTTGAATTCATCAAGTACTGCCCTGAATGCAACGCTGAATTGGTCAGAACAGAGGGAGAAGCTCAGCATTTTTGCCCGAACGAAATTGGGTGTCCTCCTCAAATCAAAGGGAAAATTGAGCACTTCATTTCAAGAAAGGCCATGAATATTGACGGACTCGGACCAGAAACAATTGACCTACTTTATAAAGAACAGTTAATCGAGAATTACAGTGACTTGTACGATTTAACCTTCAGTCAGATTGTTGAACTTGAAAGAATGGCAGACAAATCAGCAAATAATTGTATCAAGAGCATTGAGGCTTCATTAGAAGTTCCGTTTGAACGTGTGTTATTTGCACTAGGTATAAGACATGTAGGAGAAACTGTTGCCAAAAACTTAGCCAAACACTTCAAAAACATTGATGCATTGATACAAGCTTCATTTGACGAATTAGTGAATGTGAAGGACATAGGAGAAAAAATTGCCATCAGTATCCAATCATTCTTTTTAGAGGAAAAAAATAGAGCTATTGTTCAAAAATTAAAACAAATAGGCATTCAGTTCGAAATAGAAGAAACCGAAAATGCTTCGGACAAACTAAATGGAGAAACATTTGTCATCAGTGGAGTCTTTAGTAAAGTAAGCCGAAACGAGTTAAAAGTATTGATTGAACAAAATGGTGGTAAAAACACGGGATCTATTTCAGCAAAAACTTCATATCTCGTAGCTGGCGAAAACATGGGACCGGCCAAGTTAGAGAAAGCGACAAAATTAGGAGTCAACATTATTTCAGAAGATGAGTTTTTAAAAATGATTGAGTGATGGGAATTGTGAAGAATCGATATTTAAAGAAGCGGGGAAAAGAACCTCAAAACAGACTAAAATGGATCAGTCATCCCACTAAAGTCAAAAAACTACTTTTGATTACAAATCAAGAGCAGAAATCTATCAAGAGAAAGTGCGAAGAACTTTTTCAAAACGCTTCTGTGCTACATTTATATGAACGAGAAATAAAAGTTGATAACTCAAAAGGATTCTATTATACCGTTCACAAATCAGACTTTAATTTAACAGGAAAACTAAAAAACGATAAATTGGTAAATCTATCCAAAATGGAGTTCGATTTACTGATAGATTTGTCATCAGATAGTGAAGAGCTGGATTACTTTTTAAGAACAGTGAGAGCAGGTTTAAAGGTTGGCGATTTATCCACAAAAGATAAAACCACTTATGACCTTTTTCTAAATCTTACGTCAAAAGACAGCCAAACAATCGAACAAATACATACTCAACTCGCATATTTAACAAAAAATGAACAAGTTTAAAGGCCTTGGAGTAGCAATGATTACTCCTTTCAAAGCAGATCACAGTATCGACTTTGCAGCATTAGAAAAGCTAACCAACTTTTTAATTGATGGTAAAACGGATTACCTAGTTGTTCAAGGAACCACTGGAGAGTCTCCTGTTTTATCAAAAAAAGAAAAACAAGAAGTTCTTGACTGTGTAGCCAAAACCAATAACGGACGATTACCTATAGTTTTCGGTATTGGCGGCAACAACACAGCAGCTATTATTGAAGACCTTAAGTCATTTGATTTGAGTGAGGTAGATGCAATTTTATCAGCTTCTCCATATTACAACAAACCAACTCAAGAAGGAATTTACCAGCACTATGCGGCCATTGCGCAAGCTACCGATAAAGATATCATCCTGTATAATGTTCCAGGCCGAACGGCATCCAACGTTGAAGCAGGGACCACATTAAGACTGGCTGCTGCATTCGAAAATATTATTGCTGTAAAAGAAGCTTCGGGGTCTATGGAGCAGATTATGGAAATAATTCGTCAAAAACCTGAAGGATTTTTAGTTATTTCTGGAGATGATGCGATCACTTTACCAATCATTGCGGTTGGCGGTGATGGTGTGATATCGGTAGTTGGAAATGCTTTTCCGCATGCCTTTGGTAAAATGGTGCACTTCGCACTCAACAACAATTTTGCTGAAGCCAACCGTTATCACTACGGAATCTTACCTATAATTTCACATCTATTTGCTGAAGGAAATCCTGGCGGAATAAAAGAGTCATTGACTGATTTAGGAATTATTCAACCGCACATGAGGTTACCTTTAGTAAAGATTTCGGATACACGTAAGGAACAGATCGTCAGCATTGGACGAAACATTAATAAGATGTTCCCGTACTAGAAACAAAAAAATAGATATATTTGTTTCTATTGGAATTTACGTTCTTAAACCTTTAAATGAATGAAAAATAAAAATGTATACCGTGGTGTTTTCATTGCTGCTTCAGCATTGATCATGACAAGTTGCGGGGGAGATGAGATTGAGGTAGACCCGAACTTAACCATTGAAGAACCGGACACTAATACTACTGAAGAAGTAGTGATGGAAGTGGAATATTCGGTTCCTACACCTAACGAACTTTTTGAAATTGTAAAACTTCAAGGAGGAGAACAAAAAGTAGGATTGGTTAATTCACTTGACAATCGTGAGAACTACGTTGAAACAAAAGAAAAGGCCTTAAACTTTGGTATTTACTCAGCAGATTTAGCGTACATGTCATGCTTTGGGGTTGGAACAGAATTCCTAATGTATATGAAAGCCATTGAAGAAATGGGTGACGAGTTAGGGATTGCAGGTGCATTTGACGAAGACTTGATGGATCGTATTGAAAACAACGAAGGAGATACAGATTCTTTATTCGCTATTTCACATGAAACTTATTATGACTCATACCTTTATCTCGAAGAAAATGGAAAAGGAAAAGAGCTATCATTAATTATGGGAGCTGGATACATTGAGTCATTATACATCATCTGTAACTTGGTAGACGGATATTCAGCTGAAGATCCAATTATTGAGAAAATAGGAGATCAAAAATTAGTGCTAGAAAACTTGATGGAATTTTTAGCATCTTACCAGGACGATTCTGACGTTGCTGATATGACAAATGACCTCATGTCATTGCAAGAGGTATTCGAGATCAGCATGGACTTTGAAGAGTCTGGTACGAACGTTGATAATCAAGAAGGGAAGTTAGTTCTTTCTGGAGGTGGATCATTCAAAATGAATGAGCAAGCATTAGCTGACGTAACAGCTAAAGTGACAGAGTTAAGAGAGAACATAATTAAATAACCAAGAAACTATGAAAAGAGCATTTATTTTAGGAGTAGCATTGGTAGGATTTGTGGCGTTTCAAGCTTATTCACAATGCAAAAAGACACATTACTTTTGTACATCCCTTTTAGACAAAGAGCAACAAGAAGAGTTTTACAACTTGAACAATCAATCTAAAAGTGCCACTTTCGAGAAGGGAAAAGTGTACAAAATGAGCTTTATCGCATACAAAGGATTTGATTACAGAATTTCAGTTTGTACTGACATCATTGAAGGTGGTGACAAAGTAAGATTTGAATTACTGCATGATGCTATTGTAAGAGTGAAAGATGAATATGGAAATACCAATATTCAACGTAAAAAAGAAACTCTTTACAACAACCAAGATGACAACTTAAGTCCATTTGTTGAATTCACTGTGGATAAAACAAAAAAATTCTACCTGAGTGTTAACGTTCCTGCCTCAGGGGAAAGTAAAGACAGAAAACTAAGCAAAACTGATAATGTGTGTGTAGGAGTATTACTAGAACACAAAAAAGCAGCAAAATTAGGATTCTAATAGACTAAAAAATTCAAACATACCCTGACAAGCAGTTTTCTGATTGTTCAGGGTTTTTTTTTACCATGAACCAAGATAAATTAGAAGCACTTTTAGAATTAGTCAATGGTGCACAGCACATAGTGATCACCGCCCATAAGTCTCCAGATGGAGATAGCATTGGATCGAGCTTAGGCTTGTATCACTTTTTAAATCAATTTGAGTGCAAAGTTTCAATTTGCCATCCTGATCAAGCTCCTAATTTCTTGATGTGGATGCCAGCGGCCGGAGAAATTCACGCTTATGACCTAGAAGAACAACTAGTTCAAGAAAAATTAGAGAATGCCGATTTAATCTTCTGCTTAGATTATAATTCATCTTCTAGGATTGGAAAAATGGAAAAAGCACTGCTGAATAGCAAGGCTAAACGTGTAATGATTGATCATCATAGAGATCCAGATCTTGAATTTTGTGACATCATGTTTTCTGATATTACTTCTTGTTCTACAGCTCAATTGATTTACGAAATAATCGTTGCCTCAGGATACAATCAACGTGTCAACAAAGAGGTTGCAACATCATTATACACCGGAATTGTAACAGATACCGGATCGTTCCGCTTCTCTTCTACCCTACCCAAAACAATGCGAATTGCAGCTGAGTTGATGGAGACGGGCATTGAGCATTGGCGTGTTCATGAACAAATCTTTAACGCGAACTCTATTGATCGCATCCGGCTGAATAGCTTTGCAATGCTTGAAAAACTTGAAATCATTGCAAATGGTAAGGTCGCATACGTTTCACTTACAGAAGATGAACTTGCTAAATACAACGCAACCAAAGGAGATACAGAAGGCTTGGTCAACCAAGCTTTATCAATAGCCGGAGTGCAGATGGCCGTGTTCTTAAAAGAATCTGACGGTATCATTAAGTGTTCTTTCCGATCACAAGGAGACATTCCTGTGAACGAAATGGCCTCCGAACATTTTGGAGGTGGCGGGCACTTAAATGCAGCTGGTGGAAAATATGTTGGGAAAATGAATGGTGCAATTGAAAAACTGGTAACCTTAATACCTAATTTCGTTGAATCTCATAAACACCTTTTCGTATGAAGAAATTGAGTTTCATTGCTGGTCTTAGTTTATTCTTATTTGCTTGTTCTGAAGAAAAAGTCATTGAACAAGCCGATCCGCAATGGACTCCCGAAACATCTTCAGACATGCACGCCGTATTCGCAGACGAAGAAGATGAAGAAATTGAGAACTTTCTAAAACACCGTCCTGATTGGCGGACAATCAAAACCGGAACAGGTCTTAGAGTATTTGTCTATTCTAAATCTGAAAACTCAGACACAGCAAAGGTAGGAGATCAAGTGCTAGTTGATTTCAACATAGAACTATTAGACGGCACCGAATGTTATAATTCCTCTGAAAAAGGTCCCGAAGCTTTCGTAGTGGAGAAAACAGATCTTGAATCTGGTTTACACGAAGGCATGCAGTTTATGTGCACAGGAGACAAGGCTAAATTCATTTTACCGAGTCATCTTGCCCATGGACTAATTGGTGATTCTGACAAGATTCCGCCTCTGACACCAGTAATATATGACATACACTGCTTAGAAATTGCGCATCAAAACGAAATGAATGAATAAATTAATCGGACTTTCTGTAATAATTCTCTTGTTCAACTCTTGTAAACTAGAAGGAGTAGAAGAAAATGATCTTCCTGAATTGCAAGACGGAATAATTGAAAACTCAGGAGTGGACTCTCTTGAAGAAGATAAACCTCTCATGCTCAGCGATACTGTTGATGGCCAGGCTAATGAGATGGTTTTTCAAAGAGAAGATGGTTTAAGAGTTGAGTGGGACGTTAAAAAAACTGAAAAGCAAATTCAATTAAATGACGTAGTCATGGTCAACTACACCGCTCGAGTTGCTGCTGGTGAAGTCTATGATACCAACAAAGAACTTGGTGAACCAGTTCCTCTTAAGTCTAACATTGGAATGATGATACAAGGCTGGGAAGAAGGCCTACTACAAATGCATGAAGGTGATAAAGGACGCATTATGATTCCTGCAGCACTTGCTTATGGTGAAGACGGGTATTTAACGATTGTTCCGCCTAAAGCCGATATCATTGTAGATATTGAAATCGTAAGCATTGTTGAACCTAAAATTCTTGAAGATGGTGTAAAAGTCTACAAATGGAAAACAGGTGGAACAGGCTTAACACCTCAAAAAAATCAAATCATCACCTTTGATTATTTTGCTTATAAGAAAGGGAAAGAAGCAGGAATGTATGACAATTCTTATCAAAATGAAACTGCTTTTTCATTCAAGTATCAAAACGCTAATGTGGTAGATGGATTACATATCGGAATGTCTATATTGAAAGCGGGTGAAAACGCATTTATTGAGATTCCGGCAAAGGCTGCATATGGCAGTGCTGGACTTCAAGAACTAGTACCCCGAAATACTGACATTGTTTATGATGTAAGAATTGAATCAATTCTTTAATCAGTGTAATTTCTTGTACGATTTGTTGATGTAAAACAAAGCTGCAAACATTGAAATAATTGCACCTACTCCCCATACGAGTCCGAAATAGAACTCTGCAAGGGCTTGCTTTGTATTTTGAAATTCTCCGAATGTGAGAAAAGTTAATCCTACAATTGCTGGATATACAACCCAAACAAATCCGGCAACAACAGCAATAATCACCAAGCATTTTTTGAGACTATATTTTTCAAGCTTCCATAAGGTGTACATTCTCGTCAATGCTATAACACTGAGTATCGTCAAAATAATAATGATGAACCCAAAAGTGTATTCTACAAATTGATGAAAATCCTTGCTCATAATTTTTTTTTGAAAGATAGACAACCCTATCCTTTTTCACTTGTATTTAATGCAGAAACAACAAAAATTGATCATGAACAAACGCATTGATATATATTTACGCTATTGATAATGAAGAACTAAGGTTCTTTTTTTGCTGACCTATTTGAACCAAGATCGACTCATAAAGAAATTTATCAAAGGGAACAAACGTGCCTTTGATACCTTGTACGCGCAATATTGTGACGCTATGTACACGATTTGCCTGAGGTATACGAAAAATGAGGATGAGGCAGCAGACATCTTACAAGATGCTTTCATAAAAATATATGAAAAGCGCGAGCTCTTTGACCCGCAATATCAAATAGGTGCTTGGATTAAAAGAATCGTTATCAATGAAGCCATCAATCACTACCGTCAAAATAAAAAGTTTGAATTGGTAGAAGATGAAGGATTTTTTGAAGAAGAAGAAACGATTGAGTTGAGTATAGATGAAAAACAAGATGTAAAAGAAATATTAAATCAAATATTGGATGAATTACCAGACGGTTACCGCATGGTATTTAACCTGTATGTATTTGAAAACTTGACACACAATGAAATAGCTGAATATTTAAAAGTGAGCCCAAACACTTCAAAAACGCAACTTTCAAAGGCAAGGAAAATGATAAAAAGAAAGTTGGAAGAGAAACAAATAACTCGATTTACTTTGGCAAATGGGTGAGGATTATAAAAATATTGATGACTTGTTTAAAACAGAGCTAGGACAAACTGTCCATAAAGCTCCGGCGCAAGCAAAAGTCAACATAGACAAAGCTTTAGGGCTTAGAAATAAAAGGTACTTGTACTTGTGGTTACTTTTACCTCTTGGAATTGGTGTGTTCTTTTTGTTAAACAGTGGTAGCAAATACAGCACAACCGGTCTAAAAAAACAACTAGCTGATTCCCATCAAAGATTTAATCTGCAAGAATCTGATAGTACTGCTGATTATCAAGGAATAGCGCAGAACAATGAAAATATAACTGCTGAGTTAGAATACAATAATATTCAAACTTCAGAGCAAAATGACATCAACAAAAACAATCGACCGACATTCAACACTATTCAAAGTTCAAATCCTGTAAATCACTCTTCACAACTTACACTCAAAAATGAGCAATCAAATAAAAGTCAGAAAACGACATCTCTGAAACTTATACTTTCAGATGCAAATCTACCAGAGATTGCAGATAAAGACAGTTCTGATAATACATTGATTACTAATTTGCCTAACCCATCCAACAGTAAAAAAACAGTTGCTGATTCGTCAACCTCTGTTTCAAATCAACCTAATTTGATTGACTCCAGCTCAATTTCCAGCAACAATCGTACTACATCAGACAGTATCACTGATCAAAAAAATACACCTCTATTAGATTCTACTTTAACCGAAGAAATAGACACCGCGCAGACAAATCCGGATGTAACTATAAACCCTCCACAAGAAGAACGTGCTCCTTGGCTACTTACCTTCAACAGTGGAATTGATAGTAAATGGTCTAAAATGCCAACTTTCACAAGCAATGACTCTACTTCTTATGATCACATTATAAACGATAAAATTGGACATCAAGGAAGTATAGATATTAGCTACAGGTTAAAAAACAGTTTAACTTTTGGCACCGGAATAGGATACTCTACACTTCTCGAAAACTACACCTATTATCAGTCTCAAATGACCTTTGACACCACCTACAGCTGGAATGTTTATCTAGATTCAATTCCTGACTCTACAGGTTGGATTTATTTTCAAGATTCAACATTAGAGCAAAGTGTGAGCAGTAATGAAGTTGAACTTTATAATGCTAACGGCCGTAACAAGCGCACCTACTTGCACATCCCTGTTCAAATCGGAACATCAATTCTTTTTGATAAAATCCGTTGGGATTTATACGCTCAAGGAAGATTCAATTTATTGCTGAAATCAAGCATAACTTATGTTGAAAATGACCAAATTGTGATTGTTCCAAAAGGCGGTTTCAAGCAGTCTTATTTTGATTTGGTAATCGGTACCGGAATCCATTACAATATTATTGGAAATTTATACTTGAGTGGTTCAGTCAAATACAGACCCCCTATCAGCAAAGAATACTATCCTGCAATTACAAACCGTTTTCAAAATATTCAGGTTGGAGTTGGATTTAGCTTAGGGTTTTAATTACCCAACGACTTATCAATGTTTCTCGTTAAAGAAGAAACACTTTTAAGTATGAAACAACTTCTCACTTCATTATTTGTCATTGGTTTAATCATCAGCTGTAAAAAAGTCGATCAGCTCACTCAATTTGAAATGAGCTTTGAAAATGAAGCGGTGATATCGAATAATATTGGTGTTAACTTACCTTTTAATTTGAATACCACTGATACAGAAACCAA
>Ga0189274_100294_pt1 | contig 12221 bp, 13 predicted proteins | sample N5B1minimetaG_FD_130323 | JGI IMG/M metagenome (GOLD analysis project Ga0189274, IMG submission 130323) | Marine microbial communities from the Costa Rica Dome - N5 B1 mini metaG | ecosystem: Environmental > Aquatic > Marine > Oceanic > Photic zone | place: Costa Rica: the Eastern Pacific...
TCAAGGAGTTTTTCTCAGTGATCCTGCTAAAAAGCTGATTAACGCTCAAGAGGGAACAACTAAAGCGCTTAGACAATGGCGATTTAACTCTATTGATGAAATCGATACTGATTTGGTTAAGGCTTATGTTGATGAAGCAATACAGAATCAAAAAGATGGAAAAGAGGTAAAACCAAGTCGCACAAAAAAGGTTGATTTGCCCATTGAACTTAAAAGCCAATTTGGCACCAACTTAGATCTTCAAGTTGCTTTTGAAAGTTTAAGCCCAGGAAAACAAAGAGAATTTAGCGAGTATATCGGAAGCGCAAAACAAGAAAAGACACGTTTAAACCGTTTAGAGAAGTGCATCCCCATCATACTGGAAGGCAAGGGACTAAACGATAAATATCGTAAATGAAAATGATCCAAAAAAAATACATTTTTTCGCTGCTGATCCTAATAATCGCTGCAAATGTGTATAGCCAAAACAAAACTATTTATTTGGTAAGGCATGCTAAATCGAGTCATGAGAATCCAGAGCTGGTTGATTTTGACAGACCGCTAGCCAAAAGAGGACATTCAGATGCCAAAATCATGGCTCAACTGTTAAAAAGTAAAGGAATTCAACCAGCATTATTTATTGCAAGTCCATCCAAAAGAACGCAACAAACAGCACGCTATTTCTTAGAAAATTTATCAAGTCCTGGACAACAGCTGAAATTAGATTCATCTCTTTATCGTTGTAGCCCCACCATGATGATCCATCAACTTTCTCAATTGGATGATAAATATTCATCTGTGATTGTTTTTGCACACAATCCTGCCACTACAAGAGCCGCTAATTTCTTTCAAACCGACACGTTGATTGAAAATGTTCCTACAACAGGAATTGTAGCAATTAAGTTCGGCATTAGTGAATGGAAAAAAATCTCTAAATCAAAGGGTAGTTTGAGTTTTTTCGAAACGCCTAAGAAAAATCGAAAATGAGTAATAATCCATCAGGAGACCAATCCAACAATCCACTTCACGGCGTAAAGTTGGCGGATATATTAGAATACTTAGTCGAAGAAATAGGTTGGGAAAATATGGCCAACGAAGTCAATATTAACTGCTTTAAAAGCAATCCTTCTATCAAATCAAGTTTGAAATTTCTGAGAAGAACACCATGGGCAAGAAATAAAGTAGAAAAACTGTATTTAAAGTTCCAACGTTAATCGTTTTCGAGCGCTTGCTTGACATCACCCCAGATATCATCAATATGCTCTAATCCAGCAGATAATCGCACTAAACCAGGCGTGATTCCAACGGCCAACCTATCCTCCTCAGTCAATTTAGAATGAGTGGTGCTAGCAGGGTGAGTAGCAATCGAGCGAGAGTCACCTAAATTCGCAGTTAAACTCAATAATTTTAACGCGTTTAAAAATCTTCTCCCACTTTCAATGCCTCCTTTTATTTCAAAGGTAACTAACCCTCCTCCTCCACTCATCTGCCTTTTGGCAATTTCATATTGAGGATGAGATGGTAAGAATGGATATTTTACCCAATTCACCGCGGGATGATTTTCCAACTTCTGAGCCAATGCCAGTGCGTTTTCATTGTGTTTTTCAACCCTCAACACCAAAGTTTCAATTGACTTAGACAATGTCCAAGCATTGAACGGAGAAAGTGCAGGACCTGTATGTCTTGCAAAGGATTGGATAGTATTAATATGCTCTTCGCTTCCAAGAATTACACCCCCCATGGTTCTTCCTTGTCCATCAAAAAACTTTGTAGCACTATGAATCACTAAGTCTGCCCCAAATTCAATTGGTCGTTGGTTGACAGGTGATGCAAAACAATTATCAACTATAAATAACAGACCGTTTTTCTTGGCGAATTCATTTGCTGCTTCCAAATCTATGATGTCAACTCCAGGATTTGTTGGTGTTTCAAGGTATAGAATAGTTGTGTCGGGAGTCACCGCATTTTGCCATGCATCCATTTGATCAAAAGCAACATAATCCGTTTGAATACCCCATTTTGGAAGAATCTCAGTGAACAGCCTATGAGTTGAACCAAATACTGATCTTGCACTTAAAATTCGGTCTCCAGCCTTACAAAAAGCTCCAAAAGTGGAAAATATTGCAGCCATACCGGATGCCGTTGCCCAGCCTGCCTCAGCTCCCTCCAAACTTGCGATCTTGTCAACAAATTCGGTTACATTAGGATTTGAATATCGACTATAGATATATCCCTCTTCTTCTTCATTGAAAAGGGCTGCCATATGCTCAGCACTATCAAACACATAACTTGATGTCATGTAAAGTGGAACTGCATGTTCATTGAAAGTTGTACGTTTCACTTGTTGACGTATTGCTTTTGTCTCTCTTTTCATATTAGTGTGGTAATCTATTCTTTAAAGTTGCATAAATAAAGGTTCCAATTAAAGCGCCCAGCAGAACAATTAGTGCTGGCCAAATTCTCAATCCAATCAGAGAATATAGTGGGCCTGTACATGCTCCTGTTATCCCCCATCCAAGGCCAAAGCTTATCCCACCAAGGACGTTAGAACGCCATCTTAGTTCCTTCTTTTTGGTTTCAGTTCCATTGAACATCTTCAAAAGCTTAATTCCCACAAAAGCTACTGCCATACCAGACAATAACACGCCATACATGTGGAAAGATTGAAAATAAAACATCTCTTGAATTCGAAACCAAGAAATTGCCTCTACTTTTATCAGAATGATTGAAAAAATGAGGCCATAAATAATGAATCTAGCATTTTTCATTTCAGAAGATAAATGGGATGATTAAATAAGACGCAATTAAACCTCCTACAAAGAAGCATACAGTAGCTATTATCGAGGATGGAGCTAATTGCGAACAACCCATAATGGCATGCCCTGCTGTACATCCGCCTGCATATCTTGCTCCAAACCCTATTGCTAATCCACCTGCAAGTAAAATTAGAATAGATTTAAAGGAAAAATTATACAATTCTGTCGGAGCAAAACCTGGCTGTTTTTCTATTCCAATAGCACTCAAATGCTGAACTGTACTTTCTGAAATGTCTATTTGATAAGCAGGGTTAACTAAACTGACGGCCACCCCTCCAACTGTTAGACCAACTACAAAATAAAACTGCCATTTTGATTTTGTGAGATCCTTGAAGTAATCTAGCTTCCATGGAGAAATTGTTCCGCAGATGTACTGGTAACTAGATGATATACCTAACTGTTTTCGTTCTAAAGCAAGTAAGGCTATCACAAAAAGACCTATCAATGGTCCACCAAACCACCAAGGCCAAGGCTCCTCAATTACATATTTATATACACCTTCCATTTTAATTAAATTTTACTGAGTAAGTCAAGTCTATGTCCTTATCTAAGGATAGTGCAACTGAACAGTATTTGGTTATAGCTAATTCAACAGCTCGTTCAAATTTTTGATGTTCAAAAGTTGGATTTGCTCTAAAAACTAGTTGGATTGCTTTAAAGTTTCCTGGAACCTCTTCATTTCTTTCTGCTTCAATTTCAACATGATAGTCTTCTACCTCAATTTTCTGTTTCTGTAAGATGATAAGTACATCAATACTTGCGCAAGAAGCAAGAGAAGCCAATAAATTTTCCATTGGACGAAGAAACTTGCCTTTCCCGCCAAATTTTGGACTCGCTTCTAACTGTACTTTTGCTCCAGTTTCATTGGTTGTGGTAAACAGCCATTCAGTTGATGATTTTTTTAAGTTCAGTTTCATTTATACTGTCGTTATTTCAGCAGTTGCTCCTACCAATGGTGAGTCTAACTGCAGTGTATTTTCATAAAAAGCAATAAAGATATCTGGATTATTTCGATAGAATTCATGACTTAACTGTTTAAGATTCAATAAGCCTACCTTGTAAGCGAAATTTTCAGATCGAAATGATTCTACAATCTCTGCAAACTCGAGCTGATCGAGCAGGTTTAAGTTCGAACTTGAAACATAAGTTTTAACCCAAGCATCACTTTCAAGTTGAACAGCTGATTCTTTATTGCGCTTATATTCATATTGGTAATCATAAAGCAATGCAGAAATATCTGACAGCACGGCTGAAGCAGTTGGATAGCTACCCGCCCCTTTTCCTGTGAAAACCTGTGCATCAGAGAACAAAGCTTGAATTGAAACACCGTTAAATTCGTTATTTATATCATAACTGAAATGGTCGGCATTCACAAAGGTTGGAGCAACACAAGCAACTATTTGATCACCTATTTTTTTTGCGCTAGAAAGAAGTCTTATCATGAATCCCTTTTCTTTCGCAAATTGGATATCATGTTCTTTGACATGGCGTATTCCTACATTCAACACTTGTGCTGGATTAGTAGATAAACCGAAAGCGTGCTTTAATAAAATTTGTAGTTTGAATTTACTGTCAAAACCATCAATATCCATAGTTGGATCAGATTCGGCAAAGCCAACATCCTGCGCCTCTTTAAGCACTTCATCAAAAGACTGATTACCACCAAACAGCTTGGTTAAAATGTAATTAGAGGTACCATTACATACTCCTTCAAGACCATCAAGAAAATCATTGTTATAATACTCTTCCAGGTTTCTAATAATCGGAATACTGGCACAGGTAGATGCTTCATACAAAAACGAAACATTATTTGCTTTAGCCAAGTTGATGAGCTCTTCTAAATGATAAGCAATCATTTTCTTATTTGCTGACACTACATGTTTCCCTTTTTTTAGTGCTTCTGTGACAATTTCATAAGCGGCATCAGCATCATCTATCAACTCAACAACAACATTAATTGTCGGGTCATCTAGAATCACAGCTTTACCATAATGAAAGTTTGTAGCTGCAATGGGGCGTGTTTTCTCTTTATTTTTAACGACAATTTTGGAAATAGATGCATTCAAAAGCTTACTTTGATTTAGTACTTCGTAGAGCCCAGTACCTACGCAGCCGAATCCAAAAAGTCCAATAGTTAATTCTTTACTCATTTCTTTAGTTTTAATACTGTTGGTTTATAGGTTTTAAAATCATTGTAGAGATAATCTCTAACTAATTGATTTAGTTGATCATATTCAATTAAAAAAGCGTCATGTCCTGCAGTAGACTCGATCATTCCGAGACATGCTCCTTTGATGTTTTCTGCAAGAAACTGCTGCTCTGAAAAAGGAAACAATAAGTCTGAATTGACGCCAACAACTAGTGTTTTTGCCGTTATTTTGCTGAGCTCCTGCACAACATCTTTCTTTCCTCTACCCAAGTCATGCGAGTCCATCATTTGAGTTAAATAGAAATAGGCATGAGGGTTAAATCGCTTGCAGAACTTCTCGCCTTGATACCTCACATAAGAAGATGCTCTATAACCATCTGTTTTATCTCGGTCATCTGATTGCTTGATACTAAAATCTTCATGAGATCGGTAAGAGATCATGGCTATGGCTCTTGCTGCTTTAAGCCCTTCTTGTCCACCCGTTTTCAAGCCAAAGGTTAAATCTGCTTGAAGGGCTAACCGTTGCGCTTCATTAAAAGCTTTCCCAAAAGGTGAATGAACAGCATTGGTTGCCACCAAGATTAAATGATTAAACAAATGTGGTTGATGCACTGCCCATTGAACAGCTGTTTGACCACCTAGAGATGCCCCAATCAAAATTTCGATTGAATCAATCCCCAAATGTTTGCGCAATTGTTCAAATGCAGCTACATTATCACGAATCGTAACAGATGGAAACGCCAGCGGCTCATCATGATCTTGGGGCGAAGATGAACCATAGCATGAGCCAATTAAGTTCACACAAATGATTCTAAATTCACTTGGATTAATTGCCCCCTCTTCATTGAACAAGCCTGACCACCACTCTAAAACATCTGAATGTCCAGATAAAGCGTGACATACCCAAATTGTTTTCTTTGCTTTCAGATTACCAGAAATGGTATACGCTAATCTGAATTGCTCAAGTTGCTCTCCTGACTCTAAACTAAGGCCTTCACGGCTCACATAATAACTGCAATTTGTCATCTTATAATTGTTTCATATTTCCCACTGATAATCAGTGGGCAGGAATTGGCACCTTTGTTTTCACATGGTTGCCAGAGGGTCATAGAGCCTGATCTCTCGCCTCTTCTTTATAAATCAATTACAAGTCACAAGAACTGTGTAATCGACTCCACAAAGGTAGAACGAAAAAAAATTAAAATGCAAATAAAAAGTAAAGAAATACAATTAGACAAGACTTAATCAGCTAAAAAACAACCAGATAGGATTGTTATTTTTTTGAATATATCTTTTGGGAGAGTTCTTTTAAATCTGGTGCAGCATTGAACCCGAATACAGCGATAATGAAAATGATACATACTGTAAAGAACTTCAGTATAATATCCAACGTTGGATTACCAAAAAAAATAGGAGTATAAAAAGCAACCAACACCAGTGTTAAAACAATAAAAAATGATGCTATAAACCTAGAATTAAAGGGATTTAAGCCATACTTCGCTTTAAGAAAATACCATCTAATTGTATTAATCGTTAACATAGCTAAAAATGTGGCTAGAGCGGCACCCGATAAACTCATAAATTGAATAAGTGCAAAGTTCAGTGCAAAAACCAAAACAGCTAGTATCATGTTAAAATAAGCATTGTACTTATATTTCTCTGAAGTTCCAATAATGGTTGAATTTAGGCCTGTTGCCAATTCAACGAGCAAGGCTAAACCTAAGAACAGAAAAACTGGTAAATGATGTTGATAAAGTGCCACTTTTTCTGTTGGCAAAAACTGAATGGCAGAAGGTAAACAGATGACTCCCACAGTTAACAAAAAGCCCGCAATGATCAATTGATTCTGGCAACTTTTAGTGTAGATTTCATTAATACCTTCTTTGTCATTTTTCTTCCAAAGTTCAGAGATGATTACCACCGATATTTTGGACAATGAACGTGCTGGAATCGCCAAAATTCTTGCAGCAAAGAAGTAGGTTGAATAAATCCCTAATGCTTCAAGTGAGACTAGTTTATTGACCATCAACGAATCCACATAAAATATAATGGAATTAGAAGCACCTAGTAAGACTCCAAAGCCGATAAAATGGAGAATGTCTTTTTTTGTTTGTGGTTCAAAAAACTCTCTGCTTGGCTTCAGAATAACCGGAGTCTTTATGAATGAATACGCTGTAATAATAACCCCTGGTATACATAGCGATATGACGAAAATGAGGATTAGCGTATCATAATTCAATAATTCTAGGGCTACCGCTAAAACAGCTAAGAAGAAGATCACCTTAGTCACCAGTCCTTCGAGCAGTGTACCAACTACTGAATTCATGAGCATGCTGGCATACCCATCCAAATTCTTAAAGATGATTCGAAAAAAAATTAGAGGAAAAATAAGGAGCACAAAGCCCTCATAATTCTGATAAAAAGGATCATTTGGTGTAAAGGCATCCTTGAAAAGGAAATAACCCAATGACCCTAATGTAATTCCAACCAAGGAGATATATACCCCAAAAAGTAGAAACCCATTGTGCCCACGTTCCTCATCCCTGAATCGAGGAAAAAGTCTTGCTAAAATCTGATTAAATCCTAATGAGAATATCGTTACAAACAACCCTGAAACCGCATCCAACATGGTAATAAAACCAATTTGCATATCGGTCAGTATTGCTGGCATGGATAACCTAGTCAAGGCTCCAAAACCTGCCCCAATAAAATTTATCAGGGTATTTCTAGATGCCTGTCTTTTGATTATGCCCATCTGCGAATACTTACAAATTATTCATTCGAATGCTCACGATACCAATTAACCGTTTTCTGAATACCCTCTTCAAAGTCACAATTTGGTTGATACTTGAGAATTCTCTTTGCACGAGATATATCAGCTAAACTAGAATCGATATCCCCTTTTCTTTTTTCTCTATGAATCGGGCTTAAACCTGATTGGATTTGTTTTTCCAACTGCTTGTATAGATCAAGCAATGATAATTGATCGCCCATAGCCACATTAAAAAGATTTAAATCAGTGTTTACATCTTCTTTTGCCGCACATAAATTGGCGTAAACCACATTACTCACGAATGTAAAATCTCTGGAGATTTTTCCATCTCCATTAATGTAACAAGGCTCCTTTTTCAACAGGTTTTGGATGAAAATTGGAATAACGGCAGCATAAGGTCCTTTGATATTCTGTTTTGGTCCAAATACATTGAAATATCTTAGGCCCACAATGTCCATATCGTAAAGACCTCTGAAAGTTTCGGCATACAACTCATTCGTTCTTTTACTTACTGCGTAGGGTGATAAGGGATTACCAATTTCATGCTCTACTTTTGGTAATCTTTGGTTGTCTCCATATACCGAAGAAGATGATGAATACACTACTTTTCTCACTTGATTCAACCTAGCAGCGTTCAGAACATTCAAAAATCCAACTACATTAACTTCATTTGTTGCCAGTGGATTATCAATACTTCTAGGAACACTGCCGAGTGCAGCAAGATGCAATACAACATCCATTCCTTTCATAGCTTCTAAACAGTATTCAAAATCAGTTATCGAGCCTTTGATGAACTTAAAGTTTTTCTGTTCAGAAAACTCCTTGATATTATGCTCAAAACCTGTGGATAAATCATCATACACCACGATTTCTTTAGCTCCTAGTTTAACTAATTCCCCTACTATATTAGATCCTATGAATCCCGCTCCTCCTGTAACAAAAAAGCGGTTAGATTCAACGAAGTTTTTAATTTCTTGTATTTCCATTTCTACTGCAAAGAAACAATATATTTAGCCAAATCCAGCTCATACTGAGAGAAAACACCAAACGCGCTTTCCTTATCTATCATCATGTGCCCTACCAAGCCGGATACCATTTTATTGGAGGTATTGAATTCATCTTTTGTAATGGCATAAATACCTCCAGCGTGTTCGAAAATAGCTTCACGCTCTATTTTCGTGAATTTATCTCTATTCATCACAGAATGAAGTCCATCTCCTCTATGCACATAAAAAACTGAATTACTCGCTCTTACACTCAAAAGTGAGTCAGCTCCAAAAAGAATTAACGTATGGATAGCGTCATCTATTTTATGTGGCTTTAAAAAAGGATATTCATTGGTCAGAATACAGATGTGCTCAAACGATAGCGGCTTGACTTCATCCATTTCCAGAATAGCTTTAATCGTGTTATTTAAATCTGCTCCTAGTCGCGCCTTTTCACTAGACCTGTTGTGAAATATAACTTCAGAATTCTTTGAATAATTTTTATCAATAATATCAGACACTTTTGTATCAGGGGAAGAAACAATAATTTTAATTCTGTTCTCACTAGCCAACGCTTGATCTATTTTATGCTCTAAAAATGTTCTATCATCCAAAAATTTGAATGCCAAGTCTTGTTCACCTCCTCTAACCGGAATAATTATTATGCTTGATGCATCTTTATTTTCACTTCTGACAAAGTCTTTATTTATTTGGGCTCGAGTATCGAGAATTCTATTTTCATTAGACGTCAAATTAGAACCATGTTGTCTGTAGTAAAACAAAGGGTGATTGACATTAGACACCTTGAATTTCTGGGTAAACTTCACCCATAATTCATATCCATCTTGGCATTTGTACGCTTCATTATATCCTCCAACTTTCTTGAGGAATTCAGTTCTAATCATTGTGCAGGCTCCATGTGCTGCCTGATCATATAAAACAACGTCATTATCAAAGTCATGCCTCACTTCTTCAGATATAACTACTCCGTCTGCATCTACCAAGTAATAATTGGGAAAAACTAAGCCTAGTTCATTATCACTCTCCAGTTTTTTTACCAAAATTTCCAAGGCTTTTGAATCTAGAAAATCATCCGCATCTAAGCGCATAATGTACTTACCATTTGCCATAGAGAGCGCCACATTATTAGTGGCATTCAAACCTTTGTTTTGCTGAAACAAAACCCTTACATTGCTCTGATTTTCATGCGATTGTATAATCTCTTTTGAACCATCCGTTGAACCGTCATCAATTATTATCAACTCCCAGTTTGGATAAGTCTGATCATAAACTGATTGAATAGCACGCTCAATAAATTTCGCGTAATTATAATTGGTTATATAAACTGTAACAAGCATTAATTTCTATCCTTTAATTTTTTGGCAGGCACACCACCAATCACTTGATTAACATCATAAGACTTTGTAACCACTGCGTTACTCCCTACAACACATCCCTTTGCCAATGTAACACCTGGCAAAACAACAACATGAGCACCACACCAAACATCATCCTCCAAAACTACTGCTTGGTGCGAATAACCTTGATCTTGTACGCTCTTTCCTTTATCATGATTATGCATACTGGTCTGTAAATAAACAAAACCACTCAACAATACTTTTTTGCCAACATGTATTGAATCACCTCCATTTAGAACACTATATAAACCAATTCTCGCGCCCTCACTTATTATGACCTCTGCCTGATTACTTGCAAGCAGTCTAACCCCCCTATCAATTCGATTTCCACCTTTTAGTTCCAGAATTGCATCTCCATGTGCTCTCAGCTCAACGTTTCTTCTGAGATAAACTTCATCTCCAATAATCACACGCCCGTTCTGAGTGATATTCAATTCTGGCCATGAATCACATTTAAATCCCTTTCCAATTTTCAATTTAGACCCTGAAAAGAGCAATTTAAACCAAAACCCTTTCCAGGACTTTCGTTTATCAACTAGCCATAATTTGAATCTAAGTAGCATAAATAACTGAAACTGGTTCTACGAGATTAAGCTGAAATAGTTTAGCTAAACATTTCCCAATCTAGTTGCGTTCCTTTCGCAACATCTTTTTTCAGAGTTTTACCCAGCAATTGATCATATTCGCGAGCATCAATTCCGTGATTAGGTCTCAAAGTAGTCAAGTTTTCTTGAGTTACCTGCTCTCCCACTTTCATATCTTTATTGAAATAGCATGCTCTTCTAAATGTTACAGGGTGTTCACCCTCCACCTCGAGTGGTACTTTTAGAGATGAACCTTTCAAATCTTTAATAACTTTCAATTTCTTCTGAAGTGCAACTACTTCATCCCTGGTAAGTGAAACTTTATGATCACGAAAAGATTTTCCTTCTCTTGAATCCGTAAAATGAAACTCAAGAATTTGCGCACCCATAGCTACCGCAATCTCCAAGGCATATGCTCCTTCTGTATGGTCAGAATACCCAACAGGCAATCCAAACTCTTTCATGTACGCCCCCATCACTGATAAATGAGCTTCAGTAGCGGGAATGGGATACATTGATGTGCACTGCAAGATGGATAAATATTCTGGATCTTTGTACAAGTCATTACATTCTTGAATATACTGCACTGCCCCTCTAACATCATCAAGAGTACTCAAACCAGTTGACAATATAATTGGCTTATTCATTTTAGCTGTCGCCTTTAGAACCGGATAGGCTGTCATATCTCCCGAACCAATCTTGTAAATATCCATATACTCATCAATCCAAGTAAAAAAATCTGGATTCCATACAGACGCCATGAACTTAGCTCCTCCACTCTCACACATTTCTGCCAGCTCTATATATTGTTCTTGACTGAGCTCAAACTTCTTAAAATGTTGGTTTCTGACAGGATTTTCTATATGACTCACCAATGAGTCCCCTGTATAAATTTGATACTTGATGTAATCAACGTCCGCTTCAAGAGCTAGTTTTGTTAAGCGTTTTGCATATTCAAAATCTCCTTCATGATTGCCCCCTATTTCAGCGATCAATAATGGCCCATATTTACCTTGCCAGTTACTCATAAGCTTTTATTAAATCCTCAAAATTATAATGAGGATAAATGTTCCCCATATTCTTGATGATACGTTCTATATTTTCAAAGTCCTCTGCCGTATCTAGCGCGATTTGAACACCACCAAAATCGGGAAAACTCTTGTTGTAAATAAATTTATATGTCTGCTTCTCATTTTGATAAAGATACAATGTAACATGCTCTTTGAAGTCGACACTAGTTTCAATTTTCGGAAGTAAATCTTTATAGTGTGCTACTCTCACCCCCTCGATACTCATTCCTTTTGGAAAAGTTCTCCCTTTCACATTACTCACAAAATCGTACTTCCCTTCTTGAGCAAGTTCAACCGCCTCCTTTAATACTTCGAGATCAATAAAGATGTTATCACCGTTAACTCTGAAGGAAAAGTCTGCGTCTAAAGCCTCTCCAGCAGCACAAAAGCGCTCTGCTACATTATCTAAACTACCTCTATAAAATTGCATTGAATTATCCCTACAA
>Ga0189274_100295_pt1 | contig 12160 bp, 6 predicted proteins | sample N5B1minimetaG_FD_130323 | JGI IMG/M metagenome (GOLD analysis project Ga0189274, IMG submission 130323) | Marine microbial communities from the Costa Rica Dome - N5 B1 mini metaG | ecosystem: Environmental > Aquatic > Marine > Oceanic > Photic zone | place: Costa Rica: the Eastern Pacific...
CGTCTGCTGCTAAAGCAATGTGCTTGAGTAAATGAAAGTTGTTGATTTCAAGCCAGTGAAGCGCCTCTTGGTTTCCTTCAACGCCATTGATCATGGCCATTAAATGCGCATATCCATTTTTCATGAGCCAATCGCGGGCATCATCTTGATTGTGAATTGCAAATACACTCATGCCGAGCTCCTTAAAATCATCACTCTCAAGAAACCAATCACGTAAATCAGTATTACCGCCAATTGCTTCTGCCCACCCAACAATTATCTTTGGGGGGTATTTGAGTGGCTTGAGTTTGACACTCCCAATGATTTCTGACTTTTTCTTTTTTCTACCAAACATGACTTAAAAATTACCGTAGTATTTAATTTCATGAATACTGTCGTTACGAATCAACAATTCATAACTGTATGTATTTAGAGACGAATCAATCTTATTGTTTATTTTAATGACGAAGTGATCTGAAAGGTCTCCATCTGTTTTCAAAGATTTAATGTTGTTTTTATTCTGTAGTTCAACTTTATCAAAATCAGTAAGCAAATAGTTGTCAATTATTCCTCTAGCACCTGTCTCAAGAGTATCATAAGCTTGGTCATACAAAATACAATTCGATTGAATATTGCTTTCTAGAGCACCTTTGTCTTTCTCTTGCCATGCGGCTATAAAATCAGTTGCGACCTGGTCGGAACCTTTTCTATTTTGAACTTCTCCTCCAAAAAATGCTGTAGCTACAACAATTCCGGCAATAATTCCTCCTAAATCTGCTAGTAAACCGGCTTTGATGGCGTATCGTGTTTTACGAATTCCAACTGACCCAAAATATACGGCTATGATATAAAAAGTAGTGTCTGTGGCTCCTTGTAATGTTGCAGTCAATTTTCCGATAAAGCTATCCACGCCATGTGTTTCAAAAGCGTCTAGCATCATTCCTCTGGCACCTGATCCGCTCAGTGGTTTCATGAATGCTGTAGGTAATCCGTTCACAAACTCAGTTTGTTCGGTGAACATGCCAAAGAATAGTTCAAGCCCTTGAATCAGGTAGTCCATTGCTCCAGATGCTCTAAATACACCAATAGAAACCAGGATAGCAACTAGGTATGGGATAATTTTAATGGCAATATCAAATCCTCCTTTGGCTCCTTCGATAAATGCTTCATAAACATTAACCTTTTTTACCATGGCCATGATAATGAACAGACAAATAATACCAAATAGAATCACATTAGATAAGAAACTTGATTGAACTTCGAGCTGATCTTGTGGTAAAGATTGGAAGTACCAGAACATTCCGCCAATAATTGCTGTCATTCCAAGCAGATAAGCAAGAATTACACGATTGAAAAGGTTTATTTTTTGGTAAAGTGCTACCACGATTAAACCAATTAAAGAGGCGACATAGGTCGATATTAGAATTGGCAGAAAAATATCTGCTGGATTTTCAGCGCCATACTGAGCTCTATAAGTCATTACGGTAACTGGAATGAGGGTCAATCCAGAGGTGTTCAGTACCAAGAACATAATCATAGCGTTAGACGCTTTTTTCTTGTCTTCATTCAACTCTTGCAACTCGTTCATAGCCTTCAATCCCATTGGAGTGGCGGCATTATCTAATCCGAGCATGTTTGCAGAGAAATTCATAAGCATTGAACCTCTTGCAGGGTGGTCTTCTGGCACATCTGGAAATAGTTTGTTGAAGAAAGGTCCAACCAAGCGCGACATCATTTTTACTGATCCTCCTTTTTCTCCAATCTTCATGATACCCAGCCACAAGCAGAGAACTCCAGTCAAATACAAAGAAATCTCAAAGCCAGCTTTGGCCATGTCAAAAGTGCTTCCCACCATATCGCCAAATACAGCAGTATCGCCAAGAATTGCTTTGATCACTCCTACAATTAGAGCAACAAGAAAGAATCCAATCCAGATGTAATTAAGCACCATAGATTCAAATTTAAGGGAATACCTTGAAGATGAAAATAAAAGAAAATGAAGTTATACCGACACAATGTTAATAATCCAATTCACCTATTCCTTGACGAATGATCTCAATGCCATCATTTGAGCAATCCACTACTGTTGAAGGTTCATTATTACCGTATCCACCATCAATAATGGCATCAACTTTTGACTCCCAGTCTTCCATGATTTGATAAGGGTCAGTGGTATAGTCAATGATTTCATCTTCATCATGCAATGAAGTAGTGACAAGGGGATGTCCAAGTTGTCTGACTATTTCTCTAACAATTGTATGGTCTGGAATCCTGATTCCAACTGTTTTTTTGTTCGTGTCGAACAGTTTCGGAATCTTGTTAGAGGCATTTAAAATGAAGGTAAAGGGTCCGGGTAAGTTCTTATTCAGGATTTTGTAGGTAGGTCTATCAATGTACTTTGTGTACTCAGAAAGTGTACTTAAGTCATAGCAAATAAGAGAAAAATTTGCCTTTTTAAGTTTTAGTCCTTTCAGCTTTGCCAATTGTTCGATAGCTCTTTTGTGCATTAAGCTGCAACCAAAAGCGTAAACAGAGTCTGTTGGGTAGATGATAATTCCACCTTTGTTCAAAATATCTACAATATCTTGGATAAGTCGATCGTCTGGGTTTTGAGCATTGATTTCAACAAACATGCTGCAAAATTAATGCTTACTTTTTAGAAGAAATAACTCTTCCTGTTTTTTTATCATATCCATAGGGGCAATGCTTGCATCCGCTCTTACAGCAGTAACCTCTTTTCAGGTGGTACTTTTCAGTAAACACGATATATCCTTCAGGAGATTTATAATAATCTTCTGGATCAAGATCTGCAAGTTTAGAAGAGAATCCGCTCATTATTCTTTAATCAATTTTTGGACTCCGATTCCCGATTCAGTGCTGATTTTTACTAAATAAACTCCAGGAGATAAGTCAGCAAGATTCACTTTTGATTGAGATGAGAGCTGCACTGTTTTTCCTGACAAATCAATTAATTCAACTGATTCAATGGTATGCGAACTGATTATTTCTACGTGACTGTTCGCTGGATTAGGAACTAAATAAAATTGAATGAGTTGTTCTTGAATGCTTGCATCATCTCCAAAATAGACACAGTAATCTTCATATTCACCATAGAAATTGGTAGATGGACATTGAGATGGGTTACTCAAGGCACTCATTCCAATTCTCAATTTTGTGGTTCCATAAGCTATGCCAGGCGGAATATAGATTGAGTCAATTAAAATGGTGTTGGTAGACTGATCATTAATAAGTCTTTCTGAGGCTTCAAAAGTGCCATTGTGATTTAGGTCTACCCAAACTGAGATACGTTCAGTGAATTCAAATCCTGAGTATCCTGGCTGCACCTCAATATCATAATAGTTGTCACTAAAAAAACCGGTAATAATCTCATCTGATTGATACCAGCCTCCGTTATCTCCGGTAATTGAAAGCTGATTTCCTATTTTGACGCGTTCAATCCATTCTTGATTGCTGTTAGCTCCAATGACTTCGCAATAATCAGCTTCGTAGCAGGCTCCGCAACCTTTCGTTTTGAAAAGTTGAGAGTCACTGTATCCTTGAGTACTATCGGCACATTGTGTTTTGATTTGAATCTCATAGTCGGTACAGGTGTCAAGCGCAGAAAAAATTATTGGCGAATCAACATCTGTTAATGTTGACATCCATGCAGTTTCTCCCAATTCTCTTATTCTGATGTCGTAAGATGTTCCGTTCAAAACATCTTGCCAAGAAACTGTTAATGTGTCTGGACTACTGTAGTCTTCGTATAAAGTAGGGTTGTCGCAGCAACCATCTGTTTTAAAGTCAAACCATGGTGAGTAATCACTTGTATCTGTACCACAAATACCTCTAATTGCAACTTGATAATTTAAACAAGGTTGGAGTGTATCAAAATTAATACTGTCTGAGGTGACATGGTAAACGTTTTGGTTGAGATAGTCGTCTTGTAGATAAACAAGATATTCTCCTGAAAATCCTTGCCAGTAGGTGGTAGCTAAAGTGTCTGTAATATCTGATGCATAGACATGGTAGGGCGTCTCACAAGGTGAAGTAACACAACTGCCCATTATGTCTTGAATGGTATTATTGACATTTAATCTTCCTGAGGTACCAACTTCACCACTTAGATTCGATACGACATCAACATTGTTTAAAATGAAGTCTCTCATTTGAAGAGCAGCAGCGGCTGGATCATTTTTAGCAAGTTCTACAAGACTGATACACGGGGAAGAATAGGCTAGTGCGACAGCTCCAGTTACACAAGGCGCGGCAAATGATGTTCCGGTTGTTGAGGTGTAAAAACCTCCTGGTAAAGGGAGCACAACGCCGAAACCAGGAGCTGCAAGATCCACATGAGTCGGTCCATAACCTGAATTAGCCCTAACGTCTTGATTATTGGTCATAGTGACGCCAATTAGATATTCTGACGTACATGCAGTTGGTAGATCTCCAACCACATCTACGTTACTATTGCTGTTTGTGGTAGCGCCAATATTAAGAATGCCATAGGTTCCTAATGTGTCATACATGGCACACCAAATAGGGGAGTCGTCCGGGTCACCGTTATCTAGCCCCCAAGATGCATTGGTAGCAACTACAAATGCTCCTTCTTGTCCGTATGTATCATTGTACTTTTTGCGCATATTAAGTGGGTAGTCATATGCGGCTATAACAGTGGCCTCATTTGATGCCACTTGGCCTCTAACAATCATCATTTTGACATCCCAGTTTACTCCAGTAACACCAGTGATATTGTCACCAGTCGCACCGATCATTCCAGCCACTCTCGTTCCGTGGGATCCGGACCCAACCGCGTCATCTAAGGTGGCTACATTCCATCCATTATAATCGTCAATATATCCGTTGCCATCATTGTCAATTCCATCATCAGGAATCTCAGCATGATTGTGCCAAATGTTATCCACTAAATCAACATGTGAGATATCAACTCCAACGCTCTCAATGACACAAACAACGATTGTGTCATTATGTGCAGTGAGTCCGCCGGTTGTGACGTCCCAAGCATCAGGCGTATCTACATCTGCATCAAGGTTTCCACCATTGCTACCATCATTTTTATGATGCCATTGATCAGTAAAAACGGTATCAGACGGAATTGTTTCTCTTTGGGTGACATAATGATTTTTCTGAACCATCTGAACTTCAGGGTATTCATAAAGTTTTTTGGTACAATCGTTTAAGTCAATTTGCTGGTTTTCAAATCGCACTAAATAAATAGCTGCAACTTTGCTTAAGGTTTGAATTTCGTTTGCCTGTATGTCATACTCGGCCTGGAAGGATCTCACGAGTTGTTCAATTGCTGCATCTGCTTTAGTCTGAATAATTAATTCTCCTGGAACAAACCCATTTTGCTGGTTCCAAGCGAGAAAATTTGATGCAACTAAAAAAGTGAGGAGTAAACCTTTAATTAATTTCATGCTTTAAAATTAGTTAATCTCTAATGTAATAACGCAGTAAATGCTTGAAAAGCTAGTTTCATTGATTTAAAAAACAGATTTGAATCCTAAATGAATCTTTGTATTGGTGAAATCTAGAGGGTTGTTATCAATCACGCCGTTTGCGACAATAATCTGTAGTTCTGTATTAGCAGCTTTGAAGGCAAACCCTAGTCCACCACTATTTGTGAATCGGGTGCCATTCGATTGAAAATTCCCGTAATCATACAATAAGAAGATTGAGAACAATTCAACCGGTTTAAATTCCAGTTCATTCATAATCATCCAGACGTCATTACCGTTCAATTCGAGTTCATAGAATCCTCTTAAAGAATTAAGACCTCCAAAGTAGATGAGTTCATTTCTGGATAAATCAATAGAAGAGGTTAGTCCTTCAAAACGAAGGCTATTGTTCATGTAAAAGTATTGGAACAAATCAATTGTGTGTCGGTATTCAACCGTATATTTTTTGTTGAGAATACTTTGTTTGTTATCGGATATTGTGTCATCTCGATAGTTAAAGAAACCACCTGATAGAAATAATGACGGATGATACCATGAAACAGATTTGAATTGAGGAGGAGTTATTGATACAGAAGATCCTATGGTATTTTTGTTGTAGTTTCTATATTCAATTGGAGCTGAGTCTCTCAATGTTGATGAAGATTCGATTTGATTGAAGATGGTGATTTTGGTAAAAGGATGTGTGTAGGAGAGATTCAAAGAAATGTCAGTTCGTAAAAAGGTGGAGTCTTGTTTTCGGATTGCGAGTTGAGCCCCCGCTCCCAGAGGGGTGTTGAAAAAATAAGGGTATTCGAATTTACCATGAAAATTTTGCGTTTTATCAGGGTTGGATTTCCAGTGTAAATCAAGATTTTCAGCACGATTGAAGGCGTTTTTGAGGCCTAAATTTAAGTAACCATTTAAGGCCAATCTGTTGGTGATTTGATCTTGCTGAAACCCAATATAACCGTCAGCTGAGGAAGCATTGAGTTTTTTAATAAAAAGATACAATTCAGCTTTATTCTCCCTGTAAACTAATTGGATTCCTTGAACTAAACCGAACATCTTAGAGGCGCTCAGAATATCAGTAATGTTAGTGATTTTAGAATGGTTGTAGACATCTCCCTCTCTGATATTGATGAGGTTTAAAAATGTTTTGAGATGGATTTTGTCTTCACTTTTTACGACAATTTTATCAATAGTGTAAAATTCGCCTGAGTCAATTTTATAAGTTAGAAGTAGTTTTTCATTTTCTTCTTTCTGATCAGTGAAAATCAATTGAGCGAAAGGAAAACCATGATTTTCAAGGTCTTTCAATTTCTGAAGCACGATCTCTTGTGTTTGTTCGATAGATTTGCTACCCTGCGCTTTTTTCGCTCTGTTTTCTTGAACTAGGATTGTTTTTGAAAATTGTTTTTCGGCTGAGAAGTAATAGTGATTGATACCTTTCTTTACAAGGCTATCAGTAAGTTGCACTCCTACATATCCGGCCATTTTAAATTTCAGTTTAACTTCTGAAATAAGAGCTTTTACGGTATTGTTGGAATCAATAATTTGTTTTTCCTTGATTTGTTGCTTGTCAAGGTAGAAAACAAATGTTTTTTGCTCTTGTGTTTTCCCATTAAAGGAAACCAAAAGCGCGAGAAAAATGAATAGGGCTAGCTTCTTCATCATCATGTTAACGATAAAAGTAGCCTAAAATTTTCTTTCCTAAGCTTGAGCAGATTCTTTAGATGCTACTTTAGCGTCAACTTTTCCAGGATAGACCTCTAAGGCAGCCTTTAAGCAATTAACCGCATCAGTTAGGTCAGACTTATTCAGTACGTATGCAATTCGAGCTTCATCTTGTCCAAGCCCTTTGGTTGCATAAAAACCGCTACACGGCGCCATCATTACTGTTTTTCCTTCGTGTTCAAATTCTTCTAATAACCACTGGCAAAACTTTTCAGTGCTGTCAACCGGGAATTTTGCGACACAATAAAATGCTCCTTTTGGTTTTGGGCAGAATACGCCTTCAATTTCATTCAGACCGTCTACCATAATATTACGGCGTTCAACGTATTCATCAATTACGTCTGTGAAGTAAGACTGTGGCGTGTCCAAAGCAGCTTCTGAAGCAATCTGAGCGAGCGTTGGTGGTGATAATCTTGCTTGAGCAAATTTCAAGGCAGTATCCATCAACTCTTGATTTCTACTCACCATTGCTCCGATTCGAGCACCGCACATAGAATAACGTTTTGATACGGAATCAATCAATACTACATTATTATCAATCCCTTCTAAGTTCATTACAGAAAAAGGGGAATTACCATCATAACAGAATTCGCGATAAACTTCATCTGCAAATAAGTATAAGTCATGTTTAGCAACAATCGCTTTCAATTGATTAAGTTCTTCTTTCGAATAGAGATATCCTGTTGGATTACCAGGGTTGCAAATCACTATTCCTTTTGTTTTTTCAGTGATTAATGCTTCAAAATCTTCAATTGGAGGTAAAGCAAAGCCATTTTCAATTTTGGCTGTGACTGGAACAATTTTTATTCCTGCAAAATTGGTAAATCCATTGTAGTTGGCATAAAAAGGCTCAGGAATGATGATTTCATCACCTGGGTTAAAGCAAGACATGAATCCAAAGATGAGTGCTTCTGATCCACCAGTTGTAACTAAAATATTGTCAGACGATACGTCAATACCCACAGATTGGTAGTATTCAGCCAATTTGTTTCTGTAAGAGGCAAATCCGGCAGAATGAGAATACTCAATTACTTTTCGGTCAATATTCTTCACAGCATTGAGTGCAACATCAGGTGTAGCGATATCAGGCTGCCCTATGTTCAAATAAAGAACTTTTTTTCCATTTTTTACCGCTTTTTCAGCGAATGGAACAAGTTTTCTGATAGGTGATTGAGGCATTGATTTGCCCTTTTCTGATATTGCTGGCATATTTGGATGTTTTTAGCAAAATTAAATCAATATTTTTTTACCAAATCAAATTAGTGATGGAAATTTGAAAGAATATTTAAATCCTACTCCAGTTTCCAACTCTAGGGTGCCATCCAATTGATCAATCAGGTCATAAATGAGCTCCATCCCGAGTGATTCTTCTTTGAGTTCATCAATACTCAAATCTGCCCCAATTCCGTTATCACTTATGGTCACAGATGTGGTCATTTCATTTTTTTCAAGATAAACGTTGATCGTACCGTCATCTCGACCTTCGAAAGCATGTTGAATGGAATTAGAAATGGCTTCATTCAAAATAAGGCCAAGCGGAATTAGGGTATCTAAGCCAAATTCAGCCGACTCGTCAATGTTGAGGTCAATTCTAACATGTTCACTTTGTTCAAAAGATGCTTTTAAGTTACTCACTAATTCTTTGATATATTCGCTGACATTGACTTTTGATAAGCTCTCTGTTTTATAAAGCTTTTCGTGAATAATCGACATAGATCTAATTCGATTTTCAAGTTCTAATAGTTTAATCTTGAAATTTTTCTCATTCATGTACTCAGATTGAATGCGAATGAGACTATTAATAATTTGGAAGTTATTTTTAACTCTGTGATGTACCTCTTTTAATAGAATGTCTTTTTCTTCTTTTGGGACAGACGACTTCTCTAGCAATTCTTTCTCCTTTTTACTTTTCGCTAATCGCTTTCTATTTTGAAAATAGATGAATGCAATGATAGATGAGAGGATGATAAGGGCCAGAATGATTAAAGTCAAGTTTCTAATCGCAATGTCGCGGCTCAATTTTTCATTTTCATAAACTGCATCTTCCAGTTCTTTTTTAAGCATCAAATCTTGTTTTTTAAGACTGTCTGCCACCAATTCGAATTGGATTAATTGATATTCTAAGTTGGTTGATTCATTGAGTTCTTTTAAGGTGTTTTCGATTTCTAGGAATTCTTTGAAGTAGGCAGATGATTTCTTGTATTCTCCAACTTCATGATGAGCAAAAGCAAGTGTTTTCAATACTTCACTTCTAAATTCGAAATCATCAAATTGAGTACATATTTCCAGTGCTTTTGTACCGTTCTCTATAGCCCTTATATAGTCTTTTTCTGAAAGAGCAATTCGCGCATAAATTTCGTATTCACCAGCAATACCAAATTCATCACCGAGTAAATTCTTCAGGTAAAAAGCTGAGTCTGCATATGTTTTAGCCAATCCAACTTCATTCATGTCAAAGTGTAAGTTGGCGAGGTTGTGATAGGCAAATGAGAGTCCTTTTCGGTTAGCTGCTTGTTTTCTAAAGTCTACATTTTTATGCATGAAATATCGAGCAGAATCAAACTTCTTTTCATTCTTAAACACATTGCCGAGATTGTTGTAGCAATTTGCCATTCTGCCAGAGTCTGCATAAGATTCAAAGATGTTTAAAGCAGAATAGTAATGTGTTTTGGCGTCTTCGTATTTACCAATGTTTTTGTACACATTACCTATGTTGAGTGTAGCAGAGCCTTGTCCAACCGTATCTTTTACAACGACATATAAATGGAAAGACTGCTTCAATGCTTCAATTGCCTTGGAGTAAACCCCAAGATGCTTGTAGGCAACGCCAATTGAATTGTAGCACTTCGCAACACTTTTAGTGTCATTCAGGGCTTGATAATTTGAAAGGGCTTCTTTGTAATAATCAAGAGCTGTTACATATTGATCTTCTTTTGACAGAAATTTCCCAATATCATATTTCACTTTGGCCAAGAGTGATTTGTCTTGCGAACTTTCAGCCAGTATTTCAGCACTGAACAACTGTTCAAAAGCGCTATCTGGATATTCTTGTGACCTCAAAGAATCCGCCATTTTGAAAAAATTTTCAATGCGGATTTCATCATCTTCAGAATCCAGTTTGGTTGGGGTTGGGTCCTGGCAAAATCCAAAAGAAAGCGCTAAACAAAAACTGATGAGAATCAATACTTTATTTGGCATCTCTTTGATAAAGTTTAGAACAAATTTAATAATAATCGGTTTAGCAATTTTTATAGCATCTTAATGAGTAATTTTGTACCGCTATGAGCGAAAAATCGAAATTTGATTTTACTTTATTTAAAAGGTTAGTGGGTTATTTAAAGACCTACTCAAGTTTGAGCATTTTGGCTCTGTTTGCAACCTTGATTTTAGCGCTTTTAGGAATTGCAGGTCCGTACTTGATAGGTCAAATGATTAATCGTTTTGTTACTACTGGTGACTTTGAACCGGTGAGCTTTCAATGGATTATAGATTGGTTTGCAAGCTCAGAAGCAACGGCAGACCAATTGTTTGGGTGGACCATTTTGATTTTGATCTTACTTTTTTTTGAGGGTTTTTTAACTTTTTTAACCACCTTGTTTGGTGCGATCCTTGGCCAAAGTATCATCAAGGATATGAGAATCAGACTGTTTAAACATTTGAACTCATTTAAGCTAAAGTATTTTGATAATACGCCAAACGGGGTAGTTGTTACTCGAATGGTATCGGATATTGAGGCGGTGTCGGAGGTGTTTTCGACAGGACTCATCACTATTATAGGAGATTTCGTCAAGTTAATTGCAATCCTGTTGTTGATGTTTTTGACCGATTGGAAATTGTCATTAATTACGTTGTTGCCGATTCCGATTCTGATTTGGTGTACCCGAATCTTTGCTAAAGCCATGAAAAAATCATTTCAGAAAGAACGGGTGCAGGTGACCAAGCTCAACACATTTGTACAGGAGCATATTTCAGGAATGACAATCGTTCAGCTCTTTAATCGCTCAAACAGAGAATACAATTCATTCAAAGCAATTAATAAGGATCATAAGCAAGCGCATATTGATGCTATTTGGGCCTATTCAATTTTCTTTCCTGTAGTAGAATTGTTGTCATCCTTATCAATTGCAGCTGTCATTTTTTGGAGTTTATTACAATTAGATGCTGGTCCAGAAGTGTTAGAAACTACTTTCGGAACAATTTTCATGTTCGTCTTGCTTATTCATAAGTTATATCGACCCATTAGGATGATGGCTGATCGATTCAATACCTTACAACGTGGAATGGTAAGGGCTGAGCGCGTTTTTGAAGTTCTCGATAGGGAAGAACATATTGATGCAACCGGGACGATAACGGATATAGATTTTAATCAAAAAATTTCCTTTGAGAAAGTTTGGTTTGCTTACAAAGATGAAGACTGGGTATTAAAAGGAATCGAATTTGAAGTGCCTGCAGGTAAGTCTGTCGCGCTAGTAGGAGCTACAGGAGCGGGAAAGAGTACAATTATCAACCTTCTGACCCGGTTTTATGAGTTTCAAAAGGGAGATGTTAGGATTGGAGAGCACTCGATTAGAGAAATTGATTTGACGGTGCTGCGACAGGGAATATCAATTGTTCTGCAAGATGTTTTCTTGTTTTCAGACACAATCATGAATAATATCACTTTACGGGATGGCAACATCACAAAAGAACAGGTGATAGAAGCTGCGAAAGAAGTGGGAGCGCATGACTTCATTATGAAATTACCTGGCGGATATGATTACAATGTCCGCGAGCGAGGAGGAGTTCTTTCTTCTGGACAAAAGCAGCTCATCAGCTTTATCAGGGCATACGTTCATAATCCTAAGATTTTAATTTTGGATGAAGCAACTGCAAGTGTTGATTCTGAATCAGAAGAAATGATTCAGACCGCTACTGAGAAGCTACAAAAAGGAAGAACTTCGATAGTGATTGCTCACAGATTATCTACTATTGTGAATTCTGATGAAATA
>Ga0189274_100297_pt1 | contig 11940 bp, 7 predicted proteins | sample N5B1minimetaG_FD_130323 | JGI IMG/M metagenome (GOLD analysis project Ga0189274, IMG submission 130323) | Marine microbial communities from the Costa Rica Dome - N5 B1 mini metaG | ecosystem: Environmental > Aquatic > Marine > Oceanic > Photic zone | place: Costa Rica: the Eastern Pacific...
AGATATTTTGGATCAATTAGGGAGCCGTCTGCAACATGTTAATTACTATTTCCAAGGTGAACCCTACATTCACCCACACTTTAATGATTTGGTAAAAGATGCTCGAAAAAGAAACCTATACGTTGTCACCTCTACCAATGCGCATTTCTTATCAATAGAAAAAGCAAAATCAGTAGTAGAATCTGGGCTCTCAGAGCTCATCATTTCAATAGATGGATTAACACAAGAAACCTATGAATCTTATAGAAAAGAAGGTAAGCTTGAAAAGGTCATTGAAGGAACCAAAAATATGGTTGCGGCGAAAAAAGAACTCAATTCCCAGCATCCAGTGCTCACTTTTCAATTCTTGGTTACTTCGCAAAACGAACATCAGATTGATGAATTGCATCAATTCGCAAAAGATTTAGGAGTGGATGAAGTCAGACTTAAAACCATCCAGGTGTACGATTACGAAAATGGCAATAATCTGATACCAAAGAATGAAGCTTACAGCAGGTATAAGAAAAACAATGCCGGTAAATACCAACTCAAAAACACTTATTCAAATTCATGTTGGAGAAGCTGGAGTTCATGCGTCTTCACTTGGGATGCCAAGGTCGTGCCCTGTTGTTTTGACAAAGACGCTCAGCACCAGTTGGGCAGTCTTGAAAATCAATCCTTCAAAGAAATTTGGAAAGGGTCAATTATGAAAAGTTTTCAATCTCAACTCCTTAAAGACAGAAAACAAATTGAAATCTGTACTAATTGTTCTGAAGGTTCAAAAATTTGGGTGTAGCATCTGAACCCTTTTCTCTTTCGATTGTACAAAAGCTAAAAGTTTGTTAAAAAACTTGTAGATAGTTACTTATCTACTAACTTCATTTCTTTAAATCTAATTGTATGAAATTATTCGCTTTTGCTGTTTCCCTATTTATTTTCGGTCAATCTTTTGCTCAGGTAGTGCATGAACAAAAAGTGAGCTCTAATATTGAAAAGGTCACCGTTTTTTTAACAGGTGGTGAAGTGCTTAGAGAAGCCAAAGTTGATATCAAGAAAGGACGAAACAAATTGATTTTTACCCGAATTTCTACCGTAGCAGATCACAAAAGTGCCCAATTCAATTCATCTTCAAAATTCAACCTGGTTTCAGTAAGTTCTGAAGTGGATTATCTTACTTTTATTGAGAACAATCCAAGAATCAAAACAATTCAAGATTCCTTGCAAATCATCAATGATGAGATTGTTGAATTGAACAATGAAAAAGCCGCCTTCAATGAAGAAAAACAGCTTTTACTTACCAATAGAAACATCAAAGGGTCTCAAGAAAACTTATCAGTAGAAGAACTAAAAGCAATGGCGGAATATTTCAGAACACGCATCATGGCAATCAACAAAAGGCTTACGAAATACGACAATGACATCAGAGACTTGAACAATCAAAAATACCGATATAGCAACCAGCTGAACGAATTGAATTATGAAGAAACAGTTAAAAGCAACCAAATCATAGTCATTGTAGATTCAGAAACAAGTCAATCTATGAATGTAGAATTGAAATATGTTGTTTCTAATTGTGGATGGCAAGCAAATTATGATTTAGCAGCAGCTGATGTAAACGGAAAAATCAACCTAAAATATAAGGCCAAAGTGTATAACAATACTGGAGTTGATTGGAATGATATTGACGTTACACTTTCTACCTCCGACCCTAACCTTACTGCTTCAGCACCAATTTTAACGCCTTGGTACCTCAACTACAACTCTTTGCACAACCAAAATGATTACTACAAAGGCAACGAATATGTGGTTCCGCAAAAAAATGAGTTTAAAAAGTACTATCAAAACGCATCCACTCCTCAAATCAACAACCAATTAAACGGATTATTTTTAGACGGAAACGTTCAAATGCAAACTGAAGATTATTGGAATGGCGGAACAAGAAATCCGAACATGACATTTACAACTATTGAGGTTTCAGAACTGTCAACCGAGTTTGAAATTGAAAAGAAATACACGATTCCGGCAGATTCAAAACCATATCTAGTAGAAGTGAACGAACATGACCTGAACGCCACCTTCTCACACAAAGCAGTACCTAAGCTAGATAGAGATGCATTCTTATTGGCCAATATTGTTGGATGGGAGCAGCTAGATTTAGTTCCTGGACCTACGAATGTGTATTTTGCTGACACCTATGTGGGAGAATCATATATCAACACAAGAAATGTTGGAGACACACTCAGACTTTCATTTGGAAGAGACAATCGACTCTTAATCAAACGTAAATTATTAGAAGAGTTTTCAGATAAAAAGGTGGTTGGAAACAACAGAAAAGACAACTACGTTTATGAAATAACTTTGAAAAATAACCGTGAGATTCCAGTGGTTATCGATCTGTTTGATCAAATTCCGATCTCTCAAGACAGTGACATTGATGTAACCGTAGACGAAATTACTGGCGCAGATTACAATGAGACCACAGGGAAATTGGTGTGGAAAGTTAGCCTGAATCCAGCAGAAGTCAAAAAATACAAAATTGGATTTACGATCAAGTATCCTAAGAACAAAAAGATTCAGGTTAGAAAATACAGATCTGTAGCGGCACCAAAGTTTTAGAATTCGAGCTCAGCCTCTACCTTTCTTCTGAAGTTTAAAATGGTTCTTTCAATATTACCAAAGAACTTGTTGCGTTCTTTTGCATTGGCATTTGAGATTAAACTTGAGTTATTGATGAGCTCTTGCAAAATCACATCCGACTCTTTCACATAAAAAGGGTCCATAGATGTGAGGTAATTCATGATGTTGTGTGATAAATAAACTGCCGAACCTCCATCCCACTTTATTAAATAAGTGTTGTCTGAAATGTATGTTTCATTAGAATACATGTGAAATTCGTTACCAGAAGATGGCGCTTCATTTCCACGGGCAAACTTTCGCCCGCAATCTGCTTGCGCTTTCATATGCTCTAACAAATCAAGTAAGTTATCTATCAGCTCTAAGGCGTAAGAAGGGTCTTCAAATAAGTGCGCTTCAAAATAATACTGAATCTGCCGTAAAGTTCCTCTCAAGGTCTCAGGCGAATAGATTTCATGTGTAGGAATAGAATTGTAGATGTTGTGTGCCTCTATCCCGATAGCAAGTACCCTCTTGTCAATTTTCTCTCTTTTGAATTTTTCGTCAACGTATGCAGGAATCTTTAAGTAAGTTTTGGCCCAAAAGAAAAATTTAAACCTGGTAAGGTGAGGTAGATTGAACAACTGAAAGAGCGGCGTATCATTAATACTCATCACCAGTTGAACATCCTTCAACCCTTTAAAAGCAATCAAACCATCTCTTAAACCAGTCAAATAAGTCTCGAAATTCATTTCAATCTTATCCAAAGGATTATAAGTAAATTGAACCCTTCCCTTTGCTAAATCACCATAATCATCAAAAGACAAACCAAATTTATCACACAATGTTTTGGTTTCATAGATGGTTAAAGGAACATCCCCTCTCAATCTTCTATAGGCTGCGTCTTGTGAAACGTGAAGCGTATCTTGCAAGACATTCGACAATTTTTCACCTTCTGATAATTGAAGCTTAATTGAATTGAATATGCGTTGTTGAATGTCTTTTTCTACCTCCATCTTAGTAATACTTTTGTGCTGATAAATAATTCTTCACATAATCCTCTACTCCTTCTTCTAAAGTATAGAATTTTTTAGAATAGCCCGCTTGAACCAACTTGTTCATGTCTGCTTCTGTAAAGTATTGGTACTTATCTCTAATGTCTTCTGGGGTAGGAATGTAAGAAATCTTTTCTTCTTTATTAAGTGCAGAAAAAGTAGCTTTCACCAAATCATTAAACGTTCTGGCTTCTCCTGTTCCTAAGTTGTACAAACCACTTGGTGCACTTTGTTCCATCAAAAATGCACACACACTCACAACATCCTTCACATAAACGAAATCTCTCAATTGCTCACCGTCCTTATAGTCTGGATTGTGAGAGGCGAACAACTTCATACCTTCAATTGCATTGATTTGATGAAAAGCATGAAATATCACTGATGCCATTCTTCCTTTATGATACTCGTTGGGACCATACACATTAAAAAATTTCAATCCCGCCCAAAATGGAGGTTGCTGATCTTGTTGCAATGCCCAAATATCAAAATCATTTTTTGAGTCACCATAAGGGTTTAACGGCTTCAATTGAGTAATCACTTTGTGATCGTCTTTGTATCCATGTTCTCCCAAACCGTAGGTAGCAGCACTGGAAGCATACACCAAAGGAATCTCGTTCTCTGCACAAAAATTCCACATATCTTTCGAATACGCCACGTTCAGCTCATCAAAAATTGATTTATCAAACTCTGTTGTATCTGTTCTAGCACCTAAATGAAAAACAAAATCTATTTCTTTTTTAAAGTCATTGGCCCATTGAAAGAACTGATCTCTTTGCACTTTTGCAACCATTGACTTTCCCGCCAAATTCTCTGCTTTTTCAGTTTTAGAAAAATCATCCACCACCACGATATCTCGGTGACCCAGCTCATTCAAATGAGACACCAAACATGAAGAAATAAATCCAGCAGCACCTGTAACTACAATCATCTTAAAATTATTTTTTGTGTTGTTCGTCTTAACAAAGTAAGAATTGAACGAAATTACCAATATATTATGACTTGTTTCGTTAAATTTGGAGTGAAAAATTTGAAATTATTATGGAAGGAAATTCAATGTTAAGCATGTATTGGGGACCAATGATTATTGGTGGAATCTTCATGTTGATCAGTTTAGCCGTGAGCAGTGTATTGAAAAGTAAATTCGCTAAATATTCCAAACTACAGTTGATGAACGGAATGTCGGGTAAAGAAATTGCCGAAAAAATGTTGAGCGATCACGGAATCCATGATGTTGCTGTAACTGCCGTAAGAGGTCAATTAACTGACCACTACAATCCAATGAAGAAAACGGTTAACCTTTCAGAAGCAGTTTACAACCAAAGAAACGCAGCCGCAGCCGCAGTTGCAGCACACGAAGTTGGGCACGCAGTTCAACACGCAACTGCCTACAAGCCGCTCACCTTAAGATCTAAATTAGTGCCCATTCAAAACGCATCCGGAATGATTATGAACATCATTGTGATGGCAGCTATTTTTGGGGGATATGCTCTTTATTCAATTTTTCCAATGGATGCTGTTATTTGGGTAATCATTGCAGCACAATCTGTCATTACATTATTTACTTTGATCACATTACCTGTCGAGTTTGATGCAAGTAAACGCGCACTCGCATGGATAGATAACAATGGCATTGTCACAACACAAGAATATGCAGGTGCCAAAGATGCATTAAAATGGGCAGCTATGACTTATGTGGTTGCAGCTCTTGGTGCAATCGCCAATCTGATTTTCTGGATTTTGATGTTGCTCGGAAGAGATTAAAAATATCCAAGCATTATTGAAAAGCCGAGAACTTTCTCGGCTTTTTTTTTATTGATAATTAATTATTTAGTTAAAGAATCAGTACTTTCGAACAGTGAAAAAGTTTCTTTTCATTATCAACTGTTTCTTTGCCCTTCTGTCCCATTCACAGAGCAATATTGACAGTATTGAATCCAACCTCAACAATAGAAAAAGAGATACCACACTTTTTAAGGACCTCATCTCTCTTTCGAAATTTTACGCTTCTGCAGACTCTGCAAAAAGTTTTGAATACGCAAGCCAATCTGAAGAGCTTGCAATCCAACTAAAGAACAGAACGCTTCAAGCTGATGCTCAGCTCTTACAAGCCAAATTGACTTACCAACTCACTTCTGATTCACAAAAATCAATCGACAGATTCCAAAAAGCCCTTTCAATTTATCGATCTGAAGGACAATCCGAGAAAGAATTGCAACTCATTCTGGAACTAGGGTATGTATACAGAAGCCTTGGAAGAGAGGATGAAGAATATGAAATGTATCTCATAGCACTAGACCATCATAAAGAAGACAATCGCTATGCCTGTGTTATCAACAACACCATTGGGGTTCACATGAAAAATATAAGTGAACATGATAAGGCAATCTATTACATGGATAAATCTGAAGAATACTATAACCAAATTGACAATCCAGATTATTTCTTGATTGAAAGACAATTGTCCAATGATAAGAATAGAGGAGTCGTCTACAGAAATCTAAATTCATTCGATACTGCTGCATTCTATTTCAATCGATCGCTTCAAAAATCAATCGAACTAAACGATTCTGCCTGGATGGCACGCAACTACAACAGCATAGCTATCATGAAAGCAACTCAAGGTTATGATTCTGGGGCAATTGAAATGTATGAAAAATCCCTAGCCATAAAAAGAGCATTGAACTACAAAGATGGAGTAGCAACAACACTTTCCAATTTATGCAACCTTTACTTGAAACAAAACAACCTAAAATTAGCTCAATTACATCTCGAAGAAGCTCTAGAAATTTCAGATGAAATTCCAGCAATACGCAAAATTGACATTCTTGAAGTTGGATCCAAACTCTACTTTAAACAGAAGAAATATGAGTTAGCCTATGTCAGTTTACTCGAATTCATTAACCTGAGAGATAGTATTCAAGAGGTTTTCAAACTGGAGGAATCAAAGGAATTAGAAGCAAAATACAACAACGAAATTCTGCAAATTGAAGAAGAAAAACTTGAAGCCGAATTAATGGCTGCAGACTTGAGAGAAAAAAGCAAGGCCGAACAAATTGATCGGCAAAACGCTCTATTAACTTGGGGAACTGTTTTAGGAATAGTCTTGATCATCTTAATCGCGATCACAATTCGATCGAACATAAAAAGAAAAGCAGCTAACCTAGAATTGAGAGAAAAAAATGAAGAAATCTCTTCAAAAAGCGAAAAAATTGAAATTCAAAAGCAGCAAATAGAAGAAAAAAATCAAGAAATATTTGATTCAATCAACTATGCTAAAAGAATTCAAGACGCAATAATGCCCAACCAGAACTTTGTAAAAAAGCATTTGCCAAACAGCTTTATATACTACGAGCCAAAGGATGTGCTTGCCGGAGACTTTTACTGGATGGACGTGATGGAAGACACGATTATTTGGGCTGCAGCAGATTGCACGGGGCATGGTATTCCTGGGGCCATGGTCTCTGTGGTTTGTCACAATGCACTCAATCGATCTGTACATGAATTTGGAAATATCACACCTGGTAAAATATTAGACTGTACTCGGGAATTAGTCATAGAAACATTTGAGAAGAGTGGTTTGAAGGTAAAAGATGGGATGGATATTGCCTTGTGTTGCTACAATAAAAAGAGTAATGAACTACTATTCTCGGGGGCAAACAACCCTTTATGGGTTGTTCGTGATACGGCACTTTGTCAAGAAGAACCAAATTTTGAAAGTCCAGACGGTACCAAATCTCTGTTAGAATTCAAAGGTGATAAACAACCAATTGGACTTCATTTTGAATACAAACCATTCAAAGAATATCAAATAGAATTGAAAAAAGGAGATTTACTTTATGTTTTTACTGACGGATATGCTGATCAATTCGGTGGTGAAAAAGGTAAAAAATTGAAATATAAAAATCTCAAGAAATTCCTTCTTGAAAAAAGCTCATCCTCTATTCAAAAACAAGGAACATTGCTTGCAGAGAACTTTGTTAAATGGAAAGGGGATTTTGAACAGTTAGATGACGTATGCGTTATCGGTGTAGAACTATAAAGGGAAGAATAGTCATTTCCTAAAAGATGCTATTCATCTTATCCAATATTTTATCTTTGCATTTCAAAATTTAGCATATGACCATTGAAGATATCAAAGCAGACATTTGCCAGGGAATTCCAGTGACTATTCCGCCAAAAAAAGAATATGACCCTGAAGTGAATCACGCTCCGAAAAGGAAAGAGATTCTATCAGAAGAAGAACGAAAACTGGCGTTACAAAATGCCCTGAGATATTTTCCAAAAGAACAGCATGCTGAATTATTGGCAGACTTCAAAGAAGAGCTCGACCAATATGGTAGAATTTACATGTATCGCTATCGTCCAGATTACAATATGTATGCTAGACCTATCAACGAATACCCTGGGAAAAGTGAGCAAGCAAAAGCAATCATGGTGATGATACAAAACAATCTTGACTATGCAGTTGCTCAGCACCCACATGAGCTCATCACTTACGGTGGTAACGGTGGAGTTTTTCAGAATTGGGCGCAATATCGCCTTACCATGAAATACCTCTCAGAAATGACTGACGAGCAAACATTGGTAATGTATTCAGGTCACCCAATGGGACTTTTCCCATCTCATAAAGATGCCCCAAGAGTCGTTGTAACGAATGGAATGATGATTCCCAACTACTCAAAGCCTGACGATTGGGAAAAATTCAATGCGCTAGGCGTAACCCAATATGGGCAAATGACGGCTGGTTCTTACATGTATATCGGACCGCAAGGAATCGTACACGGAACAACAATTACTGTTTTGAATGCTTGCAGAAAGCTAAAAAATGCCAATGACGGAAAAGTAAAACTGTTCGTAACTGCCGGATTAGGTGGGATGTCTGGAGCACAGCCAAAAGCAGGAAACATTGCAGGTGTCATTTCGGTTACTGCAGAAATTAATCCTAAAGCAACTCATACAAGACATTCACAAGGATGGGTGGATGAAGTTATTGAAGACTTAGATGAATTATGCCACAGAGTGCGAACTGCTCAAGCTGAAAATGAAGTAGTTTCTATAGCCTACCAAGGTAACATTGTGGATGTCTGGGAAAAATTTGACCAAGAAAATATTTATATCGACCTAGGTTCAGACCAAACTTCATTACATAACCCTTGGGCTGGAGGATACTATCCAGCAGACATGACTTATGAAGAGTCAAATAAGATGATGGCTGAAGACCCTGAAACCTTCAAAGTAAAGATTCAAGAAACATTGAAAAGACACGCAGATGCCGTGAATGCACATACAGCTAAAGGGACTTATTTCTTTGACTACGGAAACGCTTTCTTATTAGAAGCTTCAAGAGCAGGAGGAGATGTCATGGCTGAAAATGGAATAGATTTTAAATACCCTTCATACGTTCAAGACATAATGGGACCTATGTGTTTCGATTATGGTTTTGGGCCGTTTAGATGGGTGTGCGCATCAGGCAAGCCAGAAGATCTTCAGAAAACAGATGAGATTGCATGTGAAGTTTTAGAAACCATCATGAAAAACTCTCCTGAAGAGATACAACAACAAATGGCAGATAACATCCAGTGGATAAAAGGTGCCCAAGAAAACAAATTGGTAGTGGGTTCTCAAGCTCGAATCCTTTATGCAGATGCTGAAGGAAGAATGAAAATCGCAGAGGCATTCAATAAAGCAATCGCTGCAGGAGAGATTGGACCTGTTGTCCTAGGTAGAGATCACCATGATGTCTCGGGAACTGATTCTCCGTACAGAGAGACATCTAACATCTATGATGGATCGAAATTCACAGCAGATATGGCGATTCATAACGTAATTGGAGATGGATTTAGAGGGGCAACTTGGATCTCAATTCACAACGGTGGTGGTGTCGGATGGGGAGAAGTAATCAATGGTGGATTCGGGATGCTATTGGATGGGTCTGAAGATGCTGATCGAAGACTTAAGATGATGCTTCACTGGGATGTCAACAACGGAATTGCAAGAAGAAGTTGGGCAAGAAACGAAGGTGCCATTTTTGCAATCAAACGTGAAATGGAGAGAACACCACTGCTAAAAGTAACATTACCTAACTTGGTAGATGAAGATTTGTTGAAGCAACTCTAGTTGTCATTCATCCTTCAAAATAAACCTTTGAACCTCTAGGCATTGTTTTTGTACAATGTCCTAAGTTCAGCATCAGATATTTATTAAATTCGCTGTTCACTTATTTATGCGTAAACAGTTACTTCATATTCTATTAGTCGCGCTTTGCTGTGTTAGCGGTTCAGCTTTTGCACAAAAGGCAAAGGTGTTTGATTATACAGGAAGCGTTCAAGAATACACTGTTCCAGAAGGAGTAACCTCAATCAAAGTAGAGCTTTTTGGAGCACAAGGTGGATTCGGAAGATGGGAAAAGCAAAGCTTTGAAGACAAATATAAAGGCGGAAAAGGAGGAATGTTATCAGCTACCTACCCTGTCAAGCCAGGTGAAACAATTTATGTCTACGTAGGAGGTAAAGGAGAAAACGCCACCGATTACTTACAAGGGAAAGGTGGATTCAATGGAGGTGCTGATGGAAGGAACACTGGAAATTACGGGCCATATTGTGGCGGTGGTGGCGGTGGAGCATCCGATATTCGAATTGGAGGAAAAGGATTACAGAACAGAGTATTAGTTGCCGGAGGCGGCGGCGGATCAGGATCAAACTACCCTGAAGGAGGCGACCATGGGGGAGCCGGTGGCGGACTTAGAGCCAACAACGGTCTTTCAGAAGGATTACCATCACATGCTTCGGTAGGTCAAGGAGCAACACAATCTGCCGGAGGAGAAGGCGGACAATGGAGAAGCTATTTAAAAGGAGAACAAGGAAAATTAGGCTTAGGCGGAACAGCAGCTGACAGCACCTCAGGTGGTGGTGGAGGTGGAGGATACTATGGAGGCGGAGGCGGCTCCTGGTCTGGCGGTGGAGGCGGATCATCATTTGCAGAAGCTCAGGCGCTAGACGTAAAACACAACATTGGTGTGCAAGAAGGAAATGGTAAAGTGGTCATCACTCCAGCATGTATCAGCCCAGAAATTGTAGTGACTGGCGGAACCGAAATTTGCCACGGTGAAGAGATTACACTTACTGGAAAATCAACTTTTAACTCAGAAATAATCTGGAGCGATAACATTGTAAACGGTGAACCTTTTAAGCCATTTTTAGGTGACAACACTTACACTATGAAGACGGATAACCCGAAGGAATGCCCCGTAACTATTGACATCAAAGTAAAACCAGGAAAACCAGTCATTGTAGCTTCAAAAACTGCCGTTTGCGAAGGTGAAGAGATCACATTAGACGTGCAAGATATGAGCGGAATTGTTTGGGACAATGGAGTGAAACAAGGCGTTCCTTTTGCACCTCCTGTAGGAGAAAACAAATATAAAGTCACAAGAGAAGGTGAATGTGCAAGTGAGGACGAAATCATCATCAAAGTAAACAAAGTTAAAATTGATGGTCATGTCACACAAATTGAAGGTGTACAAAAAGGTGAAGTGGATGTAATGGTTAGTGGAGGGTCTGCACCATACACTTATCGTTGGATGAACGGAAATGTAGAAATCAGCATAGAAAAAGACCTGAACAATCTTGAACCAGGTACTTATGACTTAACAGTAACCGATAATATTGGATGTACAGAAAAAGCAACCTATACCATAGAAGAACCGCCAGCAATTATTGAAGAATTACCACCCGGACCTAGACTAACAGCTAAAACTAGTCCTGATGAGGCATTTGTGACAGTGTCATACCCAGGAGCTTTCGAATACAAAATCGAAAACATGGATGGTGAAACAGTAATCACAGGTCACTCAGTAGATGATGATGTAGTAGACATCACGCGTTTACCAAAGGGGAAATACCGTGTATCATTGATTTACAAGCAAATCAAACAGTACACGACTTTTGTAAAGAATTGATTATTTCAATTTACGAGAGAGATCCCATAAAACAACTCCAGTACATACTGATATATTCAACGAATGTTTTGTTCCGTCTTGTGGAATTTCGAGCACGCCATCACATTGGTCAATCACCTCTTGCTGAACACCTTCTACTTCATTCCCCATGACAATCGCTACTTTGCCAACCGGAACAAATTCATCCAGCATCACAGAATTCTCAGTTTGCTCTATAGCGTACACTTTCCATCCTTCTTGCTGAAGTTCCTGAACCAAAGAAAGCGTATCCTCATGATGCTCCCAATCGACAGATTCTGTTGCTCCAATGGCAGTTTTATGAATTTCTCGGTGCGG
>Ga0189274_100298_pt1 | contig 11852 bp, 11 predicted proteins | sample N5B1minimetaG_FD_130323 | JGI IMG/M metagenome (GOLD analysis project Ga0189274, IMG submission 130323) | Marine microbial communities from the Costa Rica Dome - N5 B1 mini metaG | ecosystem: Environmental > Aquatic > Marine > Oceanic > Photic zone | place: Costa Rica: the Eastern Pacific...
CAGGATCGTATTTCATCCATGAAATTAAGAACGGTTGGATGCTGGGGTGCATAATACTGTGTAGCATTTTCGGCGCTTCTACAAGAGTGTCGCCCATAGCCATGGTATCCAATTTCGCATTCACCAAACCTTGCATTTCAACCGATAGCTGCACAGCCAATTGTTTTTTCAATACTTCATGAATGCGTTCCCCGGCTCCCGCGAGGGAAATGACGCCATCCACATTTTCATTGCTGTTTGCCGCACACATTGCAATCAAAGAGCCTTGACTGTGACCGCACAAAATGATTTGATTGAATCGCACGTCAGCAGCATATTTTTCTACCCACAGTTTGGCATCTTCAATGAAACCATCAAACGAATGATTTTTATTGTCGTAGTCTTTTGGCAATTGACTTTTTGCGATTCCACGTTTATCGTAACGCAAGCAAGCGTATCCTTCAGCCACTAACATTTCTGAAAATAGTTTCAGGCTGTTGTTTTCCATTTGTGGGTTATTCCCATTGCGGTCTGTCGGTCCAGATCCAGCAATCAAAATCACTAAGGGTTGTGCTGTTTCAGGATTCCCAGACCAATCCAAGGTTCCGTATACTTTACACAGCTCATTTTCGATATGCGTTTCTTCACTTTCAGCAAAAGCGCCAAAAGCAAATAAAAATAAAGGCATTAAAATCAAATGTTTCATAAGAGCGAAGATAGTGAAATGTGCTGGTTTCGACTTCTGAACCTTACTGGACGTCATAGCATTCAAAATATTTTTAAGAAAAAAAGGTTACCTTTTAAAAAGGGGAACATAAAGAGGTAACAAACTTCCATTTTGACTGATTTAGAAATCATATCGGCAATTCGCTCTGGAAAAAGAGAAACGGCTTTGAAGGAACTTTACAAAGAGTATCCTAAAATCCGAACGAATGTATTGTCTTCAGGCGGAGATGAAGAAATTGCCAGACATCTGTTTCATGACAGCTTGATTTTGTTGGTTGAAAAAGTGAGTGACCCTGATTTTGAGCTGACAGCTAAGCTGACTACTTTTTTATACGGAATCAATCGCTTTTTATGGAAGAATGAATTGAGAAAACGAAACCGCAACCCAGAGTTGGAATGGAAAGACACTTTGATTTTGACAGCAGATGAGATAGGGTATGATGAAGAAAAGGAGCAAAAAATGAAGGTGCTTGAAAAGGTCCTCAACCAAGTAACTGAGCGTTGTAAAAAGATATTTGAGCTTTTCTACTTTAAGAAAGAGAGCATGACAGAGATTGCCAAGAAATTGGAATTCTCTTCGGTGAACTCGGCCAAAACCCAGAAGTATAAATGCATGGAAAAAGCCATTAAGTTGGCCAAACAGAATCAATTGCAAACATGAGATCAGAACTAGAACAATTAGAGCATATTGACCAGTATTTGAGTGGCAAACTATCAGCCGATCAAGCGGCTGCGTTTGAGTCAGAAATGGCAAAAGACCCGGCATTGAATAGTTTGGTCAAGGAGCAAGAATTGCTGATCAAAACGGTCAACAGAAAAGCCTTAATGGCCGAGATTAATGCCGTTGCAGGCATGGGTGCTGGTGCTACTGGCGCTGCGGCTTGGGGAATTACTCAGTGGCTAATAACTGGTGCGGTAGTGATTGGCGTTGGTGTCACTTCAGTGTTGGTGTTCAACGCTATGAATTCAGATCAAGAAGAACAATTGCCTTTAGTGACTGAGCAAACTGAAGAATTGACAGAAGAAGATGAGGTGCTCTCGCCAAAAGATACCGGTGATTATTTCGCCTTTACATTAGGAGAGTCACCAATTGAAGAAGCTGATTTTATTGATGAACAAGCTGCTAAAGAAGATGCGAATGTTACCCACACCAATCAAAACCCAACACTTGAGAAAACAGACAAGAAAGGGCTGATGGTTCCGCTTACTGATTTGAATGACATTGCAAACAAAGACAAAAAAGAATCAGACACGAAGTTGCATCAAGAAAAGCAACAGCCTGTTCACAATGTGGATCGCAACAGACGCGCAACTTTCCTGGGTGGCTTAGAAATGATGAAAGCTTTCTTTCAAAAAGAATTGTTGTATCCGCGTACTCCAAAAGACAAAGGCCTTTCAGGTACCGTACGTGTCAAATTTTTGGTGACTGCTGAAGGTGAAATCACTGAATTACGTTCAGAATGTTTTATCCTTAAAGACATTGAAGGCCTGAGGTTGAGTGATTGGAAATTTGCAAGCAACGGTAAGTCAAGAAGGATTTTTGAAGACCGAGCAGAACGCATATTTAGAATTTCACAACCATGGACACCTGCCACCAATTCTGAAGGAAACCCGGTATTATCTGAACAAATCTGGTATGTCAATTTTGACTTGAATGGTGAAAGCTCTATCTACCAGTTAGAAGATGATAAAAAGACATCTTACAACGATCAACCCATGTTCATAGAACTTAAGTAATGATGAAGGATGTCCTCAAAAGTGCATTGCTGTTAGCCTTAATTACAGTTGCATCCACCCAACTGAATGCTCAGCTTGACAATCGCATCTATGATTTTTGGAGCGGAAAAGGATCTTGCATGGAGTTCACACGTACGCATGTCGTTTTTCCTTGCGCATCTAATCGAGCCGAAATTGATAGCGCTGCTTATGAGCTTCTAACAGATGGTTTTATTAGGGTCTACCATGAACGGCATGAATACTTTGATTTAGAGGTATTGACCATTACTGACACCACACTATCATTGAATTATTATCCCATTAAATATTCAAAAAAGGATAAGGCGCAAGGAACACATCCTAAACGGTTGAAACGTCAGAAATGCATAGGTGGTTATTACCTCAGCAATCAACCTTAAACCGCATTGTTTTCAACCTCCTTTTTCATGGCTTCATTCATGGCCAAGAATCCGTTTTCTGTTTTCTTCCAGAACTTCTTTGACATGAACGGAATCAATATTCCTGTAAATCTTTCTTGGTGATTCAATTGCGTTGACCCGTCTTCATTTGCACTCAATACAAAACGGTGTTCACCATTGAAAATGCCATTCACCCATAATTTACCTAACCATTTAAACTCTTGATGCTGATTATTGGTCAGCACAGTAGGTTGAAATTTCATCCCATCTATTTCTATTTTCAACTGTGAACCGACAGCTGAATTGCCCTCAATTTTTTTAATGAACGGGTTCCAATTTGGATGATTTTTAAAATCTAATAAAGTGGTCCAAACTTGCTCAATGGGAGCCTTGATGTTGATCGTTGTTTTTAATTCTTTTGCCATAACTTTTTGTTTGAGTCAAAGTTCGGCTGATATCTGAGTCGTTCTCTTGACAAATGTCAAGAAATCTTTTTCTTTCGAATACGACTGAATGTTTCTGCTGACATTCCTAGCATAGAAGCAAGGTATTGAAGCGGAACATGCTTAAAGAGATCTTTATTGTTTTCAAACAGTTTATCATAACGTTCTTCTGCAGTTAATGATAAGTGATCAAAAACACGGTTTTCGAGGGTCGCAAAACAAGCGGTTATAAAGCGTTGTTGAATTTGGTCCCAATGGTCAATGTGTTGCCCAAGTGCGTTATAATCTTCTTTTGAGATGCTATACAATTGACAATCTTCTAGCGCCTGCATTTTGAAGCGGCTGCGTGCTCCAAACATGAATGATTGAATCTCAGTAATGAAATAATTGGGGGTAGATATCCATTGCGTGACTTCTTTACCGTTATAATCACTGTATATTCGAATGTATCCAGACGCAATAAAGCTCAGGCGATCACATAGCTGCTCTTCACGAATATAGAATTCTCCTTTTTTGAGTGACTCTTCTTTGAAAAAGGCGCTCATTTTCTCCGTTTCCTCTTCCGTAAGTCCGAAAAACTGTTGCAGGTATTGTTGGAAAGTAGTCATAGACTATCTGAACAACCAATAAGTGGGGTTGATATTAGAGATCTGACCATCTGAAGTAATCTTACGAATTTCAAAATGCACATCAGAAGTGCCTGAAGAATTAATCAATAGGGCGCCAATTTCTTGCTTGGCAGCTACCTTATCTCCCGCTTTCACGTAGGTTTCTTGAAGGTTGGAGTAGATGGTGCGGTAGTTTCCATGCTTCACAATAATGGCCTTACCAGCTCCCGGAATAACAATGACTGAAGACACTTCACCATCATAGACTGCTCTCACGGTTGATTGTTTCACAGTAGTGATGTCTACCCCGTTGTTGTAGGTATACACATTCACGTGAACAGGATGCGGTTGTTTACCATAGCCTTTGGTGATTTCACCCTTCTTAACAGGCCAAGGAAGTTTTCCTTTATTCGCCTCAAAACCAGCATTGCTTAACTTGGTCTCTTTCGTTTCGGCAACCGTAGGAGGCTTGGCCTCTTTCTTTTTTCGCTCTGCCAAGATTTCTTTATTGATGGCTGCATTGATGGCCGCTTGAATTTCTTGCGATTTCTTTTTTTGCTGTGCTAGCTCCTGCTTTAATTGTTGTTCTTTGCCCTGTAATTGCTGAATGGTAGCTTTTTGTTTTTCGCGGTCAGACACATACTTATTGGCTTCTTTTGATTTGCTTTCAGCGAGTGTTTTTTTCTCTTCTCTTTTTTCACTGAGCTCTGCAATGTTGAGGTTCATTTCAGCAATGGTCTGTTCTATTTTTTTAATTTGATCAAGACGGTACTTTTTAAGTTGATTCAGATACTCCATTCTCTTATTGGCCTGATTGAATGATTCAGAAGAAAGAATGAATACCAATGAAGCTTGGTCATTACGCATTTTGTAGGCTTGACGTATCATGCGGCGATACTGTTCTTTTTGCTGCTCAATGAGAATTTCTTGCTGCACCACTTCTTCTGAGAGGGTAGATATTTCTCGGTCAAGACTACTTAATTGTTGTTCAATTGTATTCAACAACTCTTGGCGATACTCAATTTTGCGCTCAAGTAATCCTAGGTTAGCTGTGAGGTTACTTTGATCTTTTTTGGTAGACTCAATGAGGCTTTGTGTGAATTGAATCTTCTTTTCGAGCTCAATTTGTTTCTTTTTGAGTCGATCAGATTCTTTTTGTTGACCAAAACTGATTGGCGCAACAAAAAGCAACAACATCCATATCCATTTATTCGCACTCACTGTAGGTATCTGGAATATTAATCTTGATGGTTTTCGGATTATTCAATCGAATGTCATCATAAGTAAGGGTAATGTTCGTGGTGTCTTTCGGGTTTTCAATGCTGATAACTGTCAACTTTGGAAAATCGATTTTCTCTACTTCTTGACGTTCTGTGAAATTGATGATAATGTGGGTCAATAATGAAGGGGCATTGATTTCAATCTGCGCCAATTTTAAAGTACCACAATCGAGTTTATATTGAATGTATTTATCCTCAGATTCTAGATCAGAAAGGTTGTTATCCGCGAGTTTTTGCATCATTTTTTTATCATGCGAAGCAAGCACATACATGCTGTCATTTTTGATCGGATAAAGCGCTTCTAATGAGGCTAAACCAAAGGGTTTACCGAGAATCATATCTTCCAGTAACTTGTAATCCAATTCTAGACCAAATTGCTGGGTCATGATTTGATAGTCTTTTTTGAAGTAGCATTTCTTCAGCTTATTGGTGAACTGCACGGTATCTTGGTCGGCCATGTAGGCTGCTCCTACAATTCCCATCACTTTTAATACGCCTGCCATTGCGCTGTCTGGCTTCATTTTGAGTGATGTTTTGAACGACTGAGAAGTTTCGCCTCCAGCCACCTCACAAGACATCTTAGCGTAGAAGAAGTCAAAGTTATTTTCTGACTTTTTCTTCAAAATCTCAACCAATTCATTCGCATCTCTTTTGGGACAATCAGCTGTTCCGCCCACCTTGGTGGTTTTACAACTTGCTAGCATCAATCCAACTGCAGCGAAAGTGATGATTAAACTATTTTTCATAATACTGTTGGTCATTGATTTTTTTGTTGAGTAATTGTGTGTCTCTGCCAGTTTCCTTAGCTTTTTTCCATTCTTCTAATGCTTTGTCTTTTTCACCTTGCTGAAAATGGGCATCACCTTTTAACTCATGAAACTGCGGATCAACATTGTAAATCAAGGCATTTTCAATTTGGTTAATGGTGCGTTCGTACTTTTTGTCATGGAAAAATATCTTGGCTTTAGCATACATTAAATAGGCATTTGTCGGCGCTTCAGTCAAGGCGTTATTCACCAATTTCATGGCTTCTTCTGAATTGCTTTGTTGCAAGAGCGTCTCAGTAATTGAGATATAGACATTTCCGTTTTGCGGATCAATTTTACGTGCTTCATTGTAACGGTCTAAAGCTTTTTCATAGTTGCCCTTCTTGCTTTCAAGTCTTCCTTTTTGGTGCACAAACTCTGCTTTCAACCCTATGTCGTTTACCACTAAATCCTGGCCTAAAAACAACCATTCTTCGGCCTTATCAAACTGCTGAGTTTCCAGGTATCCGATAGCTGTGAGCAAATACATATCAGGTTGTGCCGGAAAAACTTCAATGGCTTTCTCACCGTTGCTCGCCATACGATCAAAGCGCTCCAACTCATAATCCATAAACAATAATTGTCTCCAGGCATTGTAGTTATCTGGATTCAAAAGTGTCACTTTTTCAAATTGGTCTACCGCTTTTTTGCCTTCGCCCAGTTCTCTTAAAAAGATGCCGTATGAATAGTGCAGGGTGTCATTTTCAAGTGATTCATCATAGATAATGGTATACAGTTTTCCTAGCCCTTCGCGTAATTGTTCAGCATCTGGATTAGCCGAAAAAGCGTAGGGCTCTAATCCTTTAATGAGGTTTATTTTTCTGCCGATTGAAACGTCATCTTCTGCAAAACCTTTTTCTAGGTGACCTAGGGATTTAGTGAGATCATTAGAGCGCAGGGCAATATCCGCCAACATTAATTGAGCCTCACCGTTTTTTGGGTTGATTTCCAATACTTGATCGAGATAAATACTTGCCTTTGCTACCTGATTGGTGCGTAGAAAGTAATCGGCTATCACTAATCTATTTTCAATGCTGTTCGGATTATCTTCTATCAACTTTTGAAGCTCTTTGTTGGCGCCTTCTTCATCTCCCATTTCACGGTACAAATCATGTTTGGTAAGCGAAAGGTTAGGAGACATGCCCAATTCAACTTCAATTTCATCTAGCATTTCAATGGCGCGTTTTTGCTTTTTTGAGTAGATCAGTGCCTCTGCATATTTGAACTTTAAATCAATGTTCTTTTCATCAGCAATCACTTTTTCAAAATACTCTGAAGCCTTATGATAGTTGCCTTTTTTGAAATTCAAATCAGCTAATCTGAGCACATACCATTTGTTGTCAGGATCAATGTCATAGGCCTGCTGTGCATGGGTCATAGCCGTTTCAGGTTTCCCCATCAGTTCATGCAAATCAGACAGGGCAAAGTGCGCTGCGTCACTTTGCGCATTAATCGTAAGGCATTTTAAGAAATGTCCTTCAGCCAAATCAAAATTACCACGCATCTTTTCAAGAATTCCGGCGTGAAAATTCGATTTGTAGGCATCTTCAGTCGGAAACTTCATTTCTTTTTCTTGCAGGTCTTTACCTCCTTTGCAAGCAGAGAAACCAAGCCCCAGAAGGCCTAAAACGAGTGCTATTTGAAATAATTTAGTCAATGGTTGTATAATCTCCGATACTTATATCTCTTGCCGAGCTCAATACATTGGCATGATTCCCGATCATTGAATCTTTGAGGTTGGCGTTTTCGATTATCGTATTTTTTTGAATGTTTGAGTTAACAATAACGGAATTAGAAACTTTCGTTTCAGCTCCGATTGACACATGTGGTCCGATTACTGAATTTACAATAACTGCGCCATTACCAACAAAGCAAGGTGGTATAATGACGGAATTTTCTACAGTTGCAGAAGACGATATTAAATCTTTGTCTTTGTCAAACTCTAGCACACGTTGGTTGGTATGAACAGTTACCACTTTGTTTCCACAATCTAGCCATTCATTCACCTCTCCTGGTTTGAATTTGGTTCCTTTTTCGGTCAATCTTCTGAAAGCATCAGGTAATTGGTATTCGCCTCCTTTGATGACGTTGTTATCAATCAGGTATTGTAATTCGGTTCTCAAACCAGCGCCATCTTTGATGTAATAAATACCAATCATAGCAAGGTCTGAGACAAATTCTTTTGGTTTCTCAACAAAATCGGTAATCGTTCCTTCTTCATCCAATTTCACAACTCCAAAAGCAGATGGATCATCAATTTGCTTTACCCAAAGTACTCCGTCCACATCTGGACTCATAGTAAAGTCTGCTCTGAAAAGCGTGTCTGCAAAGGCAACCACTACGGGTCCGTCTAACATTTCTTTTGCACACAAAACGGCATGTGCTGTTCCGAGTGCTTGTTCTTGGTAGAATATTTTTCCCTCTGCACCTAATGAGGCAGCCACTTCTTTTAATTCTTGCTCAACTGCTTCACCAAAATCACCAATAATGAATCCAATTTCGGTTACTTTTTCGGTAGATGTTTTTGCAATGTCCTCTACCAAGCGGTGCACGATTGGTTTGCCACCAACAGGAACTAATGGTTTTGGAACAGTTAAAGTATGTGGTCTAAGACGGGAACCTCTTCCCGCCATGGGTACTATAATTTTCATTTTTTGAGTTTTTTATTTAGCGAACAATCTTGACTACTTTGCAAACATTTGTTTTTTTGTCATCCATGAACAACAATTGGTAATCATCATAATTGATTATTGTGAAAAAACAGTTTGAGTTTTTATCTATCAAATAATCCAACGCGTCTTTTCTGAACCCACTTGGATATTGGGCTATTTGCTCCTTAGATTTTCTAAAGTGATAAGCAATGTTCTGATCAGGGTATCGATTAGCATAAAAATTCCCTACTCTAAACTCGGACAAAGATTCAATTTTTAAATTTTCGTCAAGGCTGAATGCGAATACCTTATATCCTGAAGCTAAATTAACGACACCTCGTATTTTTCCGTTTATTGGACTTTTATAGAAATCTAAAATTCTGAGATTACCACTAATCACATCTTTGCCCATGAATTCGACCTTACTAAGAAAGTCATCATTGATACTTTGAATCAAATTCTTAGATTCTATTTCATTCTGTTTCACATAAATTTCGGCAAATGAAGTCCAGAGATTAAAAGCAATTGGATCACCAAACTCAATTAGTTCTCCTTCAAGTCCGATTGGTCTCACATAAATACCTACACTTGTATCTTCAATCGCGAAAGAATTCTCAAAAACAATGGAATAATCATAATCTTCTTTTAACTCTACAGGATCTAAATAATCTACTTCTAGTTTCGAGTTCACCTTTGCCACTTGCATAAAGTGCTGCCCTTTTGGACCAAATGACGCTCCCAAAATACTTGGTTTACCGTCTACCAAATAGTAGTAAGTATAAAAAAACAAGTGTTTATCATCTGATTTGGCAAAATCCCAGATGTAGCTAAAAGAGTCTTTCAAATTATCATCTTGATTTCTTTTTAGGTAAACAGAATCATCATTTAAAGTTAGATCGGAATTTACCTTGGATATTTTTTTCCTGAATTTCTGAGATTCGTAATCGTATTGAAGGTAGGCTAAGACAATATTACCGTCCAGAACTTCCATTGCAATGAAATCATCACTCGTTATTTGACCCGTTAAATCATTCTCTTTAAATTCACCCTCAGGACTTATTCTAAATATTTTAACTGGTGTATTTTTTGGTAAGGCAGCATTCCCTCCTTGTAAAAGATATACATGTTCCTCATTTGAACACACAACAAATCGATTCACATTATTCCCAAAATTCTTCATTGGCTCAAGGTCCTTGCTGAATATCACAACACCGTTACCGTCAATTAATTTGACACCATTTTGATGATATTTCAAAATTTTGTCATCAAAACACTTGTGATAACCTATGAGTAAACCATCTTCATCAAAATATTCTTTGCTGTCCAAATTCGATTCAAATTCTCTCTCAAATTCAATGTTTTGAGATCGAGAATAAAAGCTAAAACAAATTGATACAAATAAAACAATTACATGTTTGGTTCTTTTCATAATTACTCTTTTGAGTTTTAAATGTATCTATTTCACACCAGTGCTTCCAAATCCGCCAGCTCCTCTTTCAGTTTCTGACAATTCGTTTGTTTCTACAAATGTGGCTTGTTCGCATTTGGCTACAACCAGTTGCGCAATACGTTCACCATCTTCTACGACAAAATCTTCATTAGATAAGTTCACCAAAATGACACCTACTTCACCTCGATAATCTGCATCAATGGTTCCGGGAGAATTCAAAACAGTGATTCCTTTTTTGTATGCTAATCCTGAACGTGGTCTCACTTGAGCTTCGTATCCAGCTGGAATTGCCATGAATAATCCAGTTTTGATTAATGCGCGTTCTAGGGGTTTTAAAGTAACCGCCTCGTCAATATTTGCTCGTAAGTCAACTCCTGCAGATAAAGGCGTTTCGTACTTTGGAAGCTCGTGTTTTGATTTGTTAATGATTTCTATTTGCATGCACTTCAAATTATCCTTCAAAAATAGGGAAATAATGCCCTTTTAATGGATTATTTATAAGGAGATGTTCACAGTGGATTTTTAGTTGCGTATTCAGTCTAATTTATACCAGTCAAAGCTGCATTGGCAAGTTCTTTGTGCCTGGTTTCATTATCGCAAAAAATAGATTATGAAAAATAAAGCATTATTGATGATCTGCTTGATTACGCAATCAGTATTTGGTCAATCAAGCCGTGAAGATTCGCTCAATAGCTTGAAAAAGTTTCGAAGTTGTTATTATCAATCATTAGTTGCTGAAGATTTGGATAGGGCAGCCAATTGCTGGTCAAATGCATTTGAATATGCCAAAGCATTGAAACTTGACGATCCCAAACTATACAGAAACGGCAGGGTTTTGTATTTAAAAAGAGCAAAGAATTTCAAGAAAAGTGACTCGCTATCTTATCTGCACCAAATGGATACGGTTTCTTTGATTTACAAAAATGCACTCTCATTTAACATGGGAACAAAATGGGGCTTGGATTACGCTGTCCATTTGATGAACAATGGAACTCCCGACAATCATCAAACGATAGACTCGTTGATGTTGCCAGCCATACAAAATAATGATGTTCCGAGAGCCAGTCATCTTGAATCATATTTCTATTGGAAAACCAAGGCCAAGTCTCACTCGAAGCTTAAACTTTACCTGATCTGTTCGGATGTTTGTTTAAAAAAAATGCATGCACATGAGGATAGCGCAAAATTTTGGGCTGCAGATATGAGAATGAGAGTTGCGACAATGAAACCATTAATGACGGATACTTCAGCACTAACTATTATTCAAAAATGGTCTGAGAATTATGATGATGAGCCAGCAATTTGGCGAGAGCAAGTTAATAGAGATCTTGAATTATTGACAGCATCTGGCAATTTTGAAAGTTCATACTATCATGAATTAATTGGAGTTTATCTGGATAAATCAGCTAGTGCGGCAGCTTATATAGAATATGGGGCTTCGTGTGTGCGTAATAAGCAATATGAACTGGGAATTCAGGCCTATGAAAAAGCAATTGCTTTGAGTAGCGATTCAGTTGTTAATCAGGAATGGATTTATCAAAAAGCAGCAACTCATTATCTGAATGGAGACTTTAAAACGGCTTTTAGAATAGCCAAGAAAGTGAAGGGAAGGCTTAAAGGAAGAGCAATGATTATTTGCGGAAACAGCATAGCTGCAAATACACAAGAGTGTGGAACATCAACCTTTGAACGTAAAGCTAATTATTGGTTGGCCAACGATTACTATGTCAAAGCTCATCAGCTAGGTGAAGATGTGTCGCCGGATCAATTTCTC
>Ga0189274_100299_pt1 | contig 11850 bp, 11 predicted proteins | sample N5B1minimetaG_FD_130323 | JGI IMG/M metagenome (GOLD analysis project Ga0189274, IMG submission 130323) | Marine microbial communities from the Costa Rica Dome - N5 B1 mini metaG | ecosystem: Environmental > Aquatic > Marine > Oceanic > Photic zone | place: Costa Rica: the Eastern Pacific...
GATTGTAGGACCTTTGTTAGCTCGTTTTGGTAAGGCCTATATGCCTAAACCAGGAGGAGATAAGATTGGAAGAAGAAGGTTAGATACCCATTTTGAAGGCTTTGCCAAATTGGGAGCTAAGTTTGAATATGACCCTAAAACATATTATTATACGGTAGAGGGAAAGAAATTGTCTGGTACTTATGTGCACCTTGATGAGGCCTCAGTGACCGGAACAGCAAACATTGTAATGGCTGCGGTATTAGCAAAAGGTAAAACCACCATTTACAACGCAGCTTGTGAACCTTACTTACAGCAACTATGTAAGATGATGAATAACATGGGGGCCAAGATTACTGGTATCGGTTCTAACATGTTGCACATAGAAGGTGTTAAAGAACTAGGAGGGTGTTTCCACCGCATATTACCTGACATGATTGAGATTGGATCTTTCATTGGTTTAGCTGCCATGACCAAATCTGAAATCACAATTAAGGATGTAAGCTATGAGAATCTGGGTATTATGCCAGACGTTTTCAAGAAGTTGGGTATTCAAATGGAATTGAAAGGAGATGATTTATACATCCCAAAACAAAAATCGTATAAGATTGATACATTTATTGATGGTTCAATCTTGACGGTGGCAGATGCTCCATGGCCAGGTTTTACACCTGATTTATTGAGTATTGTGCTAGTCACAGCTACTCAAGCCAAAGGATCAGTACTCATCCATCAAAAAATGTTTGAATCGCGCTTATTTTTCACAGATAAGTTGATAGATATGGGAGCACAAATTATTTTATGTGATCCGCATAGAGCCGCGGTGATTGGAATGAATCACGAGCATAAGTTGAGAGGTACGACCATGACATCTCCGGATATTAGAGCTGGAGTTTCTTTGTTAATTGCAGCACTTTCAGCTGAAGGTAAATCTACAATTCACAACATTGAGCAGATTGATAGAGGTTACGAGAATATTGATGTTCGTTTAAATAATCTCGGGGCAGATATCAGAAGGTTATAAATGAATGAAAGCGTTTCTATTCATAGCAATATTATTTTCTCTGAATAGCGGACATTCGCAAGTAGCTGGGCCCTATATTTCAATCGGTTATTCAATAGACCGCTTTGAAACCGCTGGGATCAACCAGTTTCATGAAACATTTAATTCATTTTGGCAAGGTGAGCTAACAAATGAATGGCAAAACCTAAAAGGAAATGAGCTGTCATCTCCTTTTTTCAATATTGGTTTTAGAGGGCATTCAGATGAAAAAATAGGGCTTTCTTGGGCGACAGGTTTTCAGTATAATCAAGGTTCTCACTTGAATGGTATCACTTGGAATTCAGGGGTTATTCAGCAGTATAAACTAAAGTCAAAGGATTTCTTGTGGACAGCTCAAGCAGGAATCGCTTTTGATAAATGGGTCAACCTTGATTTTTTCATAGCTGGAGGCGGTCGAAATATTTCATTGAGATATACAACGATCTACCAAAACGGTGAGGAGAGTATAGGTTCTGAATACAAATTGAATGGATACTATGATGGATTGGTCGCACTTTTTGACCTTGGTGCAGAAATTTCGGTCAATGTCGGTTCATTTTCAATATTTGGAAGATATACAGTAGGCACTAAAAATTTCCCACCGAGTAGAGGACTTGTCACCATTGAAGATTATTCATCCAATAATTATCCGCCAACAGATTTCCCCTCAAATTACACCACCTATGCAACTGATGTGGTAGGATATGTTGAAAATAATGAAGGAGTAAAAACGGATGATTTTTTACCAAATAGATTGGCATTTGGAGTCACATACATAGTTAATCGTCAACAAAAATGAGGTTTTTATTTTCAATAGCGTTATTGGGTCTTTTACTCTCCTGTAACAAGGAAAAGAAACTCTTGAATCGACTCAATGATCATACCTGGAACATTGATCAATCTATTCGTTCTGTTATCGATCAAGATGGTAATGAGACAATTTTTGAGGATGGTCAAAACGCAGGTACGATTTCAATTTATGATGATCCATTGGGGTTTGATGGATTAAAAGAAGCTCACTTCATATACACCAATTATCTTGGACAAACTTCAGATTTTATAGCTACGTTTTATGTAAATGAGGATGCCACACGTGTCGGCTTTGCTGGTGCTTTGTGCAACAGTCCTTTCGAATGTGATTTGCTCTTTACTGTTTCAGAGAATAAGAAAAAGTCTCAGGTTTGGACAGCGTACGGATCTGATAACACCTATTTTTTTCCTCCAGATACATATAATGCCAATAAGGTTGATCACATTAAATGGCAGCTAAGATTAAGCCGATAATTAACGGAGTATAGTGAAATAGTGCGTTTTATTCACTTTTTCGCCATCTACCTTGTATTCAATGCTCACAAAGTAAGTTCCAGGCTCCAGTAAATTACCTTTTTCATCTGTACCGCCGTAGTTCAAAACAGGGTCTTTTGTAGAAAAAATCTCTTGCCCCCATCTACTGTATACCTTAGCTTCAAATTTTTCAGGTTGACAATCCCATTGTGCCATCAAAATATCATTTTCACCATCATTGTTGGGTGTGAAGCTTGACGGTATTTCACAAGTGTAAGTGCAATTGTCTTGTGACCAGCTGTTGCCCACAACAAAAATAATTAAGCTAAAAAATGCAAATGTCTTCATGTGAAATGTTTAAGTCTATATTACGCAAATTCTTTCAGAATAGTATGTACTCTGCTCCAATATGATCTGCCGAACAAGTTGACATGAACTAATAAAGGGTATAATTGATTGTATCGAATTCTAGATTGCCACGCATGCTCTAGTGGATAGATTTCATGATATGTTTCAAATAATCGATTATCAAATCCCCCAAATAGATGCATCATCCCTAGGTCCATTTCTCTGTGACCATAATACACTGCAGGATCTATTAAAGTGGGTCCTCGCTCAGCTGAAAGGTAATTCCCTGACCATAAATCACCATGAATTAATGCAGGAGCTTCTTCTGGATAAATCTCTTCTATTCGTTTGTAAAAGTGTTCGATAATTTTGGCTTCAACATAGTTCACTTCGCCCGAATTTACTGCCATTTCAATCATTGGTTGTAGCCTTGATTCAATGAGAAAGGTGGTCCAATTCTTATGTTTAGAATTGAGCTGTTTCAAAGAGCCAATGTAATTGTCCTGGTCTAAACCAAACTCATCTGTTGACTGCTGATGGGTTTCAGCGAGTTGATGTCCGAAATTGTTCCAGAAATTACTGGTTTTCTGGTGTTCTGGTATATAAGCCAATTCTAATAATTGCCATTCTTTATCAGCTTGAACTTGAATAACCTCAGGAGTATGAAAAGTTGAAGATAACAGCTTCAGACCCTCAGCCTCACGATCAAACATTCCTGGAAACTCATCTGAGCGATTTAATTTGACGACAGAAGATGAATTAATGAGATAAACAGAGTTGATGTCACCGCCGTGCAATGGTTGAATGCTTTTTACATCCAAATGCTTTTGAATAAATGGATGAACACCTTCCATTATTTATTGTTAAAAGAGTTCATGGTACGTTGTAACCCAATGGTTACAAATCCCTTAATGAACTGATCACAGACCTCAAGTCTATTTGACATTTGCTCGTTTTCCTCTGCGCTCCATTCGCCTAAAACGTAATCTACTTGGCGGCCTTTACTGAATTCACTTCCAACCCCAAATCGTAAGCGAGCGAACTGATTAGTGTTGAGCACAGCAATAATATCTTTAAGACCATTATGGCCTCCATCAGACCCCTTACCTTTCATTCTTAGTTTGCCAAAAGGTAAAGCAATATCATCAGTGATGATTAAGACATTTTCTAAAGGGATTTTTTCCTGTTGCATATAATAATTGACCGCCTTTCCGCTTAAATTCATAAATGTGGAGGGCTTCAACAAGATTAGAGTACGTCCTTTAAATTTCACAGAAGCAACATTACCTAACTTTTTGACATGGAAAGGGTCTTCTAAGCTCTTGGTGAAATGATCTAATACCTTAAAGCCGATATTGTGCCTTGTATTATCATATTTTTCCCCGGGGTTTCCTAATCCAACTATTAAATACTTCATGTCTTGAAATAAAAAAAGGTTGCTACGAAAGTAACAACCTTTTCTGTTATAATCTTAATTGATTTATTCTGCAGCGTCTTCAGCTGGAGCTTCTGCTCCCTCTGCTCCTTCAGCTCCTTCTTCTTCTTCTTCCTCATCATCCGCAACGGCACCTCTAGCCATTTTCACTGAACATACAACTGCTGATGGTGCATTCAAAATTTCTAACTTATCAGTAATCAAATCTCTTACTCTGATAGATTGTCCGATTCTCAATTTTGAGATATCTACAACAATTTGATCTGGTAATTCACCTGGCACTGCGTAAACTTTTAATTTTCTGAAGATTTGAGATAATTTACCACCATTCAATACACCTGGCGCTCTTCCCTCTAATACTACAGGAACGTTTACTTTAACTTTTTTATCCTCTTGCAACTCAATGAAGTCAACATGTTGAATTCTGTCAGTTACTGGATGGTGCTGTACATCTTGAATTACAGCTTTTGCATTTTTATCACCTAATTCAAGGTTGATAACGTACACATTTGGAGTGTAAACTAATTTCTCCATGTCTGTGTGCTTAACACTAAAGTGATGCTGCTCGCCTGTTCCATAAACTACGCATGGTACACGCTCTGCTTTTCTGATCGCTTTAGTATCTTTTTTCCCTACGTTCTCTCTTAAAGAACCGCTCAATGATACTTCTTTCATTATTTGTTTATTTATGCCAAGGGTTAAATCTTTTTAGATGCCCTAGGCGGTTTATACATATTAAAACAGTCTACTAATAGACTCGTGTTTTACTAAACTTTCAATTACTGAAGCGTACAATCCTGCCACGCTCAATACCTTAATTTTGTCGCTTTGTTGCTTCAACGGAATTGAATCTGTTACAACCAACTCAGTTAAGCCAGACTTGTTGATACGATCATAAGCCGGTCCGCTCAAAACAGCATGTGTACAAATGGCTCTTACTGAGGTAGCACCATTCTCTAAAAACAAATCTGCAGCCTTGGTGAGTGTTCCTGCTGTATCCACCATGTCGTCAACTAGGATGACATCTTTCCCAGAAACATCTCCAATGACGGTCATCTCAGCAACTTCATTTGCCACTTTTCTTTGTTTGTGACACATGGCTAATCCTACATCTAATTTTTTAGAGTAAGAGTTCGCTCTTTTAGCACCTCCAGCATCTGGAGCTGCCATAATGAGATTCCCATTATTCAGATCTTCAATGTACGGTAAGAAGATCGTAGATGCGTAAAGGTGATCTACCGGAATCTCAAAAAATCCTTGAATTTGATCGGCGTGTAAATCCATGGTCATGACTCTATCTGCACCTGCAGTCTCTAACATCATTGCCACCATTTTTGATCCGATTGCCACTCTAGGTTTGTCTTTTCTGTCTTGTCTTGCAAATCCAAAATAAGGAATGACGGCAACAACTGATTTGGCAGAAGCACGCTTCGCGGCATCAATCATTAACATCAATTCAAACAAATTTTCAACAGGAGGCATGGTTGATTGAACCAAGAACACGTCTTGCCCTCTAACCGTTTCTTCAAAAGAAGGTTGGAATTCACCATCACTGAATTCAGTAACGATTACGTTACCTAAGTCAGCACCAAACTCCGCAGCGATTTTTTTCGCTAAATCTGTGGTTGCTCTTCCTGAAAATATTTTAACTCCGCTAGACATAAATTAAAACCCAAAATTATGGGGCGCAAAGATAGCTACAAATATCCGAAATACAAGCGTTAGACCGCTTTTTTATCGCTTCAGTAAATGGATAGGTCTGAAAGTTCTGATAAAACCCTTAAATTTACGCACACCTCAAACGGGTTAAATTCACTTAAAACGCTAGTACACAAAGATATGAAGTACCACAGAATTGATAAAAATTTATTTGTAAAAAACAGGGCAAAATTCACGGCGCAAATGGCACCGAACTCCCTAGCAATCTTCAACTCAAACGACATTTATCCTGTCAGTGCTGACAGCACAATGCCGTTTAATCAACACCGTGACATTTTCTATTTATCTGGTGTAGATCAAGAAGAAAGTGTACTTGTTTTATTCCCAGATGCTTTTGATGAAAAACACAGAGAAATTTTGTTTTTGAAGGAAACGTCTGAACTAATCGCCATTTGGGAAGGTGAAAAATTGACAAAAGAAGCTGCTTTTGAAACTGCCGGTATCAAAACGGTTTTTTGGTTAGATCAGATGGAATCAGTGATGAAGGTGTTGATGGCACAAGCTGAGAATGTTTATTTGAATACAAACGAACATACTCGAGCTAATACCGAAGTTGAAACTAGAGAAGATCGTTTTATAAAATCTTTTCAGGCCAAGCATCCAGCGCACAATTACAAAAAAAGCGCTCCGATACTACACAGAATCAGAGCTGTAAAAGAGTCCGAAGAATTAGACTTAATGCAAAATGCATGTAACATCACCGAAAAAGGTTTTCGAAGAATCCTTTCGTTCATTAAACCAGGTGTGATGGAATATGAAATTGAAGCTGAATTAATGCATGAGTTTTTGAGAAACAGGTCTAAAGGATGGGCCTACACGCCAATAATCGCTTCAGGCAAAAACGCTTGTGTTTTGCATTACATTGAAAACAATCAAGAATGCAAAGATGGTGATGTGATCTTGATGGATTTTGGAGCAGAGTACGCAAACTATGCCTCTGATATGACAAGATGTGTTCCAGCGAATGGTCGTTTTACAGAAAGACAAAAAGCAGTTTATAATGCGGTGCTCAATGTCAAGAAGAATTCAGAAAAGATGTTGGTGGAAGGAACCTTGTTGCATGAGTATCATCAAGAAGTTGGGAAGCTGATGGAATCAGAATTACTTGGTCTAGGGTTAATTGATCAAACAGATATCAAGAATCAAAATCCTGATTGGCCAGCTTACAAGAAATATTTCATGCACGGCACATCACATTTTATCGGATTGGATACGCATGATGTTGGACTCTGGACAGAGCCTATTAAAGAAGGAATGGTGTTTACCTGTGAGCCTGGAATCTATATCCCAGAAGAGAATTTAGGTATCAGATTAGAAGATGATTTAGTGGTTCAAAAATCTGGAGAGCCATTTAATTTAATGAAGAACATACCGCTTGAAGTTGAAGAGATTGAAGATATAATGAATGCATAAATTTCATTTTCAAGATATCGAACTGAACTATCGAATTGAAGGAGCAGGGCAACCGCTCCTTTTTTTACATGGATTTTTAGAGGAAAGTGGGATGTGGGATGAGTTGATTCCGCATTTCAGTGAAGATGCTCAATGCATTACCGTTGATCTTCCAGGCCACGGTTTATCAAGAATCGGATTAGCTCAATTATCATTGCAAGAAGTCAGCAGAGCTCTCCAGCAATTGTTGGTTGAGCTTAAGGTTAAAAATCCCCTGGTAATTGGACATTCAATGGGTGGATATATTGCTTTAGAATTGGCTCAATTGATGACAATCGTGCCTGTTTTGCTACACTCAAACTTTTGGGCAGATAGTGAGGATAAAAAGAAAGATAGAAACCGGGTGATTGAAGTTGTTCGTCAGAATGCCAGTCATTTTATTCAAGAGGCTATCCCAAATTTATTCGCAGATCATAACAGAGAAAGTTGTGCAGCACCTATCAAAGAACTCATTCACAAAGCGAAAAACATTCCTTCGCGTGAAATTCAATTGATGACCGCAGCCATGCGCGATAGAAGACCGAACTACAAGCTTGAAAATGCGACTAGTATAGAAATTATCCATGGTGAAAATGACCCTATCATTCCGACAGAAAAATTGTTAGCCGAGTTACCTTTGTTGCAAGTAGAACATTCCTTACATGTGATACCAGAAGTAGGTCATATGAGTATTTGGGAAAATCCTGCTGCGTTAATTAAGCTGCTAAAGTCCGTTATTTCTAAATAATTTAAAATATTTTTGCCGTTTAAGAGTTATAGTTGGATATCTTGACGAAAATGTCAGTTCAGTGGAAACATATTATTAAATGTGCTCTCGTTTTAGCAACAGTTTGGATGACCAGTTGTTCGACCGAGAAAGATGCTGCCTTGAATGTAGGGTATCACAACATGACTGCACGTTACAACGGTTATTTTAATGCCAGGGTCATGATGCAAGAAGCATTGGATAATTATCGTGCCGGAACTTCAGAAGATTACAACAAAATTCTTCCCCTTGATTTGTATCCTTCAAAAGAAGATGTTCCAAAAATTCAAGATAAGTATGAGGTTGCTTTTGAGAAATGCGAAAAGGTCATTTTTAGACACAGTATGCCCACTTCTCAATCTGCTAAAAAGAAAAAAATTGAGCATTGTCGTTGGATTGATGATAACTGGTTTGTGATTGGTCAAATCCACTACACAAGACATGAATATGGCAAGGCCGTTGAAATCTTCAAATTCATTCAAGAATCTCCTTTATATACTGATCAAGAACGGGTGCATGAAGCACGCATTTGGTTAGCCAAAACGTATATTGCACAAGAGAACTATCCTGAAGCTAAAAGGTATTTATCCTTGTCAGAAATCAATATGCAGGCTGCTGAATCTGCCAAAGGTGAAAAGAAAGAAAAACTTTCAAAACGAGAAAAAGAACGTAGAAAGAAACAAGCAAAAAAGGATAAAAAGAACGGTGTAAAGAAACCAGTTCCTTTTCCGAAGGATTTAAAAGATGATTACGAGCTCACCATGGCCGAATTTCACATTGCCAAGGGAGAGTATAAAAAGGCTATAGAGCATCTAGAAAAAGGCATAGAGCTGGTAAAAAAGAAGAAACGCAAAGCAAGATATCAATTTGTTTTAGCACAGTTGTATCAGCAGGTTGGAAACGGAGCTGAGGCAGCCAAAAACTTCCAGAAAGTTGTCAAATCTCCAGCGCCATATGAAATGAGATTTCAGGCTCAAATCAACAAGGCGATTTCAGCAACCGGCGGTGGTGAAGCCATTCGTAAAGAATTGGCGAAAATGCTAAGAGACGGCAAAAACCTAGAGTATAAAGATCAAATCTATTTCGCTTTAGCAGAGATGGATATGAAAGATGGAGATGTTGATGCAGCAATCAAAAACTACGGTTATTCTGCGTTCTTCTCAGTGAAAAATGATCGTCAAAAAGGAGTAAGCTACTTAAAATTAGGTGACATCCATTTCGATCGTAAAGATTATTTATCAGCTCAAAAATACTACGACAGTTGTATTCAGGTCCTTCCTGAAGAATATGAGACGTACGAGCAAATTGCGGCAAAAGCAGAAGGTCTTTCTGGTTTAGTTGATCACTATGAAACGTATGTGTATGAAGATAGTGTGCAGCGCATTGTTAACATGCCTGAAAGTGAACGAGAGAAATTTTTAGAGAATACGCTCAAGGAACTAAAAGAACGCGAAAAGCAAAGAAAGATTGAAGAGCAAAAAAGACTTTTGGCGCAACAAAACAGAGTAAGAAACTCAGGTAATACAAGTGGTTCAGGCTCGAAATGGTATTTCTATAATCAAAAGATCTCTTCTTCTGGATTTAATGACTTTAGAGCAAATTGGGGACAACGGCCATTAGAAGATGATTGGCGCCGTTCTACCAAAACATCCTATTCCACAAATTCAGATGATCCTGACAGTGACTCAACTGATGTTGATCAAGTAGAGCTAGATGACTTTGATATCGACTCCTTGACTGTTGATATGTTGAGAGATGCCCTGCCATTAGAACAAGCAGACCTTGATTCTTCACAGAATAGGTTGATGAATTCATTATACATGCTCGGAATCATTTACAAAGAGTCGTTGAAGGAGCCATTAGAGGCAGAACGTTATTTTGAGTTGTGTGTGAACAGAGGGGTTGATCATCCTAAAGTGTTGCCATCACTTTACCAATTGTATTTACTCAACAAGAAAAAAGGGAGTAGTAAGGCTGAAGGATATAAACAAACTATCCTCAAAGATTATCCTGACTCTGAGATAGCGAATATTATTCAAGATCCAGACTACTTGAAAAAACAACAAGAAAAGGAGCAAAAAGAACTCAATACCTATTCTGAGGCCCTTGAACATTATCGTTATAGAAGATACAATAACTGTTTGGCAGATTGTAATCATGTAATTGCTAATGAACCTAAAAATCAATATCTGAATAAGTACTATTTGCTGAAAGCATTTGCTATTGGTAAGTTGGATGGCGGAAATAAAACGGCGATTTCAAGTCCGTTGCAAGAATTGTATGAATTAGATCCAGATTCTGACGAGGGAAAACAGGCAAAAATTTACTTGAACAAATTGGCACAAGGAATCAATATTGTGACACCAGACACCGTTGCTGCTCCGCAATCCCCTTATTTGTTTGATGAGAACATTCAGCATTACTTTTTAATCATTCATCCTAATGATGCCGGTAATGTGGATAATGCTAAAATTAAGGTGGCGAACTTCAATAAGGAGTTTTACAAGAGTAAGCGTTACCAAACTACCAATGCCGTGTTTGGTTCAGATAACCAAGTAGTACTTGTGCGTAGTTTTCCAAACCTAGATGAGGCAAAAACCTACCAAATGGCCTTTGAGTCTAATTCGGCGAAACCGAGTTTAGGCAATTTAGCAGGTGACTTAGACCATTACTTGATTAGTGCAGAGAATTTCAAAATCCTTTTCGAGACCATGGATTTGAAATCATATCAAGATTTTTACAAAGAAAAGTATCCTTAAAAAGGTATTGTTTTTATTGCGAGATATTATAGTCCTTCAGATTCCACACTTGATTTGAGTCAATGAGTTCTTTCCTAATCAACCCAATTCCTTCAGCATAATACTTGATTGTAGGTTGCTTGTTTTCAGAAGCGGTATGTTCTTCTGTCATCACTATAACATTCGAACAGGTTTTGTTTCCAATAATATAATTTTCATAATATGAATTCACTACTAGCTCATTATCGTATCCGTAAGGTTGACCTCCATCTGAATGAACCAAATTCCCTACAGTAGGGTAGTAAATAAAACAGTATGATTCAGAAACAAAATCACCGGGTTTATATTTGCTTAGCTTGACCAATAAAGAAACTTCTTCTTTTTTTACATGTCTATTTTCAACAGCCGAACTGGATGTCCAAAATCTGTAATCATAACCGGAGTGAACACTATGATGCTCAACATCAAAATAGTATGAATTAGCGTCATTGTAAAATGAAGTCACATAAACACAGTCCATAGCCCCTGAATTTACTTCTTCATACACCCAATAACTACCTTCATTAAAAGCAAAATAGTCTTTGACACCTTTAATATCAGCACATTCATTTGGATATTCAGAGCAATAGGGCTTGAGCTCCTCTTTACAGCTAGAAAAAGCAAATAAACAAAATATCAGTATCGCAATGTTTCTATGTTTCACCCACACAAGGTATAAGTTTGATTGGCACCTTCCAAATTTCAACTAAATATTGCGTAGTATCCGCAATGACTGACTTGACGCCCAAATAAGGAAAAATTTCGCTAGAAAATCCTTTTCGAGACTATGAATTTGAAATCATATCAAGATTTTTACAAAGAAAAGTATCCTTAAAAAGGTATTGTTTTTGATATCTTTCTGCTCATGAAGCGTTTCATTATCTGTACTTGTATTTCTGTATTACTTAGTTCGTGCTTTGAAATTATTGAAGAGGTGAATCTAAGTGAAGATGGTTCAGGACATTTCAAGTATACCATGAACTTCAGTCAGTCTGCAGGTAAAATCCAATCCTTGCTTCAAGAAGAAGAGGTAGAAGGGTACAAAGTTCCGACCCTTCAAGCGATTGAA
>Ga0189274_100300_pt1 | contig 11840 bp, 11 predicted proteins | sample N5B1minimetaG_FD_130323 | JGI IMG/M metagenome (GOLD analysis project Ga0189274, IMG submission 130323) | Marine microbial communities from the Costa Rica Dome - N5 B1 mini metaG | ecosystem: Environmental > Aquatic > Marine > Oceanic > Photic zone | place: Costa Rica: the Eastern Pacific...
AATAATCGACTAAAAATTCAACGAGAAAATGTACTAAAGGCATTCTATGAGTGGCATGAGCAGCATGCAACGGTGCAAGAATTGAAGTCTCCTCTGAGAATCATTGACTTTATGGCGGTTCGTTCTTTTGATACTCAAGACTTAGTAAAAGGATTAAAAAGATTGATTCGCACAGATCATGTTATACAAGATGGCGATCAATATTACTTAAGTACGCTCGGTATCAAAGAAAGTAGACAGATTGCCAGATTACACCGTCTTTGGGAGCAATATCTGCTGAAAAGAACAAGTATTGATGAATATCACGTGCATTCAGGAGCTGAAGCAATTGAGCATATCATTACGCCTGAATTAGCCTTGGAATTGGAAAAAGAATTAGGAATAAAAGGAGTGCCAGAAGAAGACTTTTAATGAACGATTTTTGGATCATATTAACGGCAAGTCTGGTTGCGATTAATGCTTCTATATTAGGGGTGTTTTTGGTGTTGCGAAAAATGTCCATGATGGGAGATGCCATTTCGCACGCCGTGCTTCCGGGTATCGTTATTGCTTATTTTTTCTCTGGAGATCGTACTTCAATTTTTATGCTGATAGGTGCAGCATTAACAGGCGTTATTACCTCTTTACTGATCGATTGGTTGAGCAAAAAAGCTAAAATTCAAAATGATGCTGCAATCGGAATAACGTATACTTTGTTCTTTGCTCTGGGGATGATCATGATTGCAGGATGGTTAAAAGGGAATGTGGATATCGACATGGAGTGCGTTTTGTACGGTGATATTGCTTTGATCAATCTTGATAAAGTGATTGTTGACGGAAATTTGTACCTAGGACCTAGAGCATTTTGGATAGAGACTACAGCATTTTTGGTCGTCATGTTGGTCACAATTATAGGATTTAAAGGATTCAAGTTGTTATCATTTAACCTAGACTATGGTCGCTCTTTAGGCGTGAAGATGTCTACCTGGCATGTGGTGATGATGGGATTAGTTTCACTTGTTACAGTAATGTCATTTGAGGTAGTTGGAGCGGTGCTCGTAGTTGGATTCTTAATTATTCCAGCGGCTACAGCTCAATTGGTAAGTAAGAAACTCGTTCAAATGATAGGTCTAGCTTGCGGTTTTGGTGTGGTAGCAGTATTTATCGGATATGCGCTCGCTGTGACTTGGGATGTAAGTATTACCGGAGCCATGGTGGCTAGTTCAGGCTTGATTTTCTTTAGTATTTTGATGGTTCAATACTTGCAGCAAAAACTCAGAAGAAAACGTTATGTGCATTAATGCACTATGCGCGATTATCGTAAGCTTTTCTGAAGGCCTGTAGTTTTGCGTACAACAAATCTCGTTCTTGTAGAATGTCTGAGGCTAAATGAGGCTGTTCTTTAAAGGTTTTCTTGAGATTCATCCGTCGCTTGATGACGTTAAATACTTTTCGATAAATCAATGCATAAGTTCCAGAAAGGTACAATATGAAGGGAATGAGCAAAGAAATAAATCCAAGAGGTGTCAGCATCCAAAGAACAATAACTAAGGCAATGTAATAAAGTAAAAAGATAAACAATCCAATTCCCATCTTTAGTGATCCCTGAAAACTGTCTTGATTATTAATCATTTTTTGAATCCGATCATTAATAATAAACGGTATGAAGTTGCCAAGGTAACCTAAGGTGAAGAAAGGCAGTCCGATAATCAAATAAAGAATTTGTACGGCAGAGTAGGGAGTCTGGTATTTTGTCAAATCCCGATCCTTGATGCCTTGATTTTTGAGTAAATGAACATAGCTCTTCACTTGTTCTTTCATGTTTTTGTAGGCTGATTCATCCTCTATTTTAAAATGCTTTATGGCATCTATTGTGAGCTTATCCAATTTAAAAGCGGCTTCTTGGTCTGAAAAATCAATGTTCAATTCTTCATGCAATTCATTGGAATAAGATGCATTCAAACGTTCCATTAAAAACTCCATTTCGGCCTCTTCATGATGAAGGATAGAGTCAATCATTTTCTCTTCAATGTGATTGGTGAGTGCTTTCACTTCCTCTTGAATCATTTCTTTCTCCTCACTTTTAGAAAAAAAGTCTTTTGCATGGATAGGTTTACCAATATTGATAAACAAATCACTTCTAAACGTATGTGGATCTGAATAATTAAGTCCGACCGGAACGATTTTTACCTTGGCCTTGAAATCAGCTTCTAATTCAGTGGTTCTTGCTATACGAGCTACTCCTGTTTTTAAGGGTAAAATTTTACGTTCAGTCACACTTACGCCTTCTGGGAATACAAGCAAGCATCTTTTTCTAAGAAGGTGCTCGGTACATTTTGAGAAGATGGCCTTGTTTTTATGCGTGTCACCAGGCATTGTTGAAGGTCTGTAAATAGGAATCATGTGCAATACCTTGTTCATGAATTTGAACTTGAGTCCTTTCCCCATGTATTCACCAGCAGCTAAAAAATATACTGTTTGTTTAATGGAAGTGGCAACTGCAATAGGATCCATGAATGCAGAAGGATGATTTGCAACGAATATGTAGGGGCCATCCTCTTTTAGATGTTCACGTCCACTAATCTTTATGCGCTTGAAGTAGCCCAGTAAAGTGAGTCTGCAAAGTATTTTTAAGAAAGCATACACTGAACTAAAGATACTATTTTAGCTCAGAAAGAAGAGGTACGCAGGTCAGTTTAAGATCCTTTCTTTACCCAATCATACTGGAATTCACATCTCCCTGAATATTCTTCAGAAATAGAAATGAAGTTATTACGAATTTTGGTCTTCGTCCATTCTTCAATCACGGCCTCTTTCTTTTGGTTGAGAGCCGCCATTTGAATGAGCTGATAATCATCCGTTAAATTGGCCATGTGTGGCTTGGTTTTCTTTAAGAGCTTCACTATTCTAATTCCTTGTTTTTGCTCGAAATAATTGTCGTAGAGTGAAGGTTCAGCCATTTCATTGATGCCTAAGCGATCAATAAAGCGTGACATTTGCGGGTCTATGTCATTGATGTTCTGCATATCCCACTTGTAATCTCCTGTATAAGGATTCACAATTTTTCCGCCATTCGTGTTTGAATTTTCATCATCACTGAACTTTAATGCGGCTTCTTCAAATGTGATAGAGCCTCTCTTAATAGCGGTGTAGATGCTATCCATTCTCTTTTTTGTTTTGTAAAGTGCTTTCTTATCCACTTTGGGAGCAATGAGTACGTGTCTTACCCTGTAATTGTCTCCTTTACGATCCATTAACTGCAAATAATGATAACCATATTGAGTTTCAAAAATCTCCGAGACTTCATCTTTCTGCAACTTGAATAAAGTGGCCTCAAATTCGGGAACCATTGTTCCTTTTGTCTGCCAACCTAAGTCTCCACCGTTTGCTGAAGAACCAGGATCTTCAGAAACCAAAACAGCTTCGGTTGAAAATGAACGCTCGTTATTAACTACACGATCTCTACTTTCTTGAATTGCTTTTAGCGCATTGTCTTTATCTTCTGCAGTTAATTCAGGGTACATGACAATTTGAGCTACTGTGATTTTTGAGTTGATGTATGGAATACTGTCAGAAGGAAGCTCATTAAAGAACTCTTTTACTTCTTTAGGTGTCACGTCAACTCCTTCAGTGATTGAAGCTCTCATTTGCTCGGCTTGCATTCTTTTTTTAATCACTTCAAAAAATTCTGCTTTAATCTGAGCGACTGACTTTCCATAGAACTCTTCCAATTTTTCCATAGAGCCTATTTGCTCTGCAATGACTCTTAAACGACTTTCCATTTCTTGGTTCACAACTTCGTCTTTCACTTCAACTGAATCTAGCACTGCTTGATGTGTAAGCAGTTTTTCATTCAGTAATCCTTCAAGAATTCTGCATTCTGTCGCATCATCTACCTCCATGTTGTTTTGCAACATGTTCAGTGTTTGATTTTGAATGTCTGATAATAGGATGTACTCATCTCCAACCTTAGCAACTATCTTATCAATAGTCTTCTGAGAATACGATAATACAGAAGCCAAAAAGAAAATGCTAAAAGCAATTCCTTTAATAAATGGTGACATTATCTGAGTTTTTTGCATTTGAAATAATTTCATTTTTTAAATCTTCTCTAAGCTTGCGAACCCTCATATTGATGATTCGTTCTTTAATGTTGTTTCGCTCAAAACTAATGGGCGAGATGGTGTTTTTCAGTTTGTAATCAATAATATTGAGGAAATAGTAATATCCACTCTCTTCAAAACGCACTTTTGACCGCTTCATTATAAATCGGTCTTTGTTTATATCGTGCAAAGGTATCTCTTTTAATAAATCATCAAAGTAAATCCAGTTTTCTGGATCGTAGTAATAGTTCTTAGCATAGATTTTAGCATAAATATCAATCTGTTCTACATCTTCTTCTTTATTGAGCTTATAGTGTTGTGCTATTTTGTCAATGTCCGGAGCATCTGTCGAAATTTTTAGGTAAAGCACTTTTACTAGATAATCATTCAATTCAAATTCAGACTGATGCTCATTGTAATAAGTTTCCACTTCATCTTCAGTGATTACAGTGTCTAGTCTTTCGTTAACCAATGCCTCTTCTAGTTTGGAAATCAGCAAATCATTTTTAAATGATTCGGTTTTGCGTTCAATCTCGTCCTGGTCAATAGACTCTTTGTTCATGGCCTCTTGTACCAGTATTTGTTCATCAATCCAGCTTAGAATAAAATCTGATTTTAAGGCGGCCGAATCTTCAGCAGTTAAGAAACCTTGATAAATATGTTTGAGGTCATTTTCATAGAGCTCGGCCTCATTCACTCTGGCTAACAATTCACCTCGCTCGTTGTTTCCTGAACAAGAGATCATGAAAGACAAAAAGATGAATGGTAACAAGCTTTTCATTGGTTCAAAAATAGCCATAAAAAAAGCCAAATTCGCTTCAATCGCTCATTTGGCTCTTTTCTTTAACATTATTTAATCTATTCGTAGAAATCACCTACTTGATATAAAGCATCTTCATGAACTTCGATTTTGTGACTTTCTCTTAAGCTCTTTAACCAATCTTTCTCAAGTTGATTCTGGTATGCAGCTGTCACTAGTCCTTTAGCTTCACTGAACTCTCTATTTCTTGGTTCTAATACCTTGTTCACTTTGATAACGTAGAATTCTCCATCACGCTCAAAGATTTTATTTAATCCTTCTTTGAATTTACGTGATTTTTTACCTTTCTTTCCTTTTTTGAAAGCTTCTGTAGTTTCAGAGTTGAAGGTGTGTTTTTTGACAACTAAGTTGAGTTGAGAATCTTTGTTTATACGATCTTGAATTTGACCAAACGTCAACGAATCTTGCTCTACCAAGTCATATACTTCTGTTGCAGTTGCTTTGTCTTTACATTTGTATAGCTCTGCCTCATAACGCACAGGGTATGTAAAGTCAGATTTGTGACTCTCGTAATAATTCTTTATTCCTGTAGTGTCCTTTGATGCTTTGTTCCAAACTTCATTTTGCATGATTTCAAACACCAAGATTCCGTCTCTATATTCTTGAATCAATGATCTGAATTCAGGATATTTTGATTCCAATTGACTGTCTTCATAATCCATCAAGGTGCGCGTTGACCAATTTTCATACTGATTCATAATAAAATCTCTGATTGGCATTGGTGCTCCTTGAACATTTAGGTTAATCAAGTAATTTTCAAAATCTTTAACCGTGTAAAATTGATCTTTGAAAGAGAAAATAACTTCTTTGGCTTTTGATTGATCTTCTAACCCTTTCCATTGATTTTGGAAAATCTCGTTCCCCATTGTCTTGTAAAACAACGCCAACAAATCATTTTTCTTTTCATCATTGAATCCATACTGTTTTTTCAGTTTGTTCAAGAATGAGTTTTTAGTGCTTTGCGCTCTAACATCCTTTTTTACTTTCAATTCTAGTTCGCGGTACATTTCATCATAGGTTGGTACTGGAATCAATTCGATTCTTTTGATAATGTGCCATCCGTAAGGAGTTTTAACTGGTTCAGAATATGCGCCATTTTCTTTGATACTAAATGCTGCTTCTTCAAATTCAGGAACCATTCTTTGTTTTGAACCTCCTCCGAAAATCGGAAGCAGTCCGCCTTTTGCTCTGGACGATTGATCATCTGAGTATCTTCCAGCTAAATCTTCAAAGTTTTGTCCGCTTTCTAAAAGGTCATAGATTTCGTTGATTTTCTTTTCTGCAGCTTCTTGATCAGCTGCCGTCATCTCATCATTGCTGAGTACCATAATGTGAGCGGCTTTAATTTTTCCTCTTGATGCTCTTAAGTCATGAGTTTTGATGATGTGGTATCCAAAACGTGTTCTCACAGGCATTGAAATTTCTCCCACCTTGTTGTTGAATGCAGCATCTTCAAAAGGATACACCATTTGAAGAGCAGAGAAATAACCTAAGTCTCCTTTGTTCTTTGCAGCTGACGGGTCTTCAGATCCGCCTTTTGAAGCAGCTACTTCACCAAAATCTTCACCGTTTAGAATTCGCTCTCTCAACTTCATGATTTTATTGTATGCTGCCAAAGTATCTTTTGGAGTAGCATCTGGTTTCACTCTGATTAAGATGTGACTTGCTCTAACTTCATTTTTGGTGCGTTCATATGCTTCTTTGATCAGCTTTTCGTTTTGATCTTTGTCAACCATATAAGGCATTGCCAGTTGCTTTCTGTACTGAGCGAGTTCTGTCTTTAACTTCGGAATAGTATCATATCCCAATTTTTCAGCCTCTTTAACTTTTAACTTATAATTAATGAATAATTCCATGTATGCCTCTAAATCTTTCTTTTTGAAAGAAGGATTGTCATTGTTTTTGGTGTAGATGTACAGGAACTCTGATGTATGTATTCCTTCACCGTCAATGGTTAATACAACTGGATCATTATGATCATCATGCGCAAAACTCAATGCGTTGATGATTAAAGCGAAAATTAAAATTGCTAGTCTCTTCATTTGTAGTTTATTTTTTACTGTAGTTAGGTGCTTCTCTTGTAATGGCAACATCATGAGGGTGACTCTCATTGACCCCTGCACTGGATATCCTAACGAATGGAGCTCCTTTAAGGTTGGAAATGTCTGCAGATCCGCAATAACCCATTCCGGCTCTGATTCCACCAATGATCTGGTGCATCACCTCTTCAAGTTTGCCTTTGTATGGAACACGTCCTGAAATTCCTTCTGGAACTAATTTTTTATCATCTTCGGTACCTGATTGAAAGTACCTGTCTTTTGATCCTTTTTGCATTGCCTCAACTGATCCCATCCCTCTGTATGCCTTAAATTTTCGTCCTTGGAAAATAATTGTTTCTCCAGGACTCTCTTTGACACCTGCAAACATTGAACCAACCATTATCGAATCAGCTCCTGCAGCAATTGCTTTTACGAAATCACCTGTGTATCTAATTCCGCCATCTGCGATAACAGGAACACCTGATCCTTCAAGTGCTAGTGCCACATCATTTACGGCTGAAAGTTGCGGAACTCCGACTCCGGCAATTACTCTGGTTGTACAAATCGAACCTGGTCCGATTCCTACTTTCACTGCATCCGCTCCGGCTTCAACTAAGAATTGAGCTGCTTCTGCTGTTGCAATATTTCCCACAACTACGTCAATTCCGTTGTGCTTTGCTTTAATTTCTTTCAATTTGGTCACAACTCCTTGAGTGTGCCCATGAGCGGTATCAATGATAATGGCATCAACTCCTGCTTCTACTAGAGCATCAACGCGCTCGATTGTATCATGTGTTACCCCTACAGCTGCTGCTACCCTCAGACGACCATATTGATCTTTACATGAAGTGGGGTGCTCTTTTACTTTAATGATGTCTCTGAACGTGATTAAGCCGATTAACTTATTGCTTGAATCAACAACAGGAAGTTTTTCGATCTTGTATTGTTGTAATGTATTTTCGGCATCAGAAAGTGTTGTTCCCTCTGAAGCGGTAATGACATTTTCTGAAGTCATTACTTCTACAATTGGTCGATTTACTTCTTTTTCAAAACGCAAATCTCTGTTGGTAACAATTCCGAGCAGTACGTTGTTTTCATCAACAACAGGAATTCCTCCGATACTGTTTTCTGCCATTAAATCTAAAGCGTCAGATACTTTGGCGCTTTTTCCGAGTGTGATAGGATCGATAATCATTCCACTTTCAGAACGCTTCACCTTTCTAACTTCTAAGGCTTGTTCTTCAATGCTCATGTTTTTGTGAACAACGCCAATTCCTCCTTGCTGTGCGATTGCAACAGCTAAATCTGACTCAGTAACTGTATCCATAGCTGCAGATACGATTGGAGCGTTTAAGGTGATGTTTCTACTGAACTTGGTTTGAAGACTAACCTGATGTGGCAGAACTTCTGAATATCTTGGAACAAGAAGAACATCATCATACGTTAATCCTTCTTTTACGTTATTCAGGTTGGAGATTCCCATTTTTTTTGAATTTACTTCATTAATAAATTCCCGCAAAGGTAATAAAAAGAGTTGGTCTTTTCTTACTTCTTAGTTGCACTTTTTGGATTTAAAATTGACATCCTAAAATTCGGTTCAAATTTGGGCAGATTGATTGAATAAAAAGATGATAAAAAACGTTAAATAGTTTTGCTTTCCGTCTTTTAATCGGGATATTTGTAGTGTATGAAACAGCTATTACTTTCTACTGTTTTTTTGTTGAGCTCGATTTGGGGCTCAAATACATTTGCCCAGTCTACTCCAGCAGCAAATAAAGATTCAGTGAAATTTATTCAAATGTCTGGTATCGTAATTACCGACAGTATGGAGCGTGTACCATTTACGAAAGTGGTTGACTTGACTACAAGAAGAGGAGTGATAGCTGATTACTACGGTTACTACGCATTAGTAGTTCATCCAGGAGATACGATTCAGTTTTCGTGCATGGGTTTTAAAAAGAAACAGTATATCGTTTCTGATACCATGGGCTTAGAGAGTTTCAACTTGGTTCAAGTCATGAAATATGACACCATTATGTCTGATCCGGTAAATGTTTACCCTTGGCCGTCACGTGAACAATTTGCCACCGCATTTGTCAATATGGAAAGTCCGAATGATGCTTTGAAACGAGCGAGAAAAAGACTTACACCGCAGGAAATGGCCTTTGTTGGCGCATTGCTAGATTCGGATGGTCAATCTTCTTACAGTATTTCGCAACAGCAATTTATGCAACAGCAGTATACGCGGGGTCAAGGACCGGCGAACAATTTGCTTAACCCCGCATCCTGGTCTGAATTCCTGAAAGGATTTGGAACCGGCAAGTATCAAATATCAAACTAGCTGTTCAGCCTGGGGTATCTCTTGAATGTGTTGAACAGAGCCATCTTCTCGATTTATTTGGGCACAATAGTGCTGAATTCCATTGGTTAAAATCAGAAATTGAGCTCCCAGAACTCTCGAGTATCGTGCCGCTTGATAAAAAGTGTCCTCGGTGATTTCGATATGAGGAGCTTTACATTCGACAATTACATTTACCTCAAAGTTGTCGTTGAAATAGGCCAAATCACATCTTTTAGACATGCCGTTATACTTGACTTCATGTTCAGAAACAAGCCTTCCCTCTGAGAATCCTTTGTGGGTGATGAGGTAATTAATAAAATGCTGTCGAACCCACTCTTCTGGAGTTAACTTCAGCCATTTTTTGCGCAGAATAGCCCACACCATATCCTCTTTAAGCTTGATTTCAAACGGAGGTAAATTTAATGGGGTTTTCATAGCATAAAGATAAAGATGAATTGTATGAATCTGATCATTCAGGTTGATTATCTTTGTGTTTATGTTTCTTGAGCGCGTTTCAGTTGTCAATTTTAAAAACCATGCAGAGGCTAATCTAGATTTTAGTCAAGAAATCAATGTTTTTGTAGGTAATAATGGGCAGGGAAAGACCAATATCTTAGACGCGATTCATTATTTGAGCTTTTGCAAATCATTCCTTAATCCAGTAGATAAGCAGAATGTAAAGTTTGAAGAAAAGTTTTTTTTATTGAACGGCAAGTTTGTTCGCGAAGAGAAAATCAGTGATATCAGTATTTCTGTACAGATTGGTCAGAAAAAGAAAGTCAAGAAGAATAAAAAAGAGTACGACAAGCTCGCAGAGCACATTGGTCAGTTTCCTTCTGTAGTTATTTCGCCTTACGACACGAATTTAATTGTTGAGGGAAGCGAAACGCGCAGAAAGTTCATAGATAGTATCATTTCACAGTTTGATCGCTATTATCTTGATACGCTTATTCGGTATAATAAAGTATTGCAACAGCGAAACGCTTTGCTGAAACAATTTCAAGAACTAAGAATTTTTGATCAAGAAAGCATAGAGGTTTGGGATGTTCAATTGGTTCAATTGGGAGAGGAAATCTATAAAAAACGCGAACAATTCTTAACAGACTTTATTCCGGTTTTTCAAAAGTATTTTGACCTAATTGCAAATAAAAAAGAGCGAATTTCAATTGCTTATGTTTCACAGTTGTCAGAGGGAGGATTTCAAGAACAATTAGAGGCCGCCAAAAGAAAAGATAATGCCGTTGGGTATACCACAGTGGGAATACATAAAGACGATTTAACTTTTTTAATTGAAGACCAGCCTATCAAAAAGTTTGGCTCACAAGGACAACAAAAGTCTTTCTTAATAGCATTGAAACTGGCGCAATTTGAAATGATTTCTCGATTGTTAGAAATGAAGCCCATTTTACTTTTAGATGACATCTTTGATAAATTAGATCATCAACGCGTGAAGCATTTGATGGCTTTGGTTTCAGATCATGCATTCGGACAAGTGTTTGTTACAGATACGGATGCTGATCGGATTGAGAAAGTGTTTAAGGAAATTGATATTGAGCGATTTGTATTTAAAATAGAGGAGGATAAGATTGAGCGCATCTGATTCAAATAACGGGAAATCAATGAAAGATGCGGTTAAGCATTTTTTTGAGGCTTTGGGTATTGACCAAAAAATGCATGAGGCTTCAGTCTTAGCCCGTTGGGAAGAATATATGGGAAGTGCTGTGGCAAAGCGGACAGAGAAGAAATACATAAAAAACAGGGTGCTGCATATTGAACTCAATTCGTCTGTAATGAGGGATGAGCTCATGCATCAGAAATCAGAAATTGTGAAAAAAATAAACGCTGTTGCTGGGGTGAGCATCATTGATGAAGTATTCCTCCGTTAATGATCCAAAAAATTGGTTAAATTAGTGTTCAAATCAAATGAAATTATGAAGAAAATATTATTTGCTGCATGCGGAGCCATGCTTCTAGCCTCATGTGGAGGATACTCAGAAGATCAAGGAAAAGCTGCAACCGATTTTTGCGATTGTATGGAGGCTGATGCCCACGGAGATTTCGATATCAATTATTTCGAGTGCGATTTAGAATTGCAATCAAAGTATGATAATGAGACTTTTGCAGACGAAGGTTGGACAGAAGCTTTAGACGAAAAATGTCCGGATGTCGCAGCAAAAATGACTGATTCAGAATAAAAAAAAGATGAGCACTGCTCATCTTTTTTTTGTTAATCTTCAATTTCGATTTTGTCAATGGTGTCTCCGACACGAATATCGTCAATGACATCAAGTCCTTCAGTGACAATTCCAAAACAAGTGTGATTGCCATCTAAGTGAGCTGTGTTTGTTCTGCTGTGGCATACAAAGAACTGTGAACCGCCTGTATCACGTCCAGCGTGAGCCATAGATAATACTCCTCTTTCGTGATGTTGTTTGTCAGCAGTTACTTCGCATTCAATTGTGTAACCTGGTCCGCCAGTTCCAGTCCCTTTAGGACATCCACCTTGAATCACAAAGTCAGGAATTACGCGGTGCCAAGTTAATCCATCATAAAACCCT
>Ga0189274_100303_pt1 | contig 11674 bp, 12 predicted proteins | sample N5B1minimetaG_FD_130323 | JGI IMG/M metagenome (GOLD analysis project Ga0189274, IMG submission 130323) | Marine microbial communities from the Costa Rica Dome - N5 B1 mini metaG | ecosystem: Environmental > Aquatic > Marine > Oceanic > Photic zone | place: Costa Rica: the Eastern Pacific...
CTGGAATTACAGTTAAAAACTACGTCACATCAGCAAACTCATCAAAAGACAATGCATACGTTTATGGAGCTCCTTGGTCATATGATTGGTTTGTGAGAGGTTCAATCCCAAAACAAAAAGAAGATTTTAAAGTAAAAGCAGCCATGCCTGATCCAGAATTGGTGGCTGCAATAGAATTAGACTATGCCTTAGAACAAAACGGTATTGACATACTTTATGCGCCGCTAACCATGCGTGAACTCAACAAAGATTCAGTTTTTGAAAAACCTGAACTGAAAGAGCTTTATACGCACAAATCACCCTATCTCGGAACCATTATCAACGTTACAAACCAAAAGAGTATCAATCTATTTGCAGAGCATATCTTGTGTCAGATTTCAGTGAAAAGATCAGGTTATGGAAGCACCTATAACGGTGCATTGATATGCATGAAATATTGGAGTGGAAAAATAGGTGCAGCTGCACTCAATATGACTGACGGAAGTGGCCTTTCAAGATCAAACTCAGTTTCTTCGAAATTTTTAGTGGATATGCTCACTTATATGCACAAACAAAAAAACGGAAGTAGACTAAAGAAAAGTATGGCTCTCGCCGGAAAAAGAGGCACCATGTCACGAATGTGTAGAGGAACAGCTGCACAAGGACGCGTCTTTGGAAAATCTGGAACTATGACGCGAATAAAATCTTACGCTGGATATGTCGATTCTAAATCAGGCAAGAAGATTGCTTATTCTATGATTATCAACAATCATCATTGTACGAACACGCAGGTAAGGAAGTATTTTGAATCCCTTATGGTTAAACTTGCTGTGTATTAATGAAATTCAGACATGCTTGCACAACTTCATTGAGTTGACCCGAAAGTTGATTCGACTCCCAAGGTTGTTTTGTCCCAAAGGTGTGGTCTCCCCCTTTGATGATTTTCAATCGAGTATTTGTCCAGTTAGCCAAAGCCAAACCTTCTGAAATGGAAACAGATAAATCCATATCACCATGAATTTGCAAGAAAGGTTTTGAAAGTTGATTGGCAGCTTTCTCAATATCTAGCAAATCTGTATTGCCTACATAGTCTTCATAAAAAGAAAAATAATGAGGCATCTCTTGGTTCGTTCTGCCATTTAAGACAAAACGAACACCTTGCTGTTTCCATTCTTCCAGCTCCTGTTCCCCAGGAAATCTGCTCCCAATATCAGAAATACCAGCTAATGATATCACACCATTGACTTTATCGTTTCGATTACCCTCTAAAACAACAACTCCCCCTCCTCTACTATGACCAATCAACCAGATTGGAATATCCAGTTCACATTCTTGATGCAATAGTCGGTGAGCCTCATCAATTATTATCTGTAAATCTTCCAACTCATATGAATAGCGATTGTTGCCAAATGCCTCCAAATCATCAAAATCAATTGGATTTTCAACGGTCCCACCATTATGAGAACAATTAAACTTCAAAAAAGCGACCTTATTTTGCACAAATGTTTGCTGCATCAATCCCCAAGCTCCCCAGTCCTTATAGCCTTTATATCCATGCATAAAAACAATAAGACTAGTAGCATTTTCAGGAACCTCACAATCATAAAGTGATTTTCTATTATTTGCCCCAACAAAAACTTTGTTCTTAAAATCGATCATATACCTATCTTTGCATCTTTAAATCAAAGTTATTAAATCAACGACTAATATTATCCTCCTTCTGATTCCATTAGCATTCTTTGCTTGTCAAACATCTTATGGAGAGAAGTACAAGCGGGATCAACTCGAAATTTACTTTGAAAAGGGATTGAAAAGCTTTGTTGAACCAACAGCGAATTATTTCTTTGACAATCAGCTGGTAAGCGGACAGGCCCAATCAATTCAATTAGTTTCTTCTAAATTAGATGACTCAAACGAAGGCACTATCTATTTAAAGATAATAGACAACGACAACATGGTCACCGAAGAGGAAAAAGCAGAATTACTCAAACTTCAAAAAGATATCCAAGAGAAAGTATTTTCAGGTGCTAACTTTGAAATATTGGCTTGTAATAATAATTTTATCGCAATTGAATGAAAATCTCAGCATCTATATACTCTGACAAAGATACAGAAGACATCTTAAGCTCAATAAAAGCCTTGGATGACTCACATGTAGATATGATACATGTTGATTGCAATGATGATTTGAACGTGTTTTTTGATATTGAAAAAATTCAACAAAACACAACCATACCTATTGATTTACACATCATTACAGAGAAGGCAGAACGATTTTATCCAGCACTAGAAAACTTCGATATTGAATTTGTTACTTTTCAATATGAAGACCTAGAAAACAAAAATCTGGACATCCCAAAAGAGTTCTCAGGTCAGTTAGGATTAGCAATTACAACGAACACGCCAATTGACGTGTTTGATGATTATGCAGATGAATTTGATTTCATTCTGTTTATGGCTACTGTTCCAGGGCAAAGTGGCGGAAAGTTTGACCCGATTAACTTTAGAAAAATCAGAGCTTTTCAGCAAAAATATCCAACGAAAAAAGTGCATGTAGACGGAGGTGTGAATGCTGAAGTATCCTTTATTCTTAGAAATATGGGCGTATACGCATCTGTGTCAGGATCCTACCTGTTTAACTCTACCAACATCAATACCGCCCTACTGAATTTGAAGCTAAATGAGATTGACTCACATTTTTTAGTGCAAGATTTCATGCGAGATATTGATGAATCTCCTATCGTTTCAGAGAGTAATCTCAATTTAGAGAATGTACTCAAGGCAATGGATTATGGCAAAATGGGATTTGTAATGATCACCAATGACAACAAACAATTAATTGGTATAATTGGCAATGCTGATGTGAGAAGAGGACTCTTAAGCCATATCGACAATTTGAATGAGCTTCAAATTTCAGAACTTATTAATAAAAACCCAATTACAGTGAAGGGCACTTACACAGTGCACCAGCTATTACGATATATTAAAAAGCAGAGCAAAACTGTGATGTATTTGCCTGTTATCAATGACAATAATGAGTGTTTAGGCTCAATCAATTTTATGAATTTAATCAAGGGAGAATTATGATTTTACATCTTCAATTAGATACAGAAAAGAACTTACTAGAACAAATTGCGAATGAAACTAACTCTTTCATTGTTAAAGATGTAGATAGATACACTTTAATTTCTTCTTCAAGCAAAAAAGAAGTACCCTCAATAGCAAATGATGTTCTAATTGATAGTTGGGTTTTTGATAATGATATGCAGTTGTCTTCACGCGAATATCATTCAAAAACTAGAGAAGTTAAAATTGGTAATGTGACTGTTGGTGGAGATACCAAAAACACGTTAGTGATTGCAGGTCCTTGTTCTGTAGAATCAGAAGAACAAATTCAACAATCTTCCGCTCTTTTGAAAGAGTTAAATCTTACAACATTAAGAGGTGGCTGTTATAAGCCAAGAACGTCTCCCTACTCTTTTCAAGGATTAGGTCTTGAAGGTCTCAAATTACTCAGAAAAATGAAAGAAGAGCATGGCTTAAACATTATCACAGAAGCCAGAGACGCTACCCACATTGACGAAATTATTGAATATTCAGATGTCATTCAAGTTGGCGCAAAAGCAATGTACGATCAAGGAATCCTAAGAGCTTGTGCTAAAACTACAAAGCCAGTTCTAATCAAAAGAGGCTTTGGAACCACTCTGCAAGAATTTGTGCAATGTGCAGAGTTCGTGTTATCTGGTGGAAATTACAATGTCATGCTTTGCGAAAGAGGGCTTAGAACTTTTGAAACGAAAACTCGATTCACCCTTGACCTGTGTGGTGTTTCATACCTCAAAGAACATACGAACTTACCGATTATCTTAGATCCTTCTCACGCCATGGGACACGCTTACGGAGTTCCAGATTTAACACGTGCATGCACGGCAATGGGAATTGATGGATTGTTGATTGAGGTTCACCCCAACCCGAAGGTTGCTAAATCAGACGCCTCACAGCAATTAGACCATGAACAGTTTAAATCGCTACTGTCAACACTCGATCCGATTGCTAAGGCGGTCGGATACCAAATCATCTAAATCACTAAATTAGAGTCATGAACATCTACAACAGCAATATCCTCTATTTGTGTGAGAAAGAAGGAATCTCTATTACTGAATTTGAAAACATTATCTACATTCCAAAAGTGAGGATAATGGATCCAACACCGAATGAACTGGTGCGTATCGCAGACTACTTCAATTTACCACTAGATGTTATTGTGCTGAAAGACTTAAAGCAAACTCAACGTTTCAACAAAGAGAACTTTAAGATGATAGTGTTGGATGTTGATGGCACCATGACAGACGGTGGCATGTACTTTACTGAAAATGGCGATCAGATAAAACGTTATAACGCTAAAGATGGCATTGCCATTAAACAAAAAGTCAAAGAAGGGATTGTGTTCGCCATTATCTCTCATGGTAAAAAACTTCAAGTAGTAAAAGATCGTGCTGATTTATTAGGTATTCAAAAGGTATATGTTGGCTCAGAAAGCAAACTTGAGATTCTAAATGCCTGGCACAAAGAACTCAACATCACCTTAGATCAAACTGTTTTCATTGGTGATGACATTAATGATTTAGACATTATGGAAGCTGTCGGTATGAGTGCTTGTCCAGCAGACGCAACTCCTGCCGTTAAAAAACAAGCAGATATCGTCCTAAGAAAAAAAGGTGGAGAAGGATGTATTCGTGAGTTAGTTGATGAATGGCTGAGCTAAACTCTCATAAGAAACTCATAGTTATCGTTGGCCCTACGGCAGTGGGAAAAACATCTTTAAGCATTGAACTGGCAAACCATTTCAACTGCCCTATCCTTTCTTTTGATTCTAGACAATTTTACAGTGAAATTTCGATAGGAACTGCTAAGCCAACACCAGAAGAATTGGCGAGCGCGAGACATTACTTCATTTCTTCACGCTCAATTGAAGAAGAATATACAGCAGGTATGTTCGAGACGGATGCAATTGAACAGCTCAATAAAATTTACCAAGAGCATGAGTATTGCATTGCTGTTGGCGGAAGTGGTCTTTATATCAATGCCTTGTGTTACGGAATAGATAACATACCATCTGATAAGAAACTCAGGGATGAGCTTGAAGAAGAATGGAAATCAAAAGGCTTAGAAGTACTTCAAGAAGAATTAAAATCAATTGACCCGGAGTATTATGCACAAGCTGACATTCAGAACCCTAGAAGAGTTATGCGAGCGATTGAAGTGTTTCGACTGAGTGGAAAACCCTTTAGTCATTACAGAAAATCAACGGCCAAGAAACGTCCTTTTGAGATTGAATTGATTGGACTTAAACAAGATTCCGAAATTCTATATGAACGCATCAACAAAAGAGTTGATCAAATGCTTAAAGAAGGATTACTAGATGAAGTTAAATCGGTGTATCACCTAAAACACTTAAAAGCACTTAGAACAGTTGGATATCAAGAAATCTTCAGCTATTTGGATGGTGAGTACGAGCTTGACAAGGCTGTAGAACTAGTAAAACGAAATTCTAGGAGGTACGCCAGAAAACAGATTTCATGGTTCAAAAGGGACTCAAATATCCGTTGGTTTGAACCTGATGAAAAAGAAGAAATTTTTTCTTATTTGAAATCAATTAAATGGTTTTAAATTTTTGAATTTCGGTTTTAATTATAAATTTGTGTAAACTAAACTTTAAATAGGGAAAGATGAACGAGAGAAATGACGAAGTTTTTTCAAAACGTGTAAAAGCAGGTAAAAGAACTTACTTTTTTGACGTTAAAACAACAAGAGGAAAAGACTTGTATTTGACGATTACTGAGAGTAAAAGGACGGGAGACTATGACGGGAGACCTGAGTATGAAAAGCACAAAATTTTCCTTTACAAAGAAGACTTTGAAAAATTTGGAGATGGAATGAATGAGGCTTTGGACAAAATCAAAGAGTTGTGGAACACAGGTGAATACAAAAAGCCTGAACCTAGAGAAGAAACGACTGAAGTTACTTTCGAAGAACTTTAATTTATATACAACATTGTTTCAACCCTGGTCTTATTTAGATCAGGGTTTTTTATTGCCCACAAACCAACTATCTTTGTAGCATGAGTCAGTATAAAAAAGTCGCGTTCTATACACTAGGTTGTAAACTAAATTTCTCAGAAACTAGTACCATTGCTAGAAACTTTGAGAATCAAGGTTTCGCAAAAGTTGATTTCACAGATCGACCAGACATTTTTATTATCAACACCTGCTCTGTTACCGAAAACGCTGACAAAAAGTGTCGTAACATAGTAAAGAAAGCATTGAAGATTAACCCTAATGCTTTTGTCACCATGATCGGATGTTACGCACAGTTAAAACCTGAACAAATATCAGAAATACCTGGAGTAGATTTAGTTCTGGGTGCGAACGAGAAGTTCAATATTTTAGATCATATTGAGGCATTAGAGAAAAAAGAAAAAGCAGCAATTGTATCTAACAACATTAAAGAAACAAGAGATTTCATACCTTCTCACAGTCAAGGAGATCGTACGCGTTCTTTTTTTAAGATTCAAGACGGATGCGACTATTTCTGCACATTTTGCACCATCCCTTTGGCAAGAGGAAAAAGTAGAAACAGTAGTATAGAAGAAACACTAGTTGAAGCAAGAAAAGTAGCAGAAACTGAAGCTAGAGAAGTCGTTCTTACAGGTGTCAACATAGGTGATTTTGGACAAAACGGAGATGAAAACTTCTATCAATTGATTCAAGAGTTAGATCAAATAAGTGGGATTGATCGTTGGAGAATATCTTCTATTGAACCCAACCTCTTAAGCAATGATATCATATCTTTTGTGGCGAACAGTAATCACTTTGTGCCACATTTTCATATTCCTTTGCAATCAGGCTCAGACACATTGCTTAAAGCAATGCGCAGAAAGTACTTAAGCCAACTCTATTCAGACCGGGTATCGAAAATTAAAGAATTGATGCCTAATGCATGCATAGGTGTTGATGTAATTGTTGGATTTCCTGGAGAAACAGAAGAAGAGTTCATGACTACGGTTAATTTTTTGAAGGACCTAGACATCTCTTACTTACACGTTTTTACCTACTCTGAAAGGGCTAACACTACAGCTAAAAAAATGGCAGGAGCAATACCAGTGAATATAAGAAGAGAACGCAGTAAGCAACTACAAATATTATCACATAAAAAAAGACAACACTTCTACTCTACTCAAATAGGAAAAACTTATCCAGTGCTATTCGAAGCCGAAGAGAATGAAGGAACGATTTTTGGATTCACACCTAACTACGTGAAGGTAAAACTCCCATACAATTCCGACTTGGTCAATCAAATTGTTGATGTTTATTTAAGCGAAATAGACAGAGATGGTGTTGTAAAAGGAGAATTAATTGAAGTGAAAGTTTGAGATTAAGTGAGAAGTTCATAGGTCTGTTTTATATCTGTCTTGTTCAGGTTGGATGGTCACAAAAAAGTGATACCATTTTTCTTGATCAGGGTTGGCGACCAACACAATATACCGAGCTCGCTAAGTATTTTCGAGTATCAGACTACAATCAAAAAGACTCCTCATTATTCGTTCAAGATTATTTTATTTCTAATGGAAACCTCCAAATGACAGGAACTTATAGAGGTCAAGAAATGTCACAAGACCAGCGATTTGGTATCTTTAAATATTTCCATGAGAATGGCAACATCAAAGCCGAATATGAGTTTACTGCCGGATTAATTGATGGCTATCGTAAGAAATATTATGAAGATGGGACAATAAAGAGCATAGAAAAATATGATCTTGGTATTCAAGTTGACACCGTTTTTCAATACCACGAAAATGGTCAACTTGCACAAGTCAGTTTACTCAATAAAAACTTTGATAATGAGAACTATGCTGCAAAATTCTCGAAAGAATTTGTTCTAAACGTCTATGATAAAGATGGAAACCCTCTTATTTCTGAGGGAAATGGAACCTGGGAACAATTCTTCTTAAACGGAAACAAACGAAGGTCAATTGAATATAAAAATGGATTGCCTGATGGAAAGTGGATCATTTATTCTGGGCACAAAAACAAAAAAAGCTGCGTGATGGAATTTAAAAAAGGTGTTTTCATCAAAGGAGAAATCAGCAGAGGTAAAAAGAAAGAAATATTTGGGACACTAAAAAGAAAAGCCTTCTTCCACTCCGGAATCAGAGGACTAGATAAATACATAAAAGAAAATACGAAGGGCTGCCGAGAAGATGGAAGCAAAGTTATCATAGCAATGATTGAAATTGACAAAGAAGGTGAAGTGTACTTTGAGCAAATTATTTCAGGAGCTGTAACTCCTTGTCAATTGGAAGAAATTCAGATGCTTATCAAAAATATGCCTGATTGGATTCCGGCCATCAGAGATGGACAATTCGTTGAATCAAGCCAGGCGATCAGAATTATGTATTAAAAAAGGCGTCCAATTGTGAACGCCTTTCAGTGTTATATATTACTTGAACCTATTTTTCAAATTCTGCGACAGTTTTGTCAATAATACTCACGCAATCCAATAATTGCTCTTTTGTCATGACTAATGGCGGCGCAAATCTGATGATATTTCCATGAGTCGGTTTTGCCAACATTCCATTCTCTTTCAATCTTACACAGATATCCCAGGCAGTAGAACTATCTTCAGAATCGTTTATCACAACAGCATTTAACAATCCTTTTCCTCTAACTAGCTTTAAAATGTTGTATTTCTCAACCAATTTTTGAACTTCTGATCTAAACACCTCACCTAGCTCTCGTGCATTCACAGCTAATTTTTCTTCCTGAATAACCTCAAGAGCGGCAATTGCCACTTTTCCTGCTACTGGGTTTCCACCAAATGTAGAACCATGTTGACCTGGCTTGATGACATTCATAATATTATCATTAGCTAATACTGCTGACACAGGATAAGCTCCGCCCGACAATGCTTTACCAAGCACTAAAATGTCTGGCTCTACAAAAGTTGCCTGTCTTTCACAAGCCGATTCACAAGTACAATTTCCGCAAACCGCCAACAAACTTCCTGTTCTGGCAATTCCAGTTTGCACTTCATCAGCAATGAAAAGAACATTTTTAGCTTTACATAAAGCCTGTGCTTTCTTTAAAAAGTCTTCAGAAGGCACATAAACCCCTGCTTCACCCTGAATAGGCTCTACCATGAATCCTGCCACATTCTCCTCTTCTAACGCTTTTTCTAAAGCATCAATGTCATCATATGCAATTTTGATAAAACCCGGTGTGTAAGGACCGAAGTTTTTACGAGCATCTGGATCATTAGAAAATGAAATAATGGTTGTCGTTCGTCCGTGGAAGTTATTCTCACACACAATGATTTTTGCTTCATTTTCTGGAATTCCTTTTACTTCATAAGACCATTTTCTACAAAGTTTAAGTGCTGTTTCAACCGCTTCTGCTCCAGTGTTCATGGGAAGTACTTTGTCAAATCCGAAATACTCAGTAACAAACTTCTCATATGGTCCTAAAGCATCATTGTAAAAAGCACGTGAAGTCAAAGTCAGGGTTCTTGCTTGATCTACCATTGCTCCTACAATCTTAGGATGGCAATGTCCTTGATTCACTGCAGAATATGCTGACAAGAAATCATAATATTTTTTTCCTTCAACATCCCACACATAAACACCTTCCCCTCTTGCCAATACTACTGGTAGAGGATGATAATTGTGCGCTCCATACTTGTCCTCCATTTGCATTAAAGCTTCAGAAGATAATTTTTCCATTGTTTCCATAATTAGTTGATTAATGATTAAACTTTTATCACCATTTGGCAATAAAGGCTCATCACGGAGAGTGCCCATCCTTTCCTCATTTGGGAGAGAAATCATCCAACTCTACAAATATAATAAGGATTAGAAAAACATTTAAATTCTTCGCGATAAGCTTTTAAACTGATTATTTTTGACAAGTCATTTTCATGTCGACTACAGACACATATCAAACCATATTTAAATCAGGTGAAAGCCTATTTAAAGATCGTGGCTCCAAGTTTTTGGGATTTGCCGAAAGCCATAGCTCAGTGGATTCTGCAAAGGATAGAATTCAAGAATTAAGGGATTTACATCCTAAAGCTTGCCATGTATGTTTCGCTTGGCGAATCGGATTTAGCCCTGTAGAAGAACGCTTTTCTGATGATGGCGAACCGAATAACTCAGCTGGCAAACCCATATTTGGGCAACTTATTAAGCATGACCTTCAAAATGTGCTCGTTGCCGTTGTTAGATATTATGGCGGAACCAACCTTGGCGTTGGAGGGTTGATTACCGCTTATAAAACTGCGGCCTCAGATGCAATTGAATCAGCCAAGATAGGTACTCAAGAAATTGAAGAACAATTTCAATTAAGGTTTGATCAATCATCAACAGGAAACGCTATGAACTTGTTAAATAAAGCCGAGGCAACAATTCAAGAACATGGGTTTGATGAAAACGGCCCATTTATAACTGGTACAATTAAAAAATCGAAATCAGCATTGCTGGAGAATGAGGTGAATCAACACCACTTAATTAATTTAAAACTATGGAGTTAAGAGGCTTAAAAGAACTGGTAGAAATCAGAGGTGCTTCTGGAGATGAATTCAACATCAAAGAATACATAAAATCCTATGTATTGAAATCGTCCAAAGATTGGAAAGTACAACCCGAAATTTTTGACGGTGATGGATTTCAAGATGCCATGATTTTGGTATTTGGTCAACCAAAAACAGCAATATTCGCGCATACTGACACAATTGGCTTCATGGTTGGCTACAATAACGAACTTGTAAAAATCGGAGGACCAAGAGTTATTGATGGAACGAAACTGGTTGGTTCAGATAGTCAAGGAGAAATTGAAACAGAATTGATGGTCATTGAACAAGAAGATGAAAGTCGTATTGTGAAATGCTTATCTGACCGAGCTATTGATAGAGGTACTATATTGACATTTGAACCCAATTTTAGACTAGATGATGAATTTGTTCAATCTCCTTATATGGACAATAGATTAGGTGTATGGAATGCCTTGAAAGTTGCTGAGACACTAGAAAATGGTGCAATTGTCTTTTCTACTTATGAAGAACAAGGTGGAGGATCAGTAGGTTTTCTCGGGAATTTTTTGATTGAAAAATACAATCTGAGACAAGCCATTATTTCGGATATCACCTGGGTTACTGAGGGAATACATGCCGGACAAGGAGTAGCTATTTCTCTGCATGACAAAGGAATTCCGAGAAGGTCTTTCGTGAATCGTATTCTTGACATTGCTAAGGCTTCTTCTATTCCTTTTCAACTGGAAGTAGAAAGCAGTGGAGGATCAGATGGCACTATGCTTCAACAAACTGATTTAGCTTTTGATTGGTGTTTTATAGGAGCACCAGAACAACATGTACACTCTCCTAACGAAAAAGTGCATCTTGACGACATTAAGGCCATGGTAGATTTGTATCAAGTACTAATGAAACAACTTTAAATGATAGTTCTGGCCATATTAGGAGTAACTTTAACCTTGGGCCCAGTCCTGTTGTTTTTTATTGAAGCCATTCGTTTTCAAAAAATCACATTCCTTCTTTGGATTGTGCTAGTTGCGTCTTGCTACATCATCATACTATCAAATTCTGATTCTGCCATCATCAAAACTTGGATAGCTTTTAGTCTTTTACC
>Ga0189274_100304_pt1 | contig 11627 bp, 11 predicted proteins | sample N5B1minimetaG_FD_130323 | JGI IMG/M metagenome (GOLD analysis project Ga0189274, IMG submission 130323) | Marine microbial communities from the Costa Rica Dome - N5 B1 mini metaG | ecosystem: Environmental > Aquatic > Marine > Oceanic > Photic zone | place: Costa Rica: the Eastern Pacific...
ACTTGGTTTTCACAAGTTTGATTCATACATTCTCGACTCATTATCTGTAGATTTATACGGATAAATATACGATTTAATCCCAACCAACTATTCTTTTAATCGAATTTTGGCATCATGCAATCAACATCTTTCGGAAATATTACACTCAAACACTTACTACTTGATCAAGAAAAAATGATTGGATTACAGTTCCGTCCAAACCCTAGTATAGAAAGTATTGTAAAACGACTACCCGACTGCGGGTTTCTTGACCAATTCAACATGTATGCAGTACCGAACACTGCTGCTAACCTCAATGCCATTTTTGATACATTTAAAGGTATAGCTTGGGTAAATGGCGCCTACTTTTTTCAAAATAAGGTCCATAAAAAAAACAATGATGGCATTAATTTAGATGATTATCAAAAACGCGAGAAATCAGCTAAAAAGAAATATGCACCTGAAGCCTATTTAGCCAAGCTCGAGTACAAGCGATATTCTAAAAATACTGCGCGCACTTACATTTCATGCTTTGAAAAATTTATGAATCACTTTCATAATCACGATTTAATTGAGCTCAGTGAGCGTGAAATTCAGAGTTATTTAGATCAAATGGCTAGGGGCGGAGTCTCGACATCACAGCTCAATCAAATTTTAAATAGCATTAAATTTTATTATGAGGTAGTTCTTGAAATGCCTAACCGCTTCTACTCTATTCCGCGTCCATTTGTGCAAAAAAAATTACCCAAAGTATTGAGTAAAAACGAAGTCACCCAAATTATCAATGCTACTACAAACATCAAGCACCGTTGTATTGTATCATTGTTGTATTCTTCAGGTTTACGCCGACAAGAATTATTGGATTTACAGATAGAAGACATCAATTCTGAACGCATGAGCATACTAGTCAGAGCAGGCAAAGGACAAAAAGATCGACAAACCATTTTGAGTTATAAAGTTTTGGAAGATTTACGTTTGTATTACAAACAATGGAACCCCGAAAAATATTTATTTGAAGGCGTTAAAAAAGGACAACCTTACAGCAGAGCAAGTGTCGCTAATTTACTCAAGACAGCCGCAAAGCGCGCAGGTATTCAAAAGAAAGTAACACCTCACATGCTGCGACATAGCTTTGCAACTCACTTGCTTGAAGCGGGCACTGATTTACGTTACATTCAGACTTTGCTTGGGCACAACAGTTCAAAAACCACAGAGATTTATACTGAAGTTTCAAACCATCATCTTCAAAAAATAAAAAGTCCATTCGATTCATTAACTTAGAGACATAAAAGATATAAAGCAAATAGCTTTATCAAAACGTTAGGAAACAATTACCCATAACTTGAATATTCTTAAAAATCTCTTTTCAGTTCTAATTTTTCTGTCATTCAGTTCTAATGCTCAGGACACTACGTTTTTTGATGAAAATCGACTGAGATACAGCGTAACTTTGGATAGTTCAACCACAACAACAGTGCATTATCCTAATGGGAAATTATGCCAACAGGTGATTTATTTACATCCTAATGGACCTACCTCTTTTGAAGACATTTTCATGATTGAGAGAACTGAGTTAAATTATAATGAGAATGGTGAAATAACCGCTTCTTATCAATATTTAAATAACAAGTTGCATGGGGACTATTTAATGTATGATGACAGTTCATTTGTAACGCATCTAGTGTTTAGGAATGACTCATTAGTTGACATAAAAAACACGAACTGTTGTTTTGTTGATAATAAAGGAAAGATTGTTACTAAAGAAGTATTTTTTTCGCTACTGTACACGGATGAATTTGGAATTTGGGACTACTACCTATTTGAACCCTGGAGAGAATTCAAGGAATTCGTTTGTTGCGATTTTGCATTCATATCTGAGAAATACAATTGGCGAACCACCAAGGGCTACAAGAAATTGGTGAAGAGACTGAAAAAGAACTGTTCCTAACACAGTAGGTAAAGCTCACGTCCGACCCTTGGCCGGCGCGCTTTCGCCCAGTTGCGTGCCCATAACCGGGCGGCCATCACGGTCGGACAGCCAAAGTCCGGGATTTTGGCCAGCACACTTCGCACGTGTTTTGCACTTGCTGCGCAAGCAGCAAATCACTAGCTTTACCCAAACGTTAGCATTAATTCAAAGGATTTAAGGTACAACAAACTTTCTGGTTTCAGAAATTCCTGAATTGTATGTAACTCTAATAAAATAAGGTCCTGAACTAAGTTCAATCTCGATTAGAATATGATTTACATCTATGTTGGAAATCGCAACTTCATGCTTCTTGACAAGTAAATCATATTCTGAAATAGTCTTGATATTGCTTCCTATTTTCTCACCTTCCAAAATTAAACTCGACCCAACTGGATTTGGGTAAATCAATAATTCCCGAAATTGAAAACTCTCTAAATTTGACCAGTTCTAGCAATAATCTACTATTTGTACTTGATTAAGATCGCTTTGGATAAGAGAAATATCATTGTAATCTAGCACCACTGTATCCAATTGTAACATATTTTCTTGAAAAATAGGTCCTGGAAACTCTTCGGTTAATGTTATGTCAGTATATGCACAAAAGCCATCAATACTAGACAGAGAATCAAATACTCCAAAAAATACTTTTCCTTGATTTTCGTTACCTGCAAACAAGTACTTATTGTCATTCAATAATATTACATTCAATGGTAAAAAATTTATTGTATCGGTTGTTATTATTGAAGTTACTCCAAAATTACCCAAAGTGTCTACTGACGTAAAACCAGTTCTTTTTAAATAAGTCGTGAAACCGTAGCTCTCAGTTCATACAAGACTAAAAACTTGTTTTTTTCTACAAAATCAATATCAATAAATTCTGCAGTGGTTCCTCCATCTTTGAGAAACTTAGCCCATATTATTCTATTGCCAACTTAAAAAATGTCTATGGTAAATTCCCGTAGGAAGCTAAAGAGATTGCCGGAAATCATCCAAAATTAGTCCAACCTAAGAAAGCTGAAGTGCTCTTAGCGGACACTTTAGCCATTAAATTATTAATTAAAGGCTATTCTCTATCATCAAGCCCAAAGTTCTGACCAAGGCTTTTACAAATGAACTCGAAGCCATAAAATGGCTAAAAGAAAGAGGTGCCTCTGAAAAAGGATGTAATGAATTTATCCAATGGTTTCAGCAAAAAGAACAATCTTTATAAGTTACATGCTTGGATAACTAACCCGACTTACATGATAAGGATTAGGAGTAACGAATTTGAGAGAAAACTCCATTCCTCCCCTAAATTGAGAAGCTGTAGACAGTCTTGAAACATTAATGTCGTAGCTAAATCCAAATCCCCAATTGGCAAAGTTCAGATAGATCGAAGGAGCTATTGCTTCTGCTGGCAAACGATAATACAATCCATAGGAGAAGTCAAACTGTTCAATGAAACCGGTATAATGGCTCTTTTCTTTCAACCTTTGACGAAACATTAATCCAACCATTGCTTCTTGTTCAGGACCTTTTCTCTGATACAAAAATGATGGCCTGATGGCAATACTGGTATTAGTAATACCTATAGAGGCAATTCCATGAACTAGAAAACGCATATAATAATCCTCCTCTGGTATGTTGAAAAAAGATAGTTTTGGAGTCGTTAAGTGACTAGCTGATGCACCTATCTGTATCAATCGAGCATTGTCTGAAGCGATTGTCGTTTCATGCGTTGCGTAAGTCCATAACACCCCTGCACTCATGTCAAAAGTTGTGAAACTAGGATAGCTTCCATTTTCATTGGATGGTAGTGAAGAGTTAAATCCTGTCCCATCATATTGATTGTCCCACTGAGCGTTGACCATGTTAATACTGTGCTGTAAAAACCCGGCTCTCAAACCACCACTTAAGTAATTTTTTTCATTCAGTTTTTGATGGTACCCCAATATCAAATCCCCTTTGAACCTCTTTAAATCAAGATCACCAGCTTTATCGTTAAGAACAACAACACCCAAACCAAAATGCTTGTCTCTCCAATTTTTCTTTTTCAATCTAACATCTGCATTTAAAGCATAGGTAACATAAGGATTAGAAATACTTGCCCATTGAGAACGATAATGAGTAGAAATCCTAAAGTCACCACTAAAGGCCCCGGAATGAGCCGGATTAAACATTAGTGGTGTTTTAGAAATCTGCGTAAAATGGATATCCTGGGCAAAAAGCCCATTTGTAGTCAACAATATCGCTAATATGTACGCTACTTTCTTCATTCTATCTCACCAATGTTACATTTCCTTTTTCGTTGAAATCTGAACCATCAACGAATGTTCCTACAGCTCTCCAAACAAAAACTTCTGCATTAAGAGGTTTGCCTTTGAAAGTTCCATCCCAACCAACGTCTACACTGCTTGATACAAATACCATTTCTCCCCAACGATTGAAGACCTGAAATGAGAGTTGACTCACTCCTTTTCCTCTCGCATAGAGAACATCATTCTCTCCATTACCGTCCGGCGAAAAAACATTTGGAACCCAAATATGGAATTCACAATCACCATTATTTTCAGATGGAACAATAAGAGAAGTATCTAGAAAACAGTTATTATCATCAGTAATTGTCAAATCATAAATTCCTCCTCCCAAATCAATTAAATTATCATCAGTTGATCCATCCGACCAAGAATAATCGAAAGGTGATTGTCCAGTAACATTAATGGTTTGAATGACGCCATCCAAAAGTCCAAAGCAAGATTCTTCTTGAATAAAGAATGAAGCTGTTGGATTCGCAAATACATATACCTGAATACTATCCGTTCCTCCACATCCTCCAGAATTGGCATAATAAACATAATGTGAACCCTGCCCTGCCACATTTGGATCAAACATTCCTGTTGTAGAATTAATGATTCCCTGTCCACTCCACACACCTCCGTTAGGTATGCCAACAAAGGCAGTGGAATCATCTGTTATACAGAAATCAGATGCTGTCGTAATTTGAGGAGCAGAACCTGGGTTAATTGTGATTGTTATACTTGTAGCAGCGCTTTGACATCCTCCAACTGTCTCCGTTACATAATAAGTTATTGTTCCAAGTGAGCTTGATGGAGCCAGTGTGCCACCGGACCCTAAATTGTTTGTTAATCCTGCATCATCATACCAGTTTAAAGTTCCTCCTGAACCAGCTGTTGCCGTTAGGTCTAATAGCACATCTCCTTCACAATAAGTAGCATCAGTTCCGGCAACAGGAGCTGCAGGAGTAGGCGTAATAGTTATATCAACAATAGATGGAAGAGACTCACAACCATTGACAGTTTCAGTCAGGTAGTATGTAGTTGTTCCAATTGTAGTACCCGGAGTTAAAATGCCTCCTGTACCAATATTATTTGTCAGTCCGGCATCATCATACCAATTTAATGTTCCTCCCGAACCAGCTGTTGCAGTTAAATCAGTCATGACATCCCCATCACAATAGGTAGCGGTTGTGCCAGCGGTTGGAACGGGAGTCACAACCACATTTAAGTCTTCGGTCACAATAGAATCACACCCCTCGGTAGTTAATAAACTAGAAATATGAGATTCATTAACTGTAATATTGTTAGAAACAGTGCCATCTGCATAGGTATAATCACTTCCTGTGCAGATGTCAATCGTATTCGCAATTGCATAGGTTGGATTACTTATGACAAGAACTGAATCCGTATCCGAGCAAATTCCATTTGTGACGGTCACAGTAAAATACCCTCCAGGTATTGGATTAGGAAATGGAGAAATAAATAAATTCCCCAATTGAGCAGCCATTGGTCCATTTGGTCCCACCCAACTATAGTTACCGAATCCTAATCCAGAAGGAGATGCACTTAGGTTTAAAGTCTGATTTTCACAGATTGGTGAATTAGATGTAACCCCTGCCGAAATTGTATCAATTGAGATATTGATTGTATCAATATTCAACTCATGAGGGCATATTGTAGTATCCAAGGCCTGTAATATAACTTGGCTGTATAAAGTAGGATCAATAACTTTTGACTGACCTTGTCCAAGAGAATTATTCAAATTATCCGTCCAATAATATTTACCAAAACCTGAAGGTGCCGTAAGCGTTATTGGAACAATATCGCAAAGAGCTGTATCATTCATTAGAGGTGTATAGATTGTATCCTCTGGAATATGTATAACACAAACATCATCTACCAAATATTTTGCACCAATTCCAGCTCCGGGACTTGTAACATTCAGGTTAGCATCTCCAGTAAAAACACCAATAGTTAGGAATTCTTCTCCTCCCACAGCAGTAAAGGTGCCAGTAACTTGAGTCCATAAAGTGTCATCTATTACAACTGTAGAAGCTACTTGTGGAGATCCGTTTATAAGATTCCCTCCTGGCGAAGGAATGGCAGTATTCGTGAAATACATTCCTATGCTATCGTGAGCATATCCCGAACCAACATCAAGAGCAATGTACATTGAAGCTTCATAACAATCTCCTGCGAGCAACGGACTATTTAATTGGACCTGGACATACTCTCTTGCATTTGGAATAAAATTCACGTAAGTAATAAAACCGGCATAACCATTTCCTGTATTAGGCTGAATAGTGTGATAGCCACAAGTATTGTAGTAATCTGAAGTTCCAGTTGATGTTGATCCTGTTGCTGGTTTATCCCAATCGAGCACATAAGGCATTCCATTATTGTTGTCTGGGCATTGGGTTAAACTCTCAAAACTTGGATTTGGAACAAGATTGTTGTTACAATCGGGGCAAGCGATCACATTAATTGTTGTATTTGAGACTCCACCACAGGTTCCCGACTGCGTATAGGTGAATACTCCGGCACCATCAACAAGTGGATCATAAATGGTGTCTCCTGAAACCAAGGCTGGACTAAAAACACCTCCATTATCTGGGTTCCCACCCATGAATTCCAATAAATCAAATGCTAACATGTTGTCACAAACTGTAATAGACGTGTCTATTCCCGGACTTAAACTGGATGTTATGAATACCATTGACGTATCCGAATTCACGGTATCTCCACATGCAGTTACCAAGTGAACAATGTATTGTTGATCTGCTGTAAGAGGAACCGTCATTGGAGTTGCTTCATTAACAGATCCTGCAATCATGGCTGCTGGTTCCCAAGTGTAATTGACCCAGATAGAATCATAACCTATAGCTCCCAATTCTGCCTGATCATTAGGACAAATTGTTCGATCATTTCCGGCAAGTGTATCTACATAATTGTCAGGATGGAAATAGTATGTCACATTGGGCATCCCCACTTCCAAACTATTTGGTGAAGGGTCTAAACCTGGTGATACAACATTCGGAGCTAATAAATTCTCAGGTGTTTGAATCTCGAGAAACTCGACATTTGTAAATCTGGATCCGTAAATTTTTCCATCAGGTGCTCGTGTTAAACCTCCATATTGAGCGCCCCCAGAAGTTGCAATTGTATAATCTTGTCTAGTACCAGCAATTGAACCAAATCCTGCTGTCATATCCCAACCTGAGATAAGGGTATTAGTTGCTCCTTGAACCCAACTTGTGTATAAGTAATTACCTGAGGGTGAAAATTCTAATCCATACGGAATATCATCATTTAAAACTCCAGTTAAAATTTGCTCTTCAAGAGTCAAAACACCTGTTAAATTGTCAAAACTATAAAGTAGGACACTCGCCCCCAATCCATTTGCTTCTGCAATTACATTTCGATCTTTATTGACTGCTAACCAACTGAGTATTGGTGACCCGATCACAGTTGGCCAAGTAGTTCCTGAAATAACCGAAGTCACAGGTGTGGTGGAAACGCCAGCAGAAGTCACCTCAAAGGCGTAAAAACTATCAGTTGTTATGGACCTAGTAATGACCCAATAATCCTCTGTATTACCTTTCTGGACAATCTTGATCTTTTCAGCTAAATTGTCTGCTCCATAAACCAAAACATCCTTCTGACCAGGAACGACATCACCCAAAGGCAACGGCACTGTTCCGTTACCAGGAAGTGTCATGTCTACAACGCTATAATGCAATCCCCAACCTGGTCCTGTAGAAGCTAGATGAAATACATAAAATTGATCACAATTGCCTGGAACTGGTGCTATAGCTAAACCTGCTGTACTACTGAAATCAAGATCTATATCCCCATTAGGCATTAAAGTGTGAGAAGCATCCCAAATAACACTTGAATTTCCTCCCGTTGATAAATTATCAGCACCGATATAGAACATGTTATTTCCGGATCCGTCTGACCATGAAGCAGACACTTCTTGAGCACTAATAGCAGAAGGAGCTAAAGATGCTGCCCCACCCGTAAAATTTAATCCAACTTGGCTTCCTAAGTGCCAATTATTAAGGTAATTTGAAGTGTTTTGACCAAATGAGATCGAAGCAAATAAAATTAAAATTAGATTCAATATTTGAGCTAGTCTATGCATGCAAATTGCCGAATTACGCTAAAGTAATACTCTTTGATCTGCTATAAAAAGTATAAATTGCATAAAATATGCAATTATTTATTTTGTTTTATCTATTTAATCTTTATTTTAAATGGTTTATTAATTCTTATTTATATATTTTATGGATCAGCTTTTACAATTATACCGAACATTGACCCAAGGGGAAAGAAAGATGATTCTGTCACGTCTCAAACAATCAGGTGCTAAACAACATCTCTCACTGTACTTAAAAATTGAAAATTTATCTGACATAGAACAAAATGATTTAACGTCTTCACAACTTAGTATTCTCAAAAATCAATTGCTTAATAAAATGTTAAGCTATTTGAGTGAACATAAATCTAACAGGTCGTTAGATGTTGAATTGAGAGCTGAAATGAATAAAATTGAAGTCCTAAAAACCAAATTCCTATTCGATTTAGCGAGAAAAAAAATTGCTGGCCTGAAGAAAAAATTACAAAACCATGAACGCTATGGTTTATATATTGAATTGCTTCTTTTAGAATTTGAAATTGATTCAATTGCACTTAGCTCATTAGAACAAAATATTGCCATAGAAAATTTAATCTCCGAAACTAAAATTATCTCTGATCGAAATAATGAGTTCATACAGCAAAAGGCAAATTTCTTTAATACTCTTGGCCAAATCCATCAACAAACAGGAAAATTTAAAGTGATTACGCCATTTTACTATGACAATTCGGTAAGTCCTGAAAACAGGTCGGCCCATTATTATTATCAAAGGAGAAAATTAATTACAGAAATTCAAAATTCTGAGTTTGAAAAAGCTCTCAAAACAGCAGATCAACTGATTTTGTTAATCGATTACCACATTCATGAATTTCAGCATCTCCCCTTTCAATACATAGACATCAATTACATGTGCGGATTAGCGTACTTGCTTTGCAATAAGATTGACAAGGCAAAGGAATGTGTAGCCAAGATAGATGCAAAAGTGGAAGAATCACATCCAATAATCGCCCAAAAAAGCCTCAATAGAAAAGTGTATTTGGCCGCAATTTATCTCAACCATTCTCGAGATAAGGAATCTTATTTTATCTTCAAAGAAGAAGAAATAGAAGAATTAATTGAAGAATTAGAGCCGATTTTTTCCAACAGAACTTCAGAGCAAATGTCCAATTATTTCTTACGAAAAAAGGAATTAAAATCGGCTAATAAATGGAACAGAAGAATTCTTAATTCATCCAAGAAAAATCAAATTCCACAATTTCATTTTAGGAGCGAACTTCGAAATCTATATATTCAAAATCTATCTGGAAGGAAGAAGATTTTTGATCAGAATTTGAAACGATTAATCAGCAAAAAAGTAATCAAAAAGGATCTTCAATTAGAAGAAATGAGAAGTATTTTTGATTTTTGGAAAACCTAATCCAACTCATTCAATCCGTATCGTTTTTTGTACTTCTTATAAAGTTGAATCTGATGATTGTCCATAGCAATGAATCTACCTTTTACCATGGCGATATACCCTTTGTTGGTAAGCATATCGAATGCATTTCCATCAGAAACATAAAGCGTAGCATCTTTGCCTTTCTCCAGTGATCCAATCTTATGATCAATACCCATGATCTTAGCTGCATTTAGCGTGATCGACATTACGGCTTGTTCTTCTGTCAAACCATAAGCCCAAGCTGTTCCGGCAAGGAAAGGTAAATTTCTGGCATTCATTACCTCCATGTCACCCTCATTTGAAATACAGAACAACCCCCCTTTTGATTGCAGTTTGCCGGCAATCTCATAGTAGGCATTTACATTATCATCTTCAAATCTTGGTAACGAATGCGGACGATCCAAAATAACAGAGAAGTGATTTTCCTTCAAGCGGTGTGCTACCAAATAGGAGTCATATCCACCAACTAAAACAGGGAATTTTAGATTGAATTCTCTACTAAAATCAATTACATCATTGATCTCAGGTGCAAAATCTGCATGAATGTAAAGACGCTTTCCCCCTTTAAACAGGCCTCTCATTGCCTCATACTTGAGATTCTTATCGTCATGATCCTTTACCTTTTAAATAAGCTTCTGCGGCTTTGAAAAAATCCAGGATCTCATTTTTGGCATTATCGTAATTATCATTTTTCGAAGAAGCTCCGGGTTCAGCCCACCAACCTGTTCTTCTATATTTTTGAGGCCAATTCAAATGTACTCCGTCATCTTGCAAATAAGCAGCATCTTCCCAGAGGCATTACTGCTCTTGGTGGAGCCTTATCTATAACCAATTGATTTAACATATTACCTGCGCTATCCAAGGATACCACAAACCCATTTTTACCCCAGGTATTTTGAACCCATCCTAATACTACAATATTTCCATTTCCAATATCAACTAATCTTGTTGGCACTAGGGCATTCAATCCATTATCATGAAGTCCTTTACTCCAAATCAAATTTCCATATGCATCAACTTTACATATTATGGTGGTCCAATCTGGGTATGTAGTATCATGACCAGCAAAAATCACATAATCTTCTTTTCCTAAAACTCTACCTATGCGGAGATTCATAATTTCCTTTGACCACAGGTAATTGCCATTAGTATCAGTAGATATTATAATTCCAGCATCATCTGGTTAAAAGGATCAACAAGCCAATCTACAGAGGTGATAATTGAATCAGAATTTGTACAAACCTCGACTAGATTTGTTATTTCATAACTTGTTTGTTAAGTTTTTGTCCAATCAACAAAACCCGTTTGAGTTGAATGTTTAGATAAGAACTGTACATCAATAGAATAATTATTATCAGAACTTTGAAGGTACCCACATTGAACAAATGAATTTGTACTGAGAGTATCATCACAAATACCTCCCATACCCCAATACCATGTATTAAAAGGAGGTGCATCTTCATAGACCTTTAAATATGATTGTGCCTCAGAGATTTGTGCTATTAAAATCAGTATCCAAATCAGATGTTTCATGCATCTTAAATGTAAGAAAAACTAATGCTAACACAATAGGTAAAATTCACCCCAACCCTCTTCCAAGCGCATTGCCCCCATTGGCATGTACATAACCGGGCAGCCATCACAGTCGGACCGCCCAGGATCCGGGATTTTTGCCATCTCACATTGCGTCGCCAAAAAATTGGCTAATTTTACCCAAACGTTAGCATTCATTGGAATAAAGAAGAAAAAATATCGTTAAGTCTAAACAATAAATTCTGAATTCAATAAAATCGGTTTATGAATTACAAGATAAAAAGCAAGCAAACA
>Ga0189274_100305_pt1 | contig 11430 bp, 6 predicted proteins | sample N5B1minimetaG_FD_130323 | JGI IMG/M metagenome (GOLD analysis project Ga0189274, IMG submission 130323) | Marine microbial communities from the Costa Rica Dome - N5 B1 mini metaG | ecosystem: Environmental > Aquatic > Marine > Oceanic > Photic zone | place: Costa Rica: the Eastern Pacific...
TGACTTTTGTTAAGTCTAACCCAACTTCGATCTTCTCAAGTTTGATGTGTAAATCTTCAAGAACATTGTATTGACCTTCTTTATCAAATAGAATGTTGTATGTCTCAGAAATCACAAGGTATCCTTCTTTTTCTAACTTCAAATTGTAGCTACCTCTGTCTTGAAGTTTTTTGTTGGCCAACGGCATAATGTAATCGCCTTCTTTTGAGGTTAAGAATTCAGTTTTTTCGTCAATCATATTATCAATAACGGTAACCTTAACTGAATCAATGGATTCTCCACTTTGTGCGTCAGTCACCTTGAAGTAAAGTGAGATTCCTGGGTCTTTCTCGATTGAAAGGTTTGAAATAATGATGTTCTCTTCCCCGTAAGTATCGAGTGAATTTGCATCTCCAAAATAGCCTTCTTTGGTTCCTTTGATTTCAAATTTTCGCTCTGGATCCGTTAAAAAAGAAAAATCACCATTTTCATCTGTTAATACTGTTTCAATTGAGCCAAATTCAAAGTCTAATAATTCGACTGAGGCTCCAGCAATTTTGTTTCCAGTTTTGTCTGTTACTGTTCCTCTCACGGTTTTCTTCACAGTTCCGAAAGTGTAGATGTCCATTCCTCCGAATCCACCTGTTCTATTCGAAGAGAAATACCCACTTTTTTCATCTTTATTCCAAGAAATATAGATGTCATCTCCAGCTGAATTCATTGGGTAGCCGAGATTCATGGGAGTAGACCATTTTCCATCTTTAAATTCAGAGACAAAAAAGTCATAACCACCAGATGAATTGTGTCCTTTTGAACTAAAGTAAAGCTTTGATCCATCTTCTGACAAGAAAGGTGCGTCTTCATCAAAAGTAGAGTTGATGCGCACCGAAATAGGTGAGGGTGTTTGCCAAACTCCATTCACTTTCTTACTCTCATAGATGTCTAAGTTCCCATATTCTGATCGCGCAGAAAAAATGAATGTTTGTTGGTCTTTTGAGAATACACCGTGTGGTTGAAAATAAAATTCGCCAAACTCTTCTGGCAATGGAGATAAGCCGTTTAATCGATCATCAGCAATTGAACTGATCCATACCTTGTTTTGATAAAAGACGAGTATGGTGTCACTCTCAAATACCTTTCCAACCAAACATTGATGAGTGGTTTGGTCAATACTTGGATTATACGTAGAAGCCACAGATTCTTCCAAATCGAAATAGTAAATGTTTTCAAAATATAGGTTGTCTGCATCCATTTGTTCGTCATCATAATCTTTATAACGAGCATTGTATAAAAGAAGATTTTCTTTTTCGATATAGACAGGTGTATATTCGGCATCTACTGAGTTGATGAAGAAGTCCATATTTTCAACTTCAAATGGCTCATAAATTAACTCCATGTTATTCAGTGCATTCTGAGAACTGGCAATGTTGTTTTTTACTTCTGCAATAATTGCGGCTTGTTTTGCTTCGTTCGTAATTCCGTTAGAAAGGTATTTGTTATACCATTCAATTGCTTCTTTGTGTTTTTCTCTCAATCTCAAGCAGTTGGCGTGATCATAATAAATGGTATAATCCTGAATCTCGTTGAAGTTTTTTAATTGACGCTCGATATAGACCTGTGCTGAGTCATATAATTGGTATCGATACAAATAGATATCAACAATACCGGCCATAGCATCTTCATTTGAAGGTTCTAATTTGAGCGCTTCTTTATAATTCTTTAGGGCAGGGCTGTAGTCGGCTTTCTCTTTGAGTTTTTTTGCCTGTGAGACAAGCTTGTTTGCAGATACTTGAGCAGTTGCATTGAAAGTCACAAAAGAGAAAATCAATGACAAAGTAACAATCAGCTTCATTCAATAGATTTGAGATTCCCACGAAACTAACAGTTTATTTCGGGATTTTGAAATTATAAAGCGAAAATGTTAATATCTGTGCTATCTGTGAAAAATTAAGACACAATGGTTGCAATCATATTGCGTTGGCTAGCTCTGTCTCTGAATTCCCCTAAATAAATACCCTGCCACACACCTAATCCTAGTCGACCATTGACAATGGGTATATGAATGTCAGCCCCACACAAAATGCTTTTTATATGAGCAGGCATATCATCCGGTCCTTCAAATGTATGTTGATAGTAAGGTTCATTCTCTTTGACATTTCTGTTGAACCAATTATTGAGATCTTTCAGTACCGTAGGGTCGGCATTTTCATTAATGCAAATACCTGCTGAGGTGTGTTGTATAAACAGGTGCAGCAGCCCTTTAGAGGGAAGTTCTGGCAATTGAGCCAATACCTCTTCGGTGATAATATGGAATCCTCTTGGTTTGGGTTGAATTGAAAGCGCGATCTGAATCATAATCTTCTGATAGAATGATAAGTATGGGTGTAATCATTAAAATCATCTCTAAAAATACCTTGATGATCACAACGATCAATTCTCACATGTCCAGCGGCGTGAATTACTTCATCTTTATTCACAAGTATCCCAACATGATGAATAATCCCCTTTTTATTAATGAAGAATACCAGGTCGCCTGCCTCTCTGTCGTCAAAACTAACTTCAGTTCCAGCCTTGACTTGTTGTGAAGCGTCTCTAGGTATAGATATACCATGAATTTTTGCAACCATCTGCGTGAGTCCTGAACAGTCTATTCCGTAAATTCCTTTGCCTCCCCAGAGATAGGGCGTGCTCAAGTATAAAAGTGCTGTATCGACTATATTTCCAGTGATTTTAGTTTCTGGATTCAATTCGTACTCATCATTACCTAGCTTTATTTTGCCATGAGCGTAATTCGGTAAATTAGATCCGAAAATAATATGTTGCACACCAATTGGGCCTAAGAATCTGAGGTGGCCATTGCATAAAACAGGATGCTTTACAGTGGCTTCTCTTTCAAATACTTCTTCTGTAATGTATTTCAATTGTTTGAAGTCCATGTAACCTTCATAATCGTCAGCTGGAAAGTATATTTTGATCCAAGGTTTTCCTTTCTCCATCACTTTTACATAGTCTCCAAAAAGCAATTGTGTAACAATCTCTGCTGTATCTGAAGGTTCACTTCTCACAGGTGCGATTGCCACTTGACAGATACCATGGGATAGAATTGAATGTGATGTTTTCATTTATTTTGGTTTTAGTTGTAAAAGAGGCTTTTCGATTAGGTAATAGCTTAGACTTGCAATACCTACAGTAGCTGCGATACTCATTGCTAGGTAAGTCAATGCTTCTGCAAGGGAGGTGGTTTCATTTAGGAATATATCTACAAACAAATACATAACCACTAAATGATACATATAGAGTCCATAAGATATGCGTCCCAGGTAATTGAAGAGTTTAATTCTCCCAAATTTTAAGAGTGAATGCTTTCCGTTAATCTGGTCTAAAATGATGTACGCAAAGAAAAGTGAAAGAACGAATCGCTCCATTACTACCCATTCATTTATGAAAATTTTATTCTTGAAAATGCAAATACCAAATCCAATCAAATAGATGAGCAGATTGCCCAACTTTGAAACTTTTTGAAGACGAGAAATCCAGTTTTTTCTTGTGAAAACACTCCAGCCAATTACAGCTCCAGTAATGATATCCTGAAAAACCGCCAAAGTGTGATAATAAATGATGCGCTCTTCACTCCAGTGTTTCCATCTGAAGGCAAAACAAATGAGGTAAAATACAATGAATAAGGTTGGCCAAGATATTTTTTTCAATTGAAATAAACCTAAACAAAGTATGCCCCAAAACAGGTAAAACTGTTCTTCAACGGCAACTGACCAAGGAGAAGTAAGAAAGTTTACCGAGTCGTTTAAGCCATTGTTGATTTCATCAAAATTGGCAAGAAAAGCTACATACATCCATGCATTGTGAGATGTTTCGTAATCTGAAATTATCAGCGGAAATAATACGAATCCAATTAGGACAATGAGAAAATAGAGTGGCCAAATTCGTAGCGTCCTTCTGATTAAAAATTTTTTCAAATCGAAAAAACCCTTGTGTTTTTGTTCGTGTAGAATTAAAAAAGTGATGAGAAAACCAGACAAAACAAAAAAGAAGTTAACCCCTAACTTGCCCTTGTCTGCTACAGAAAACAAGAAATCTTGAAAAGTATTAAGTTGTGACTCATCTATACGACCTAATACATCTTTTGAAAAGTGAAAAATCAAGACAGAAAAGGCCGCAAAAAACCTTAGGGCATCCAAGTTGTTAAAATAAACATGTGGTATTTTTTTTGAAGACGAACGCACAAAAAGGCTGCAATGATTAATTTTGCATTAAAAGTAAACAAATTGAAAGATTCAGAAGTATTTGATATTGCGATAATAGGTGGGGGAATTGTTGGAGCTGCAACTTTATACAAAATGCAGTTACGTAACCCTGGTTTGAAGTTAGCTTTAATTGAGAAAGAGGAGCGTTTAGCTGCTCATCAAACTGGTCATAATTCAGGCGTAATCCACTCTGGATTGTATTACAAGCCCGGATCATTAAAAGCAAAGAACTGCGTGAAAGGTCGCCATGAATTGGTCGCTTTTTGTCAGGAGTACAATGTCGCTCATGAGGTTTGTGGTAAAGTAGTTGTTGCAAAAAGCAAAGACGAACTGCCATACATGGATAAGATTTTTGAAAACGGTAAAGCAAATAATACAGAGGGGATTGAGAAAATTACTGCTGAACAAGTAAAAGAGATTGAGCCTTTTGTTGAAAGTGTAGGAGGTATTAGAGTTCCTTGTACAGGAATAGTTGATTTTGTTGGAGCTACAGAGAAAATGGTTGAAGTGGCTTTAGCTAAAAATAAAGATTCAAAATTATTTTTGGGTGAAGCCGTGATCGGAATAGAAGATGGAGATGGGGCTCATAAGGTGGTCACTGAAAAGCAAATCATAAGAGCAAAGAAAATGATATTCTGTGCTGGACTTCAGGCTGATAGAATGGCAAGAAAAGATGGCGTTAAGCTCAAAGAGAAAGTCGTTGGATTCAGAGGGGACTATTATGAATTAACAGATCAGGCTAAACATAAAGTCAAACATCTTATTTATCCTGTTCCAAATCCCGATTTCCCGTTTTTAGGGGTTCACTTTACCAGAATGACAAATGGTGAAACAGAGTGTGGTCCCAATGCTGTATTTACTTTCAAAAGAGAAGGCTATGGTAAAACAGACTTTAGCTTTAAAGATACTGCCAGTGCTCTCAGTTATGGTGGAACGTGGAAGCTTTTCTTTGGGAATATGAAGTTTGGAATAAATGAATACCGTAGAGCATTTTCTAAAAAGTTGTTTCTAAAGACGCTTCAAACAATGATTCCTTCCTTAACAATGGAAGACCTCAAGCCAGGTCGCTCAGGAGTTCGTGCGTTGTTATTAAATGCTGATGGAGACACACGAGATGACTTTAGAATTGAACATACCAATGATTCTATTCATGTATTGAATGCTCCTTCACCGGCAGCTACAGCTTCACTTGCAATTGGTGAATATATTGCAGTGATGGCTGAAGAAAAATTTAACCTCAAAGCGGCTGAAGTTTAGTTGCGCTTTCCTTCAAAACGGATATACCAGTTAAAAGCTGCCGTTGATTCGTGATGGTAATAGATGACGGAATCGTTCCGTAAGTTAATTTGTCGTCCCCAAATAATTCCGGTAAAGAAGTTTTCATCCGCATAGTAGCCGTTGTCAATGAATTTGTAGGGGATGGGCAAGTCTCTGAACTGGAGATGTTTATTGTCCTTTTCAATAACTGATTCTGTTGAACTGTAGATAGTGTCAAAAACAAAGTTGTTGCTATCGAGATGTTCTGTAAAAATACCATCATAAGTTCCGATATATGGACTGTATTTTTTCTTCTGGCAAGCGCTCAATAAAACCAGGCTTAAAAGTAGAGTGGTGACAATTCGCATGCTTAACAGACGGTGTAATAATAGGAGTGGCTGCCTAAAACTTCATACGAGCCGTTGGAACAATTTCTTGACCAACAAAATCTTTATTCAAATACTTGTAATAACCTGCAATAGCGATCATGCCTGCGTTGTCAGTGCAATACTCAAATTTAGGAATGAAGGTATTCCATGAATGGTTATGTCCTATTCTTTGTAATTCTGATCTCAACAGTGAATTGGCGCTCACACCGCCTGCAATTGCGACATCTTTAACCTGATAAACTTTCGCTGCCTTCGTGAGCTTTTTGAACAAAGTTTTAATGATGGTTTGCTGAAATGAAGCGCAAATATCATGTAGGTTGTCTTTTACAAAATTTGGATTTTTTTCTATTTCCCGTTGCAGAAAATAGAGTAAGGCGGTCTTTAATCCACTGAATGAAAAGTCATATCCCCCTACATTAGAGATGGGAAATTCAAATTTATTCGGATCTCCTTCTTTTGCGTACTTATCAATGAGTGGCCCACCAGGGTACGGAAGTCCCATTAGTTTTGCAGCCTTATCGAAGGCTTCGCCTGCAGCATCATCTTTGGTTTCACCAACAATACTCATTTTAAAATAATCTTCAACCAAAACAATTTGTGTGTGTCCTCCAGATACCGTTAAACATAAAAACGGAAAGCTTGGTTTTTTTTCATTGTCGGCAATAAAATGAGCAAGGATATGACCGTGCATGTGGTTCACTTCTATCATTGGAATATTTAATCCCAGCGCAAAACTCTTGGCAAAGCTTACACCAACTAAAAGTGAACCCAATAAACCAGGGCCTCTTGTGAAGGCAACCGCATCTATATCATTTTTAGAAATTCCTGCTTTTTTTATGGCAGCATCAACAACAGGAATAATATTTTGTTGGTGAGCACGAGAGGCGAGTTCAGGAACCACTCCACCAAAGGCTTCATGAACCTTCTGACCTGCAACAATATTCGACAATATTCTATCGTTTTTAATGATAGCTGCTGATGTGTCATCACAAGATGATTCGATTCCTAAAATTATCGTCTCTTTAGCACTCAAAATGATTATTTTTAGCAAAAAATTAAGCGATTACAAATCTAACCAAAATACTAAGAGGTTTTAGCAGAGGTGTACACCTTCTGATTGAGCTGTTGGTGTTCGTCTTGATTTTTGTGGTATTTGCAATTCACACCTCTTGGTTTCAAACTTGGATGGCACAGCAAGCCTCTGCCTATTTATCCAATCAACTAGGAACAGAAGTTTCTATTGAAAAGGTAGAAATTGAATTTTTTGATGCGCTGAATTTTGAAGAAGTATATGTGGAGGATGTTCGCAAAGACACCTTCGTGTATGTGCAAAGCTTGACAGCTCAAATTGCTGATTGGAGTTTAGAAAAAGAGTTTGTTGAAATTTCTGATGTAAGTCTTTCTGGAGGTCATATTCACATGCGGAAATATAAAGGTGATTCAACATTGAATTTTCAGCACATCATAGATTATTTCGCGTCAGATGATCCTGATACCACATCTTCTAATTTTAAAATAGGTGTGCAGCAATTCACACTTGATGACATTCACTTTATTTATGATGATGAAAACTCAGAGCCTGTAGCGCATGGATTAGACTACGCGCATATTGAGTTAAACAAATTGCACGGTAAATTTTCAGATTTCAGCTTTCAAAGTAATGAACTAGGTGTCCAAATAGCCGATCTCAGATTTGTTGAGCAGTCTGGTTTACAACTCATGCATCTCACTGCAAAGCTCAACTACAGCCCTGAGCAGGTTGGATTAAAAAATCTGAAGTTAGGACTTTATCATTCCTATTTATACGCAGAGTATTTTCAGCTGCAAACTCCAAATGGGGCAACTGACTGGTCCGATTTTGTGAACAAGGTGAAATTTAATGCGCGAATTTCAAATTCAAAAATCCACACGACAGATTTGGCCATGTTTGTTCCGCAATTAAAAGGAATGCGTAACCTTATTGAGTTGAATAATGTGCGAGTTTCGGGTCCAGTATACGGAATGAAGTTGAAAAATTTAGACATCAGTATGTTGGACACTACAGCAATTAGAGGTGATTTAGAAATACCAAATTTGTCTGACATTAAATCAGCTTTCTTCACAGAGAACTTGGCTTTGTTCAGAACTTCTATATCTGACATCAAGAAAATGAATTTAGATGTCTTTTTGAATAGTCGTCAAGATTCTTTGATGCAAGCCAATCTACAACAATTTGAAAAAGCTGACGTGATTTCACTTGAAAACGGTTCTTTCATTGGCGGACTTGAGAGTTTCGTAGTAGATGGAGATTTATATACTGGAATCGGAACAGTGCACTCAGAATCCGGGATTCAGTTTAATTATGATTTGGTAGATCAAATGTATCATTACAAGGGTACAGACAATGAAACCTTCACCAAACATATAGTTGTTGAGAACCTTGATTTAGCCACCATCACAAATACTGATGTATTGGGGCCTGTTACGGGTTATTTGAGAATTGACGGAAAAGGGTTTGATGAAGAAGATTTAGATGTGGTAATGGACGGACGTTTCTCAAAACTACACGTCTACGGTTATGATTATGAAGGTATAACCATTCACAAAGGCAGTAGATTCCATCATTTTATATTTGATGGTGAAATTGATGTAGATGATGATAACCTAGCCTTAAAGTATGATGGCTTCGTAGATTTGAAAGATGACATGTATTTCAACTTTGAAATTAAGGTTGACAGTGCACGGTTAGATGAGCTGACTCATAAAGAAAAGGTATTGTACCAAAAATTGGCCTCTCACGTAAATGTCAACATTCACGGTGTATCAATCAACGAGTTTTATGGTGATGTAAAAGTGTCCAACCTGGAGTATTCTGATGCAGACATTGACTTTAAAATGAACAAAATGACATTACATGTGGCGCGTAATGAAAAGTCTGACACCATCATTCTTCGATCACCGTTTGTTGATGCAGATTTGTATGGAAAATATGATTTAACGGATGCCGGTCATGCGATTACTGAACAACTTTCTTATGTCATAGACAACATCATTGATCCTCCGAAAAATAGAGATAAACGCAATGAATTTTTCACAGCAGATGTTCGGTTAAAGGATGTCAATTCGTTGCTTCAATTTTATGATCCAGATATCTATGTGGAAGCAAATACGCACGTTCGATCGGAGTTTAGTCACAAAGAGAAACGTTTTGCATTTGATATCAACTCTGACTTGATAGACTATCACGGAACCAAGTTGCAAGGAGTGAATGTTGAGAATCATTTTGACAGCCTAAAGGCAAATATTTTTTATGAAGCAAGTTTTATTCAGTTGACAGACAGCTTATCGGTTGAGCATTTTTACTTCGATTCTCAAATCAAAGAAAACAAATTCACGACCATGTCCGGTTGGGATGGAGTGCAGAAGATTGAACCTGCATTGTTCGCTTTTGAAACAGAAATAACAAAATCATTTGACTTTTTGACTGACTTCAGTCCTTCATTCTTCTTCTTAAAAGGCCATAAGTACGAAATCAACCCTAATTCAAGATTTCTTTACAACGCGGACAACATGATTTTTGAAAAATTCAAAATTTCGAATAAAGGTCACTACGTTCAACTCAATGGGGCAATCTCAAAAGATCCGAATGAATGGCTCGATATTAAAGTGCATGACTTTTTATTATCTGATCTAAGCGGAATTATTGGAGAAGACCTAAAGCTAAAAGGGCTATTGAATGTACAAGGTCAGTTGGCAGATGTGTATGGTAAGCCTAAGTTTCAGGCAATGTCTGAGGTTGAGGGCTTAGAGTTGGATGGTCAATTGATAGGAGATATTTTACTCAATGCAAGATGGATTGATGTCGAGCAAAGTGTCGCTCTGGAGGGGAGATTGAAACGAAACAACGACCAAAAGTTTAAGTTTAACGGTCATTATTTTACCGATAAGAAAAGAGATAATATTGATCTGTATGCCACTTTTGATCAAACAGATATAGCGTTTTTAAATGCCTTCTCAGATCCTGAATTATATACAGATATTGAAGGTGAATTAGATGGTAAATTACACATCACTGGGGAATTAGATAATCCGCGAATAACAGGAGAGATGGATGTTTTACATGCTAAAGTCAAGGTACCCATGTTTAACGTGTATTTTGGAGCAAGCGGGTTGATTGAATTAGGAGATGGTGAAATTATTGCAAACCACTTAAGCATAATCGATCAAGAATCAAATGTAGCCGATTGTAACATGCAGATTTATCATTACGATTGGGCAGATTGGAACTACAATATTTCGCTAGATATGGATAATCCTGCGCTCACTCAAAAATTCTTGGCAATGGATACCTATTACAAAGAGGGAGATTATTATCACGGAAAAGCCTATGTGACAGGTTTCGTAGATATTTTCGGATATGATGAGCACACTGAAATTGAAGTAGATGTAAAAACCATGGAAGGAACCAATTTGACCCTACCAATGTACGGTTCATCAGACCTACAAGAAAACTCATTCGTTGTCTTTGATGAAAATTACTTTTTGCCAGATAGTCTTAAGAATGATAGCTTGACCAGTACGGTCAATAAGATTGAGCGACTCGGAATGACCTTGAACATGAAGTTCCATGTGACGCCTGATGCAAAGGTTAAAATCGTCTTTGATCCGCTGACAGGAGATCAGATCGTATCTCGCGGAAACGCCGACCTAGAAATCAAGATGGATGATTTTGGTGACTTGACCATGAGAGGAAAATACGCCGTGAAGAAAGGAACTTATCAGATGAGGATTAAAAAGTTGGTTGAAGAAGATTTCAGTTTGGTTGAAGGAGGTACTGTTGAATGGATTGGTTCACCGTATGACGCCTTGATAGACCTAAAAGCCCGATTCGAACGAAATGTCGCCTTGGCAGATATCATGCCTCCAGAAGCAGGGGCTGGAAAGAAAAAGGATTTGGTGTACGGAACGCTATTGATGCAAAACACGTTGATGTCACCTGAGTTGATTTTTAAAATCACATCACCAACAGCAAATGACCTGGGGCAAAAAGCGCTAGCAGAATTAGATGCCAACAAAGACGAACTAAACAAACAATTTTTCGCGCTCTTAGTACTGAAATCATTTATTCCTATGTATGGCGGAACGGCTGGAGGCGGAAATGTAATTTTAGGAATTGCAGAATCACAGATCAACTCTATATTGAGTGGCGTATCTGAAAATTACGATTTAAAAGCAGGTTTGTCAGATGGTCAAACAACACTTGGATTTGAAACTCAAATCAACGAGCGAACAACCATTTCGACCAGTTTTGGGGTCTTGAACCCTGAAGATGGTCAAGCCAGTGGTGGAGCCGGAAACTTAGTTGGAGATGTAGATATAGAATACAGATTGAATGAAGATGGTACGTTTACCATGAATTTTTTCAATGAAACCAATGAGGCCTCAATAACCGCGCAAGGCCATTTTACTCAAGGAGTTAGCTTGCATTACCAAGAGACTTTTAACAGCTCTAAAGAATTCAAACTCTTGCAAAAGTTCTTGAATATCTTCAGAAAAAAAGACAA
>Ga0189274_100306_pt1 | contig 11341 bp, 8 predicted proteins | sample N5B1minimetaG_FD_130323 | JGI IMG/M metagenome (GOLD analysis project Ga0189274, IMG submission 130323) | Marine microbial communities from the Costa Rica Dome - N5 B1 mini metaG | ecosystem: Environmental > Aquatic > Marine > Oceanic > Photic zone | place: Costa Rica: the Eastern Pacific...
AATGGTCATGCCGGGCGACAATATCGAAATGAATGTCGAACTGATCGTACCGATCGCCATGGAAGAGAAGCTCCGCTTCGCTATCCGTGAAGGTGGCCGCACTGTCGGCGCCGGCGTCGTGTCGAAGATCATCGAATAATCACACCCGATATCGACGCAGAACAGCGGCGCGCTCCTCCTGGAGCGCGCCGTTTTCTATTGTGAGTGGTCCGTCCACCGGGCTGACGGCTCGTCTGGACAGGTCCGGGTCGGCTGGATAGGTGTTTTCACTCCGTTTGTTACAGCTGGTGTGAACCCATGTCCGATCCGCTCAATCTTCGCCTCAATCCGGCACTGGATCCGCAAGAATGGGCGCGCAAGTATGCCGAGTCCCCGCTGGTTCAGATTCCCGATATCTTCGAGCCGGCCCTGGCCGAGCAGGTCAGCGGGATCCTGCGTGACACACTCACTTGGCGCCTTGTCTTTCCAGAACCCAATCCGTCCGCAGACGGCCCGGAAGTCGTTGTCCAGCTGACCCAGCAGGAAGTCCAGGGGATGGGCCGCGAGGCGGTTGCGGCGGCGATTGGCGGGGTCATGCAGCGCGCGCAGAAGAATTACGGCTATCTCTACGACAGCTATCCGATGATCCAGGCCTATACCTCGCACTGGGACCCGGGCCATCCGATCCATCGCCTCACCGAGTTCCTGAACTCGCGGGAGTTTCTGGACTTCGGCCAGACGGTGACGGGGGCGTCGGTGGTGACCAAGGCTGACGCGCAAGCAACCCGCTATGCCCGGGGACACTTCCTGACCCGGCATGTCGATGAGGGACATGACCAGGAAAGGGTGGCCGCCTACACGCTTGGCTTCACCCGTAATTGGCAGCCCGATTGGGGTGGCCTGCTGATGCTGATCGAGGACGGGCTGGACGTGTCGCGCGCCTTCCTGCCGCGTTTCAACATGTTGTCGATCTTTGACGGGCGTCGCTTGCATGCGGTCAGCCCGGTCTCGCCCTTCGCCGGCGATGCCCGCTACCAGGTCACCGGCTGGTTCCGCAATGACCCGGCCTCTGGCGGAGCAGGCTGATGGTCGCCGACCCCAGGCTGGCCAAAGCGCGCGAGCTGCGCCTCCAGGACGCCTTCGATCAGGCGCGGGCGCTCTGTCATGCCGTACTCGAGGAGCGCGCCGAGGATGCCGAAGCGATGGGGCTCCTCGGAATTTGCGATATCGAGTGTGGCAATGTCGCGGAAGGTCGCGCTTGGCTTGACCGTGCGGAAGCGGCGAATGCGGACAACGCCTCGGTCCACCTTTACCGCTCCGTCCAGCACGAGGCAGAAGGCAATGCCCAGGCGGCGCTCGATGCGGCGCGGCGGGCGAGCGAGTGCGATGCGACGCGGTTTGATATCTGGGGGCGGCTCGGTGATCTCGCGGGGATTGGCGGCAATCTTCCCCTCGCGGCGGACTGCTTTGACAAGGCGCTCAAGGCGGAGGACACCCATCCGGCCCGGGCCAGCGTTGCGCTTCGGCTGGCAGGGTTGGAGATGCAGCTCGGGCGCACGGATGGAGCCGAGGCAGCGCTGAAAGTGACCGAGGCGGCTGCGGGCGGGGCCCTGCCGCCCGAAGGCCTGGCCATCAAGGCGGCGATCGCTCGCAACCGGGCCGACTGGGTTTTGCTGCGGGAGGTCGCCCAGGACTGGCTGGACATCGTTCCCCATGACAATGATGCGCGCGGTGCTCTGGCGCAGGCCCTGTCCCAGCTGGGCTATTACCGGCGGGCCATCGAGATTTTCCGGCCGGTCGTCGCCGAGCGCGGCTCCGATGCCGGTTCGCTGGCTGCCCTGGGGCGGCTTTACCTCGGCGCGCGCGATACCGAGACCGCGCGTCAGACCTTCGAGGCGGCGCTTGAGGTCGACCCCGATTCTGCGGACGCGCTTTTCGGCCTGGCCCGGATCGGCAATTTCGCCGGGCGGGTCGATGAGGTGGAAACCTACAGCCGCCGCATCCTCGCGGCGCATCCCGATCATCTTGATGCCTGCGCCTTTCTCTCGGAAACGACTGGCGGGCGACTGGAAGATTCCGAGTTGGCAGTGCTGGAAGCGGCCCGCGAGGCCCGCGATCTGCCGGCGGACCGGCGCGCGATTTCCCTGTTTGCACTGGGGGATGCCTATCACCGCCGCAAACGCCGCGCGGAGGCCTTCGCGACCTGGGGGCTCGCCAATGAGGCCAAGTGGTTGCAGCATAATGGCAAGCTGGAATCCGGCTATGATCGCGACGCCCAGGAGGCGCGTGTCGCGCGCCTTGCCGCTCAGTTTGACGGCTCAGAGCCCGCAGCAGTGCCGGGGTCGGGACCCATCCCGATCTTCATAGTCGGCATGCCGCGTTCCGGCACGACCCTGCTGGAAGCAGCGATCTCTGCGCATGATGCGGTGGAGCCGTCCGGCGAACTGCCGGCCTTGCCCTTCATTCTCGAGAAGTTTGAAGCCTGGGCCGAGGCGAACCATTGGCATGGCGGCGCTATACCGGACGCAAAGCTGGTCGAATGGCGGGACATCTATGTCAAGCAACTCCGCGAATACGGGTTGGATGGGGCGCAATGGGTGACTGACAAACAGCCCAGCAATTTCCAGGCGGTCGGCCTGATCCGCCAGCTTTTCCCGCAATCGCCGGTTATCCATATTCGTCGACGTCCGCTTGAAACGGCCTTTTCCATCTATCGGCGCAATTTTACCCGGCAATGGCCTTTTGCGCATTCGCTGGACGATATACGCCACTACTATGCCGAGCAGGCGCGCCTGTGTGATCACTGGCGGTGCACCTATCCGCAAACGGTCACGCCGTTGCAGTATGAAATGCTTGTGACGGCCTTCGAGGCGAGCTTGCGCAATCTGTTCGCGCGGATGGGCCTGACCTGGGACAATAAGTGCCTGGAATTCTACAAACAGGAGCGCCAGATCATGACCTTCAGTGCGATGCAGGTCCGCCGACCACCCTCCGCTGATCATCTCGACTCGACCACGCCCTACCTGGAATGGCTGGACGGATTCGACACGGCCATAGAGGCGCTGGGGGTCAATCCGGAAACGGGGGCCTGGCTTGCCGCCGGTGAGGCGGGCGAGGCGCCGCAGCCTGATGCGATCCCCGATTTGGCCGTGACCTCGGAGGCGCAGACACTCGATGAGCCGACCGTCAGTTCCGGCGGGTTCTGGCAGCGTCTCTTGGGTCGGGGCGGCCGGTCCGGATCATGATGGCGACCCTGCAGCGTGCCGCCGGCCTGCTGCAGGCCGGACGGTTTGGCGAGGCGCTGCCCCTGCTTGATCAGGTGCTCACCGACGTTCCGGACCAGCCGGACGCGTTGATGTTTCGGGCCATGGCCCACAGCCGGCTGGGGGATGATGCCGCGGCGCAGGCGGATTTCGAGGCGGCCAGCGCGCATCATCCGCAACGCCATGCGGTGCTCAATAATCTCGGCAATCACCATCAGCGGGCCGGGCGCCTGGACGATGCCATTGAGGCTTATCGCGACGCGCTGACGGCGGCACCGGAATTTGCCGATGCGCGTCTGAATCTGGCACTGACCCTTTCCCAGACCGACGACTTTCCGGCAGCGCGCTTGGCAATTGCCGATGTGTTGACGCGCCAGCCGGGGCATGTGCTGGCCCTGAACGCGCTGGGCAATCTGGAGCGGCGGGCCGGTGAGACCGAGGCTGCCCGTGCGGCCTTTGACCTGGCGCTTGAGGCGGATCCGGACGCAGTTCTGCCGCGCATCAATCGTGGCGCCCTGCAGCGCGAGACCGGCAAGCTGGACGCGTCGTGCGCGGATTTGCGCCAGGCGTGTGCGCTGGCGCCGAATATGGCCGAGGCCCATGCCCAGCTCGCTCACAGCTTGCGCACGCGGATGGATGTCGACGGCGCCGAGCGCGCCTATCGACGCGCGTTGTCACTGGCGCCTCGCGATTCGGAGTACCATGCCGACCTGGCGAGCCTGCTGGTCGAGGCCGGGCAGGGGGACGCCGCCCTGACCCCGCTTCGGCAGGCGATCGCAGCGACCGACGATCCTCGATTGCATGAAGTCCTGGCCCGCATCCTTTTACGCGCCGGGCAGCCGGATGGGGCTCGGGCTGCCGCGAACGCCGCCCTGGCGCGTGACCCCTCAGCCGTGCAGGCCGCGATGGTCCGTAGCGAGCTGGGATTGCGGAGCGGTGATCCCGCCGGTGCCCTGGCGGATGCCCGATTGGCCTTCGAGGCGAGCCAGGAAGAAGACTGGGCCGCGCGTCATGGTCTGGCCGAGGCGCTGCTCGTCAATGAGGATTGGCGCGGCGCGGCGGCGGTTCTCGATTGCGAGGTCCCGCCAGCGCATCTCCAGAAGCATCTGGCGCTGCAATCGGTTGCCTGGCGCCAGACCGGCGATCCGCGCTACGCCCAATTGTGCGACTTTGATGTGTTTGCTCGCAAGATGCGGCTCGACACGCCGCCGGGCTATGCAAGTCTCGACGCGTTCAACGCGGCCCTGTCCGTCAGTATCGAGCGTCTGCACGCGAACGGTGCAGCGCCGCTGGAGCAAACCCTGTTCGGCGGCACCCAATCGGCCGGTCGGCTCTGGAACAGCGACGACCCGGTGATTCGCGAGCTGGCGGCAGCGCTGGAGGTTTTGTCACGCCGCTATCTGGCTGAATTGCCGAAAGACCGGGAGCACCCGTTCCTGGCGCGAAATACCGGCCGTGGAAGACTTGCCGGCGCCTGGTCGGTGCGTCTGAAGTCCGGGGGCGGGCATGTCGATCATGTCCATCCAGCCGGCTGGATCAGTGCCAGCTACTATGTGAGCGTTCCCCGAAGTGTGATGTCAGGCGAACGTGCCGGTTGGTTGCGGCTAGGCGTTCCAGGCCTGCCTGGACTGGCCTTGCCAGCCGAACGCTATGTAATGCCCGAGCCGGGTTTCGCCATCTTCTTTCCGTCCTTTTTCTGGCACGGTGTCGAGCCGTTCGAGAGTGATGAGGTGCGAATCACAGCGCCGTTCGACCTTCTGCCGGCCTGATTATCGTCCCGTGAGCCCACTCACCTGGTTCGGGTCGGAAACCTGTTAGCGTTATAAGTATGCGGCAAACCTGCAACAGTGTATCGCAAACACCGTTTGTGACGGTGAGATGTCATTGACCCTTCCGAAATCGCAGACGTACCTTGCAAATATGGAAAGCTTCACGGCGATCCGATTTGAGGGGGTGCTCGCTGACTTCTGAAGATGAGCGGGGGTCCCTTTCCGTATACCTTACTCGGAGGGATATAGAGTGAGATCCAAGTCCTTGAAGACTTGCCTGATGGCAAGCACGCTGATCAGCGGTCTGGCCGTCGCGGCTCCCGCTGTAGCGCAAGACGATGACGTCGTCGTCGTAACCGGTTCGCGTATTCAGCGCACCGATACGGTGGCGCCGAGCCCGATCACAAACGTGTCTGCTGAGCAGCTCGCGGTTGTGAACACGGTCAACACCGAAGACTTCATCAACACGCTGCCGCAAGTTGTTCCGGCGTTCGACTCCACGTCGAACAACCCGGGTAACGGTACGGCAACGGTCAGCCTTCGTGGCCTCGGCACGACCCGTACGCTCGTCCTCGTTGACGGCATGCGCTTCGTCGGCGCCGGCCCGAACCAGGTCGTCGACCTCAACAACATCCCGTCCGCGCTTGTCGAGTCTGTCGACATCGTGACCGGTGGTGCTTCGGCCGTTTACGGCTCGGACGCTGTCGCCGGTGTTGTTAACTTCATCATGAAGGACGACTTCGAAGGTGTTGAGATCAACGCGTCGCAGGAAACCTCGCTGGGTGACCTCGATGGCGACATCACGACCCTGTCCATCACGATGGGCGGCAACTTCGACGATGGTCGGGGTAACGCAGTCATCTCCATGGGCTACACGAATCGTCAGGCCGTCTTCCAGGGCGACCGTGACTTCTCGTCCCTGACCAACTGGGATCCGGGCCCCGGCAATGCCGCTGACGGCTTCATCGCCGGTGGTTCTTCGAACATTCCGGGCACGCGTTTCCGCGGCGCGACGTCTTCCAACTTCGGCGCCTACGGTGCCGGCCTGGTGGCCGCCGACCCGCTCTGCTCGGGCAACACCTGCTCTGGTTTCTTCAACTCGGGCAGCGGCATTGTGCCGATGCGCTTCGGTTCGCCGAACGACACGTATAACTACGCGCCGTCCAACTACCTGCAGCTGCCGCAAGAGCGCTACAACTTCTCGGCCTTCGCGACCTATGAAGTGAACCAGCACCTCGAGCTGTATGGCCGCGGCGTGTATGCCAACAACGTCGTCGACTCCCAGCTGGCTCCGACGCCGGCCGGTGTGACGCTGACCTATGACCTCGCCGATCCGAACATCCCGGCCGCCCTTCTGGCCCTGATGACCAACGACCCGGCATCCAATAATGGTGACGGCACGGCTACCGTTCGCACGAGCCGTCGCTACCAGGAAATCGGTACGCGTAACTCGCTGCGCGACACGAGCTCCTTCCAGCTCGTCTTCGGTGCTCGCGGCGATATCAACGAGAACTGGGCTTACGATGTGTTCGCGAACTACTCGCGTTCGTCCATCTCCCAGATCCAGACCGGTAACATCTCGGTTTCGGCTCTGCAGCAAGCTGTGACCTGCTGGGACCAGTCGCTTCCGGGTTGCTCGGGTGTGCCTTACGCCGACCTCGTGAACGGCCCGAACTCGCTGTCGCAGGCTGGTGTTGACTACATCTCCCGTACCGGTGCTCAGATCGACAATGTCGAGCTGTTCCAGACGGTTGCCACGGTCAACGGCGAATTGCCGATGTTCCAGCTGCCGACGGCTGAATATGCTCCGGCTCTCGTCCTCGGTGTCGAGTATCGTGAAGCGTCAGCTGAATCGATCCCTGACTCGGTTCTTGGCCCGGACGTTCGTGGCTTCAACTCCTCCCTGCCGGTTGCAGGTGTGGTTGACGTCTACGAATTCTTCGCAGAAGCCGAAATCCCGCTCATCACCGGCAAGGCGATGGTCGAGTCTCTCAGCGCAAATCTCGCCTTCCGTACGTCCGAGTACAACACGGTTGGCAATACCGAGACTTTCGCAGTCGGCCTCGGCTGGCAGATCAATGATCAGATCCGCCTGCGTGGTAACTTCAACCGTGCTGTCCGTGCACCGAATGTGAACGACCTGTTCGCTCCGTTCACCAACGGCTTCCCGGGTGCGGGTGACCCCTGCTCCGGTGGTGCCAATGGTAGCTACTCGGCCGCCACGATCGACGCGACCTGTCTTGCCGCCGGCGTGCCGGCTGGCCAGCTGGGCGCTCCGTTCCAGGGTAATGCCCAGATGGAAGCCCTCTTCGGTGGTAACACCGGTCTGGGTGCCGAAACGGCTGACACCTACACGATCGGTGCCGTCATCGAGCCGAACGCCATCGAAGGCCTCACTGTTCAACTCGACTACTACAATATCGAGATTGAAGACGCGATTTCGACAGTTCCGCTTCAGACGCTGCTGAACGAATGTCACCTGACCGGCATTCAGGCATCTTGTGACACGCTGTATCCGGCTGGTGCCGCGACTCCGTCGCGTAACCCGGCCACGGGTGAGATGGGTGCCAACGGCTTCGTGCCGAACCTGTCGCCGATCAATGTTGCCACGCTGTCTGTCGAAGGTATCGACCTTCGCGTCGATTACAGCTTCGCAGCTGACGTGATCGGTCTTCCGGGCGACATGGCGATCACCTACTACGGTGGTTTCGTGATGGCGTCTGACTTCACCACATCGGCTTCGTCGCCGGTCATCGAATGTGCGGGCCTCTATGGTCTGGACTGCGGTGAGCCGACGCCGGAGTACAAGCACTCCATGCAGTCGTCCTGGTACACGGGGCCGTTCACGACCTCGCTGCGCTGGCGTCACATTGGTGCGCTGGACGCGGACCCGACCACGGCTGGTTTCGTTTCGGACCTGTCCGACGACATCACCGCGAAAGATTACTTTGACGTCACCTTCTCTTATGACGTCAACGAAGCTTTCACGGCGACCGTCGGTGTGACCAACTTCACCGACACGGACGTTCCGGAACTCGGTTCCACGGCGTCGGAGCAGGCCAACACCTGGCCGGCTACGTACGAAACGCTGGGCCGTCGCCTCTTCGTGGGCGGTCGCCTGCGCTTCTAAGCGTAAGCTGACACCGAATAGGGAAGGGCGGGCCTGCGGGCCCGCCCTTTTCTTTTTGCTGGAGTCCCAAGCAGCACAAATTCGCCTGTGCCCGCTACGTGGTGGCTGCCGGTGAGGATTGTGTTTGTGCAAGGGCTCCGCCACCCTGATCCCATCATGTCTTCCGCCAAGCTTCGTTCCCAAACCAGGACCGCCTGGGCTGACTTTTGGTCCCACGGTGCCTCCCGGTCCGATCACCGGTTTCGTGATGCGGGCACAGCCGGCGTGTTGCGCGAGCACTGGAACAATGTCTTCGCGACCCGTTTCGAGCCCGGTGCGAAGGTCTCCGTTCTCGACGCCGCGTGCGGAGAGGGCGCATTATTGCGCGCGGCGCGCGATTGTGCCGAAGCAGTTGAAGACGTGTCTCTCGACCTGCATTGCACGGATATCGCGCCGGCCGCCGTGCGCGCCGCGGCAGCATCCGTAGGCGATGACCTGCCGGTGGCGCCTATTGTCGCTGATGGTGCAGCGCTTCCCTATGCGGATGAAAGTTTCGACTGTGTGGTCAGTCAGTTCGGCCTTGAATATGCAGGGCTGGACGCCTTTGCGGATGCGGCTCGGGTCACAGCGCAGACCGGTGCGTTCAGCGCGCTGGTACACCGCGGGGGCGGCGCGATCGAGGTGGAGTGTCGAGCCAATCTTGTCCTGTTGGATGCGGTCCGCGATGCCGGCCTGTTGCGGTCTCTTGAGCGTCTGTCGAGCCTCGCGGCGCGGCAGGCGGCCGGCAAGTTGGCACCAGCGGCTCTCACGCGGGCAGTAGAACGCTTCCAAGCCTCTGCCGCGGCGGTGGGCGAGGCGCTTCGGGCTGCGCAGCCTGGCGCCGCCCGGACGCTGATTGAGCGCCTTTGGCGGGATTGCTCGACTGCGGCGGCCCGTGTCGGCCTATACGGGGTCGGGGAACTGGAGGCCTGGCTGGCCGCCCACGCGATGGAACTGGACGCCTACGCGCACCGCATGCGGTCGATGATCGAGGCGGCCTGCGATGAGGCGGAGATGGCGGAGATTGCGCGAGGTCTGGACGCTTTCGGCCTGACATCTGTCGTTATCGGCGAAGTCCGCGCGAGCGACGGCGCGCCTGCACTCGCCTGGTCCGTCACCGCCTCGGTCGATGCCGGCTGAGGGCCCGGATACACGAATGTGCGTTTTAGCTGTTTTCTTATGGCGCTTCACATTGTAGACAGCTGCGCTCCGGATGTGGCGGTGGCGCGGTCACCGTGATATTCCGCGCGCGGTCCTAGGGGTGTAGCTCAGTTGGTAGAGCATCGGTCTCCAAAACCGAGGGTCGGGGGTTCGAGTCCCTCCGCCCCTGCCAGGCCGTTTTGAATTTCAGATGGTTGCGCATGATGCCAGCCATCTCTTGAATAAAGGGCCCGAGCGGGCCAGATGGACTTGAATGACGCGGAACGCGAAGAATACGACGCCGGCCAAAGGTGAAGCGGCAGCGCCCAAGAAAAAGGGTGTTGGTCCGTTCCAATACCTGTCTCAGGTGCGCCAGGAAGCGCGCAAGGTGACGTGGACGACCTGGGGTGAGCTCTGGGTCTCGACGCTCCTGGTGCTGATCCTGTCCGTGATTGCCATGCTCTTCTTCTGGGCTGTTGACTGGGTTATCAGTTCGAGCATCCAGTTTATTCTGTCTCTCGGCGCCTAAGGAGGAGGCTGTATGTCTGCCAAGTGGTACATCGTGCATGCCTATTCGAACTTCGAGAAGAAGGTCGCTGACGCGATCCGTATCGAAGCCTCGATCCAGGGCCTGGAAGACAAATTCGAGGAAATCCTCGTTCCGACCGAAGATGTGGTCGAAGTTCGCAAGGGTCGCAAGATCAATGCTGAGCGCAAGTATTTTCCCGGCTATGTCCTCGTGAAGATGGACATGACCGACCAAGCCTATCACCTCGTCACCTCGACCCCGAAAGTCACCGGCTTTCTTGGTTCGGGCAAGAAGCCGATCCCGGTTTCCGAGAATGAGGTCAAGCGGATCCTCGGCCAGATGGAAGAGGATGCGGAACGTCCGCGTCCGACCGTCAGCTACGAGATCGGCGAGACCGTCAATGTCATCGATGGTCACTTCCAGAGCTTCAACGGTGTTGTCGAGGAAGTGGACGACGAGCATGGCCGCCTGAAGGTTGCCATCAATATCTTCGGCCGGGCGACCCCGGTCGAGCTGGAATACGCCCAGGTCGAAAAAACGGCCTAGGCGTCAATCTGCGGGAGATGCCGGCGACAAGTCCATGCCGGGTCGTACCGCAAACCCCGAAGGCGCGAAGGGCGCGCCTTTTTAATGGAGTGGGAACATGGCCAAGAAAATTGACGGCTATATCAAGCTGCAGGTGCCCGCGGGCGCTGCAAACCCGTCCCCGCCGATCGGCCCGGCCCTGGGTCAGCGCGGCGTGAACATCATGGAATTCTGCAAGGCCTTCAACGCGAAGACCCAGGAGATGGAAAAAGGGATGCCGATCCCGACGACCATCACCGTCTTCTCGGACAAGTCCTTCACCTTTGCCATCGCGACGCCGCCGGCCAGCTTCTACCTGAAGAAGGCCGCCAAGATCGCCAAGGGTTCGAGCACGCCGAGCCAGTCGATCGCCGGTTCCGTCTCGCTGGCCCAGTGCCGCGAGATTGCCGAAGCGAAATTCGCCGACCTCAATGCGAACGACCTCGACCAGGCGACGAAGATCATCGCCGGTTCCGCCCGTTCCATGGGCCTGCAGGTGACGGAGTAAGATCATGGCTAAACTCGGAAAACGCATTGCGGCCGCGCGCGAGACCTTTGATCGCGACACGCTGTACTCGATCGACGATGCCGTCGCTCACGTGAAGGCCAACGCCAAGGCCAAGTTTGATGAAACCATCGAGCTGGCCATGAATCTGGGTGTCGATCCGCGCCACGCCGACCAGATGGTCCGCGGCGTCTGCAACCTGCCGAATGGCACGGGCCGCTCGGTCCGGGTTGCGGTCTTTGCCAAGGGCCCGAAGGCTGAAGAAGCCACCAAGGCCGGTGCCGATGTGGTTGGTGCGGAAGACCTGATGGAACAAATCCTCGGCGGCAACATCAATTTCGACAAGGTCATCGCGACCCCGGACATGATGCCGCTGGTCGGCCGTCTCGGTAAGGTGCTCGGCCCGCGCGGCATGATGCCGAACCCGAAGGTCGGCACGGTCAC
>Ga0189274_100307_pt1 | contig 11288 bp, 14 predicted proteins | sample N5B1minimetaG_FD_130323 | JGI IMG/M metagenome (GOLD analysis project Ga0189274, IMG submission 130323) | Marine microbial communities from the Costa Rica Dome - N5 B1 mini metaG | ecosystem: Environmental > Aquatic > Marine > Oceanic > Photic zone | place: Costa Rica: the Eastern Pacific...
GAGCTGCGTCGCCTGATGGCTGAGTTCGAAACCGAGCTGGCCATCGTCAAGGGTCGCATTGACGGCCTCGAGGCCAAGGTTGGCGAACTGCAAGCAACCCAGTTCTCCACCACCACCAAGCTTAAGGGTGTTGCAGATTTCATCATCGGTGGCGTCAGTGTGGATGATCAGGCTCCTGCTGTCGGGGAGGCACTGACTTTCCAATATCGCTATCGCCTGAATCTGAATACCTCATTCACAGGTGAGGATCTGCTCTACGCGCGCCTTCAGTCAGCAACCGGCGGTGGTTGGACAGAAGCAAATGCTACCCACCTGAGTGATTCAGGAGATCAGGGTGCATCAGTAGAAATCGATAAGCTGTGGTACACATTCCCAGTTGGGGACTTCACCTTCACGGTTGGTCCTGCGGTGGAAAACTACTACATGATCGAGACTCCAACCCGTTACAAGCCCGTTCTTAAGGCATTCAAACTGGGGGGATATGGAGCGGTACTGGGAGCAAGTACTGGTGCAGGTGCAGGTGTTCAATGGCGACAAAATGTTGAGCGAGGCGATGCAGCGTTTAACTTTGCAGTCAACTACACCAATAACGATGCCGCTGATTCAGCAAGAGGTCTCTTTGGTGATGGCACCGGAAGTTCACTGGTAACTCAAGTGGGTTACGGAACTCGGAAATTGTGGGGTGGTATCCACTACTCTCGCAAGGGTCTTGAGGCCGGCGCCTATCCAACCGATGGTCAGTCCAACATTGGGACAGTCAATAACGCTATGAATGCATGGGGCCTTCGTGGTTTCTATGTTGCTGATAGCAAAGCGATGCCTACAATCAGTGGTGGTGTCGATTTCGGTTCTGTCGCAGGAGAAATTGATGGCGACACGACTAGTACCTTCGGGTACATGGTTGGACTGAACTGGGATGACGTATTTGTTGAGGGCAACAAGGCAGGTCTTGCCTATGGATCCATCGGCAGTTACGTAACGGATACACAGGGCACAGCTAATGTCGACAACGACAATAGTGCTTTGGAATTGTGGTACCAGTATCAGGTTACTGACAACATCAGCATTAAACCTGCTGTATTCTGGACAAACAATTACGCCAACGACGACGACGACACGTTTGGTGCACTTGTACAAACTACATTCAAATTCTGATATCAGAATTTGAGAATATCAAAGCGCCCTATAGGGGCGCTTTTTTTTCATCAAAAAAGGGGGGGCAAAGCCCCCCCTAAAAGTCAAGACATAATTTACCAGCAGTTTTCTCCTTCACCGATGGGTACACAAATATCTTCCTGCTCAGCTTTTTTCTTAAGTGCAGCAGCATCAGCATCTAAAACACTTTCTTCGTCAACACCTTGATCTGTAGTCCATTCCTTAAGGCCACCCGCATCCTGAGCTTGTATGGCTGGAACAGCTGCTGAGGCGACGACAAGAGAGGTTGCGGCGACAAAGACAGAGATAGCAGAGGGCTTTGGCATTGAAAAAAACAGAACTGCTTTAATTCTAGAGAAAAAGGGGCCTGAAAATAACTGACGTGACACTATCAAAAGTTACAAATCAACTCGACAAGCGTCGCACAGCATTGGTGTAGCTTTGAAAGATCAGATCAAGTTCATCCGATCGGCCATGGCGAGCCAATAAACCTCGGGCGCCAGCATCAATATTGAATAACATTGAGCGGTCGTCAGCTGCCTTGACATAACTCTCAATCCAGCCGACACATACATAACGCTCACCGCTCATAACCGGTGTAACACAATGAAGTGTGGAAGATGGATAGAGAACAACTTGGCCAGGTGGCAAGCGAAATTCCTTCGTGTCCTCACCACCAGTTTGGATCATTAATGATCCGCCCTCATAGGAATCTTCATCACTGAGAAAGCAGGTGAAAGACAAATCCCGACGACCATGGCGGGAGAAAGGATTATCAACATGCCATCCATAAGAATCTCCAGCACTTGATCTAGAAACCAACAAACTATGGACCTTACGAACAAGTGAAAAACTTTTGACCAGGGTGTCACTCGTTAATGCTGTAGAAATACAATTGCTAATGGCAAGTGTGAGCTCAGCATTCGGATCGAGCTGGTAGTTTTTCTTCACCAATGCAGCCTGGTCTCCTGCGGTCAGTCGGCCATCTCGCCAGGGAAGGTTGGGAGCACTGAGGCGCTGCTGAAGGTCACGAACTTCATGAAGAGGCAAAAGAGAATGCGTCAGGAAGTCCATCGGTCAAAGAATCTCAGGAATAAAAGCGTTTGACAAATGCTACGAAACGGACAATCAAAAAGAGCTGACAACTGGACTTACAGACCTAGCATAGGTGAAATCATGTTTTGAGGCATGCGTAGGTTCTTTGCAGCGCTGTGTCTGGTGGCACCAATTGCTGCCCTACCTTCAGTGGAAGCAAAGGAAGTAAGGGTGTACTCAGGCCGGCATTACAACACTGATCGTGCTGCCTACAAACAATTCAGTGAAGAAACTGGGATCAAAGTCAGACTGATCGAGGCCACAGGGATATCACTAGTGGAACGTCTTAAACGAGAGGGTAAAAATTCAAACGCCGATGTGATTCTATTGGTTGATGCTGCAAGGATTAACAATGCGGCACAAGCTGGTCTTCTGCAATCGGTATCCTCGAAACAACTCCAATTGAATGTTCCTTCACGCTATCGGGATCCATCAAATCGATGGTTTGGTTTCACAAGGCGCGTTAGAGCCGTAATTGTAAATCCCAATGTCGTTGATCCAAATACGATTAAGACTTATTCCGATCTTGCCAATCCAGTTCTAAAAGGAAAACTCTGTTTGCGCAAAAGGAAAAACGTATACAACCAATCACTTGTAGCCGATCAAATCATAGCGAAGGGTCAAAGTGCAGCCTCAACTTGGGTCAAAGGGATGATCAAAAATGTAAGCCAGCCGTATTTCGGTGGTGATGTATCACTGATTCGTGCAGTCGGACAAGGTAAATGCGGAGTGGGCCTTGTCAATCATTACTATCTGGCACGAATGCAGGCAGGAGCAAGTGGCAAAAGTGATCAGAAAGTAACATCAAATATTAAATTAGTCATGCCAAATCCAGCCCATGTGAACATCAGTGCAGCAGGAGTTGCTATGTCTGCAAAGAACAAAGCAGAGGCAATTCAATTTATTGAGTTCATTTCGTCACCAAAAGGTAGTCGACTCATTGCAGGCCCAACCTTCGAATATCCACTAAAAAATCAAGGTACATCGAAAGAATTAAAAGCATTTGGAAAATTTATTCCAGACAATGTTTCTATTAGTGCTTTAGGCGCAACTCAGAAAACCGCAATAAAAGTAATGGCAGATGCTGGCTGGCGTTGAACTAAAGAACTCAGTAATAGACTGAAAAAATTCAAGATTTCAGATGCTTTTGATAATGACTCTCATTTAACTTGGTGCAAATAACACACCTTGAGAGCAATTTGACTTGCATGTGCGTATCATTTGGACATCAACAAGTAAAAAATGCTGAGCACAAACAATTCGATCTCCGCTTCATCTATCGCTTGCGGACCATCAGGTCGTGCAATTGCAGAAGCGATTGACTCTGAGCTTCTAAGCGCGATACAAGCCCACCTCAACATGGAGAGGCAAGCCCATGCCTCTTATTTCGCTGCAGCAATCTGGTTTGCTGAACGAGAGTTGAGGGGATTTTCCCGATTCTTCCGAGACGAATCCAACAGCGAGCATGAGCATGCTGCAAAATTCGCGGAATACATCATTGCTCGAGGGCAAAGCGTTGCACTACAAGTGGTCGATGCTCCCTTGCAGAACTGGGCATCCCCTGCAGATGTGATGGCAACCGCATTTCAAATGGAGGTTGACGTCACAGCTTCGTTGCAACAGCTGTATTCAATGGCAGAGAGAGTGAGCGATACGCGTACCACGGTGTTTCTCGACCCGATGGTGGAAATGCAAACTCAGTCAGAACACGAATTTGCGCACCTTCTTGGACGGGTGAAGTTTGCAGATAATCAAGCAGCGGCTTTATTGCTCATCGACAACGAGCTAGACCAAGGAAATAACAAACCTGCATCTCTTCAGGGTTAATTCACTCACGTCCAGAAAGTTGATTAACACACATCAACTTTCTGACATCACACATTGAGCCCTTGTGGGTCGATTACGAAACATTTTATATCCCGCATTAACGATTTAGGCGAAACTTCCAGGTATTCAGAAATAAGCCGATGCGACCAGCCTTGTCTTCTTAATGCCATTGCAATCTTCAGTCGTTTTTTACGCCAACCATTAGGAGAACCTAAATAGTGGGAAACTCTTGATGTTGAGCCTGAATTCATGACATAAGCCCTTTATTTGAGAGATAATATAGATTAAAGCACGTGAAACAATTAAGCAACGATTGAATGTTGCCTGCCAACATCATATAAGCAAGACTAGTGTATAGATAACATCAATCCAGAACGTAGCCAATGATGCTCAAGCGAGATACATATATGAGCAAAGGTGACTAATTGAAGTTATTGTATGATTTTAGTTGGAGTAATGACCTCATTCAAGGTCGAATTAAGGATGCCTGATGGAGTCAAATACTTCGAATGTCCTGATGATGAATACGTTCTAGAGGCAGCAGAGCAGGCTGGGATTGATATGAGTTATTCATGCAGAGCTGGAGCATGCAGCACTTGTGTAGGGAAGATCATCGAAGGAACAGTTGATCAATCTGATCAAAGTTTTCTTGATGATGAACAAATGGAAGACGGCTATTCACTTCTGTGTGTAGCTTATGCTACATCGGATTTGATCGTAAAGACTGATTGCGAAGAAGAACTTTGGTGACAATTGTTGGAACGATAGGATCTTCTCAAAATGAAAGTACTTAAGGAAAACGAGATTAGTTTGGTTGATCAGTATCTAAATGCGTCCTGTTTCAACAAAATAAGCGACAGAACCTATCAGAACATGCTGAGTTACGAATCAAAGGCCGATCCAATCGAAAAAAAATTGATTAAACGGATCAAAGAACAAGTAAGGCACGGAAAGGTTGTACTTTCTTCTGAATCAAAGGTGAAAGCTTGATAAGCCTGGATGTGATAAAGAATACAGCCAGTCGTCTTCTCTGAGAGAAAACATAATCAAAAGCATCAGAAAATAAGAAAAATAAAATCAGATGAGCACCAGTCAGATACTTTGGATCGATCTCCAGCCGTCACTGTATTGCCTTTTCAAGCGAACAGCGCAAAGCTTGGGTCAACATTTTGAAGTCAAAAGATGGTCATTCGAACATGATCTTGATGAATCATGTGATGTTGAAGTTGTCCACAGCCTAATGAGGCAGACGATAGAAAACTCTTCAAATCCAGTTCATCTTATAGGCCACGGTATAAGCGGTACAATTGCATATTTATTTGCTCAGAAATATCCCAACAACATATCATCGGTTTCCGTGCTATCAGTAGATACTCACTCGACAAATCAATGGACTAGTCATTATCAGAGTATGCGGAGCCAATTACCCTGCTCAAGATTTCATATTTTAAGCCATCTAAGCCGACTATTGGTCGATAGAAAAACTGAAAAAGGTGTCAATGTTATGGCGTGGCTGTTAGCAAAATGTTTAGATAATGATTTAGTGTATGGATCTATTGTCAATAGCCAACCAATCACGAATCTAAACAAAGCTGAGGTTCCAATACTGGTGATTAATGGCGAAAGAGACTTTGTTGTTGATGAGAAGAGTGATATCAGATGGAGACACTGCCTAAAACCTGGAGACTGCTACCAAAAAATTTCTAACGGACGCCATTTCTTCCCATTTACAGAGTGGAGTCAAACTGCAAAAATGATCGAATCATTTGTCAGGATGGTACCTGAGCGACATCAGAACCAAGTCCCTAATAGCTGCAAGAATCTGAGTATTAGTAAAACCAACTCATGAATCAAATGAATACCTTCGACGTCATCATCATTGGTGGAGGACCAGCGGGTTGTTCTTGTGCATTGTATACAGCAAGGTCAAATCTATCGACAATTATCCTGGACAAAAATCCAGCTGTTGGTGCACTTGCTATCACTCACAAAATTGCGAACTATCCGGGTGTGGAGGGAGACACATCAGGTGAGGAATTGTTAAAAACAATGAGAGTTCAAGCAATTAACTATGGAGCGGAATACAAGCAGGCTCAGGTTTATGGAATCGGCATGACTGATTCAGAGAAGACTGTATATACACCAGAGGGAACATTTGTAGGCAAAACATTGGTTCTTGCAACAGGTGCAATGGGTAGAGCATCAACACTTCCCGGTGAGAACGAATTTCTTGGCAAAGGGGTCAGTTATTGTGCAACTTGTGACGGAGCTTTTTATAAAAACCAAGAAGTAGCTGTCTATGGTTCAAATCATGAAGCCGTTGATGAGGCACTTGTACTCACAAAATTTGCATCAACAGTACATTGGATTACCAATAATAAACCAAACGCAAATTCTCCAGCAGTAGAAATCCTTCTCAATTCTAAAAATGTAAAGCACTGGAAGCGCACAAGGCTCACCTCCATACAAGGAGATGACCAGGGAGTAAATGCTGTCAAAGTTCAATCATCTGGAGGTTGTGAAGAGCAGATAATCCAAGTTCAAGGTGCTTTCGTCTACTCCACAGGTTCTCTGCCCATCACCGATTATCTACAAGAACAGGTACCGGTCAATCCAAATGGTGGAGTTAGAGTAAACAGCGACATGATGACAGATCTCGAAGGAGTCTGGGCAATCGGCGATATCCGCAATACACCCTTTAAACAAGCTGTTGTTGCTTGCTCTGATGGATGCATTGCAGCGATGGCAATTGACAAGTATTTGAATAAACGGAAGGACGTCCGGGTAGATTGGGTGCATCGATAAAAAAAGCGCCCTCTCGGGCGCATACAGTTCAGTAATAAATTATGTTCAGGCCTCAGCGTTTATTTGCTGAACCCAGGCCTGCAAACGTTGGTCTGTCAATTCCGACTCATTGTCTTCATCGATTGCAAGTCCGCAGAACTTACCATCGATAATGCTCTTTGAGTCATCATAGGTATACCCTTCTGTGGAAACCTTACCAATCAACTTGGCACCAGATTGAAGAAATGCCGTATACAGTTCCTCCATGGCATCACAGAAAAAATCCGAATAACCGGAGGAATCACCAAGACCTACGATTGCGACTGATTTACCGGCAAAATCCTTGTCAGGAATTTCCTGAACCAGATCATCCCAAGCTGTTCCTGACCGTGCTTCGTCAGCGCCTGTATTCCAGGTTGGAACACAACAAATTAACGAGTCAGCTGCAACCAACTCATCAATTGAGTCGATGTTGTCAACATCCTTCGCTTCTGTTCCAGGAAGAAGCTCCTTGAGTCGATCAGCTACATCCTCAGTTTTACCAGTAGATGTGGCAAAGAAAATAGTGAAAGTCATGCAAAAGAAATCACCAATCAAGAATCGCAAATCATCGCTCTCCCGAATTAACGCTTGTTTCAACTGCAGGTGAAATCAGTTACATCCAGACACCTCATCCACCTCATTCTGCCAGACAAATTCTTATCTAAGACTTTCTAAGACGATTCAAAGACTCACGATACTCTGATAATGCTTGATCAAATCCTGTCTCACGGATACGTTTGAGCCACCGGAGACGAACCAAGTCATCCTGTTCAATGTGGTCAATGAACTCTTCGAGTATGGCTGATCCAACAAGCATGTCAAACTCTAACGACCAATGCCAAACTTTAATTAATTCTTTGAATGGCAGTCAGTCAAATGATTCTTTTGATTAGATCTTAAGCTATACTTAATAAAAGCAAATAAGGAAAAAAGAATGACCTCTTGACAAATTCATCAAGGGAATTTCATTCGATTTATATTAAAAGCCTAGCGCAACAAGTTAATAAAATCATGAAGGCAAGGAATAGCTACAGGAGTAGAACTTTTAAAATAAAGTATAAATAATTAAACAGCAAACGTTAAGCCAGGCAAAAATCGTAAAATCAGTTTAAGAAAGGTGATATGACATCTGTGCTACTGACAGGCAACGAGACAGCAATTCCTCTAACAAACATTTTTGCATAGATTGAGAATCAAGAGATTGACTAATCACAGTTAGAGAGTCTTTTATAGCCAAACATCTGACACGGTAAAAAGATATTTCTGCAACGAGCCGATTTTTAAGCTTGGGATGCTGACAATGCTGTATAGAACGACTAGCAGATTGAAGTCGCCGCCGCATCCATTCAGCTTCTCTGCAGAGATCGCCAAGTACACCAAAGGAATTCACGGTCCTCAGAATTGCAGAGGTGAAGCGTTGATGAGATCAGGTGCAATACGCATCGTGACATCACCAGACGACATGGCGATCAAATCGGCTTGACGCCATTTCGAGAGGAGACGGGTGGTGGTCACCCGGGTAGCACCAATCAACTCGCCAAAACGATCATGGGTTAAACGGAAGGGAAGCTGATAGGCATCGCTGCAGCGAAGTCCAAGCCGGTTGACCAAAAGCGCAAGAAGAGCGTGAAGCCGCTGTTCTGCCTGACCCAGATGACGGACTCTCAGGAGCTGCAGCGTCCACTCATTGACTGCGTCGATACCAAATTCGTCTGTGGAAACGGAATCACGACGAAACTTGAGGGCCGTGAGTGCCTCAACACAAGCCCCCTCACTGCACATGCGATCAGTGCGAAGCCTGTCACCTGACTGCAAAAAAGCCAAAGTCATTCCCTCGGTTTCCTCGCAAGGGCAATACACCCGGCAAACACCCTCTAGCACCTCAAGAACAGTGGCCTGATCACGACCCGCAGGGTCCAGCAGAACGGTCTGAAGCCTTGGCATCGACAAAGGTGCCGCTGGATCATCAGGCAGAAAGCGGTAGGCGGAGGTCGTCACGAACTATCGCGATTGAGAATTACTCGCAACAGTACAGGCTCCTTGTCGATATTGCAAGTCATTCTCAATAAGACCCTTAAATTGAGATTCTTTCTCAATACGCTGCGAGCTGGCTCCCTCAGCGCAGAGAAGAAGAGAGCGGAGCAGCTGCGCATCGCCCTGAATTCGAAGCATCGGCTTAATGTATGTATGCCTAGTACACCTTGCTCGCTGAGTGTCCAGTAGATCGCTTTCAACGCTGAAGCGTTCTTATTGAGCGTTTTGCCTGTATTTCCTTGTCAAAACCACAAGTCATACAACTATGATGTTGATCTGCCTGCCCAGCTACTGAAACGGTAGGGCTCACCAATAGGGCGATACAGAAGGAAGTGCATCGAGGTAGCGCTGATGCTGTCGGGCTCCACGAATAAGACTCACAACTGGCATGAAGACGACATATCAGGTGCAAGAACAGAACATAGGTCCATCGCGTCAACGAACTAGCACATTCCGAGACAGGATTGTCTCAAGGAAAGAACAGAATATCAACTCCGGCTCCAGCAACCAGAACAGCCTGATGCGACGGGGCTTCACTCACCAATACCTTGCCACCTCTCATATGGTCACCACAACTGTCAAATATCACAGCACTAAATCAATTACCAGGGAGAAGCTGACCATTGAGCTTCGAGTTCTCCATCCAATGGTTCCTCCAATGACCATTGGGTGCTGAAAACACCACTGACTCCCTTCTGGCAATGCGGGGAGTCAGATCAGCGTAATTCCGTTCCAACGGATGAAACAGACTGCTGAGGCATTGCTGATAAATGTAGGTCGATCAATACAAACATCGATCAGTAGAATTTAGGACAAAGCCTGAATCAGCAGTGGCTAGATTTCACAAAGAAGCAATCTACCCTTGACCAACATTGAAGCATTTGCACACATCATTGATCTCTCAAATAGAACGACTGACGCAGCTACTTACAAGTATTTAATGCAAGAAGCACAGGAAATTCTGCGCGACAAAAATACGGAAGAAATAGATTATTGTGATTTCAGACAATTAGTGAATGAGCGGCTCGAGAATCAAAAGCTCAAAGCAAATGACCAGGGCTGCACATGAGTAGTGGTCAGCCTTGATTGGCCTCGAATCGATCGGAAGGCCCCTTGGCTTAGAAAACAAATGTCGTCTTCATCAGACCACCCAGTTGCTGGAACGTTGAATAAGCAGGTGTGAGGCCACCCATGGGTCGCGACAGATAAAACACCGCCGGGGTGACGCTGATGTTGTCGGTCACTTGGAACTGATACCACCACTCCCAGAGGAACTGACCATCAGCAGGGGTGTCGCCACCACGCAAATCGGTCGCAAAAACAGGCTGACCCACAGCCATGCCGGCATTGTTTCCCGCCAGTAACACGTCATTCCACTCCAGTCCCACCGTCCAGGACTGACTGCTGCTCACCTCACCGCTGCTGACAGTGTCACTGCTGTTGAATCCCCAACCGACGCTGACCGCAGGAACCCAACCGCTCTCTTCCGTTGCCCAGGAGCCACCCAAACCAAAGGCGTGGGTAACACCGTTTCCACTCAAATTCTGCTGCGTGAATGGTGTGGCGTAGGCGATCAAGTCATGACCGTTCTGGATCTGGGAGTAGATCGCGGCGACATTCCAACCTTCCGCCTCCCAACCCAGCTGAACCGTGCCGGTTCCTCCGGCCGCATCTGTTGCAATGCCGCCTTGAGAAGAGTCACTGGTTGCACCATTGGCAGCGACGTAGTTAGCAGATGCCCGCATTCCGCTGGAATCAGACCACGAGATGCCTGCACCCGCACCCAGGTTTTTGTTGTAAGCGCCGGGTGCTCCGTTGAGCGTTAGCACATCGAGAATCGGATCACTGGAATAAGCACTGGGCCACACCGCCAACATGTCTTCCTGTCCCACCAATGGCCCAGAGGTGATGGTGATTGAATCGCCAATGGGGAAGGAATAGAACAGCTTATCGATTGCAAGAACATTCGCCCCTCCATCAGCTTGATAAGCAGTCTCCAAAACAGAGAGTGCGGATGGGCCGCCACTGCCGAAGACACTGGAAGCACCAAAGTTGCCAGCGCGTAAAACCGTGCTCAGTAGATCTCTGCCTGAGAACGAGGTCTCCAAGACCAACTGGAGGTCGTAATTAACAAGAGTGGCACCTGAGTCCCTGTTGTTCGTTGACCGGAGCTGATCGGCAGATCCCATGAACCGGTTAGCGCCAGCGATAAATGTCGCGAGACCAGAAAGCTTGGTGGTGGTGGAGAACTGGGTTGCTTGCAGTTCGCCAACCTTGGCCTCGAGGCCGTCAATGCGACCCTTGACGATGGCCAGCTCGGTTTCGAACTCAGCCATCAGGCGACGCAGCTC
>Ga0189274_100308_pt1 | contig 11206 bp, 9 predicted proteins | sample N5B1minimetaG_FD_130323 | JGI IMG/M metagenome (GOLD analysis project Ga0189274, IMG submission 130323) | Marine microbial communities from the Costa Rica Dome - N5 B1 mini metaG | ecosystem: Environmental > Aquatic > Marine > Oceanic > Photic zone | place: Costa Rica: the Eastern Pacific...
AAACTCCTCTCGGAGTTGATTGTTACTAAACCTACTTACTATGAAAAATAATTGGACTTTTATACTTAAACCCTTCGTCCAATTATACTATGCTTTGATTCTTAATTAAGAACGGGCAAAACCCAAGTGCTCCCGGATCGTTATCCTTCGGCACTTCAAAGTGAACGCTTATATTCTTTATTCTTTTGTTACTATCTCGTCATACAATCCACTCAATCTCTTTCTCAAGTGAACTGTTGCGTATCTTTTTCTAGACAGCAAAGTATTCACTTGCTCTCCTGTTTGACTTGCAATTTCTTTAAATGAAAGTCCTTCAAATTCATGCATTCTGAAAACTGATGATTGCTCTTCTGGTAATTCATCTAATGCATCTTCTAACACTTCCCAAACCTCATCACGCGTCAATAAATCATCCTGTAAATCAGATCCATCCGAAATGAAATCTTCAAAATTCATGCTTTCTTCTTCTGCATCAACTTTGTTTAATTCAGAGAAGTTGATGCTCTTTTTCTTGCGGTAGTTATCCGTAATCTTGTTTCTCGCAATGTGAAACAACCAAGCACTCATTCGCTCAATTGAGTTGATGTCATGTGAAATTTTCGCTAATTGAAAATACACATCTTGCAATATATCTTCTGCGTCAAGTGTACTCTTGACACGCTTTTTTATAAAGTTGAACAGTCGGCCTCCTTCAGTTAGGATGACATCTGAAACTGTCAATGGTTTTGCTAATTGTATGGTTTTTTCCTTCTCCATGTCTCTATAGACGCTTAACTTCTTGTTATATTTCAATACTTCATCAAACTGCCTTCTAATTTCAATGAATCTGACCGAAGCATCTACATACATAACACAAGATGACTGTAAATGTTTCATCCTGATCTGTTAAAGAGTGTTAAAATATGTAGTTAGAGACTAATTCCGTACCTTAAAAGGAGAACAAGCGCAACTGAAAAGATTGCCTTTTCCAATGCGAATAATTAACAAAAGCCCGCAATTATTAAAAAATTGCACTTTTTAACCAGATTTTAAGGCTGTTAATCCCTTTAATTACCTTAATTTTGCAAGGCATAGGATAAACCCATTTTAAAACCAGAAATGTCTGATAAAAAAACGATTAAAAACGCTTTAATCTCTGTATTCAATAAAGAAGGATTAGATCGTATTGCAAAAAAGCTTGATGAACTAGGTGTTACCATTTATTCTACAGGCGGAACCCAAACATTTATTGAGGATTTAGGAATCAGTGTTGAGCGCGTTGAAGACCTTACTTCTTACCCTTCTATTTTGGGAGGTCGTGTGAAAACTCTTCACCCAAAAGTATTTGGTGGAATTCTAAACAGAAGAGCACATGAAGGAGATCAAACTCAAATTGCAGAGTATGAAATTCCAGAAATTGATTTGGTAATCGTTGATTTATACCCTTTTGAAGATACCGTTGCTTCTGGAGCAGCGCATCAAGACATCATTGAAAAAATTGATATTGGAGGAATCTCTTTAATTAGAGCAGCTGCTAAGAATTATGCAGACGTGGTAATTATTCCTTCGAAAAAACAATATGCCCCTTTCTTGGAGTTACTAAATAACCAAGAGGGAGCAACAACAGAAGAGCAGAGAAAAGGATTTGCGAGAGATGCATTTGATGTTTCTTCTCACTATGACACAGAAATTTTCAAATATTTCAACGCTGGAGAAAAAGATACTTTCAAACAAAGTATTGCAGAAGCTAAAGTATTAAGATATGGTGAAAACCCTCATCAAAAAGGGGTGTTCTATGGAGATTTAGACGCCATGTTCGACAAATTGAATGGTAAAGAATTATCCTACAACAATTTGTTAGATGTAGACGCAGCAGTGAATTTGATGAGTGATTTTAAAGATGCTGATCCTACTTTCGCCATTTTAAAACACAATAATGCTTGTGGATTTGCAACGAGAAGTTCCATTAAACAAGCTTACGTTGACGCTTTAGCTGGTGACCCAGTTTCTGCTTTTGGCGGAATCCTGATTGCGAATACAAAAATTGATTTGGCAACAGCTGAAGAAATTAATTCACTTTTCTGCGAAGTAGTCATTGCACCAGCTTACGAAGAAGCAGCAGTTGATTTACTGAAGAGTAAAAAGAATAGAGTCATCTTAGTTCAGAAAGAAGTTGCTTTACCTAGCAAGCAATTCAGAACTATTTTGAACGGTGTACTAGAACAAGACAAAGATTTGATTGCCGATAAGGCAGCCAATTTTGAGACCAAAACAAACACTTCCCCTTCTGAGCAAGAAGTAAAGGACCTTGAATTTGCGAACAAATTGGTAAAACACACCAAGTCAAACACTATTGTCCTTGCTAAAAACGGACAATTATTAGCAAGTGGTACCGGACAAACATCTCGCGTTGATGCGTTAAGACAAGCCATTCACAAAGCTGAGTCTTTCAATTTTGATTTGAAAGGTGCGGTAATGGCATCTGATGCATTTTTCCCGTTTCCTGACTGCGTAGAGATTGCTGGAAATGCTGGAATCACCGCAGTTGTTCAGCCAGGAGGGTCGATCAAAGATGAATTATCTATCGATTACTGCAATGAGCACGGAATCAGTATGGTATTTACAGGGAACAGACATTTTAAACACTAATTAACTATCTGTTATACACACGGTTAGAACTGAATAAGTAACATTTTTTCAAAAACACAGTAAAACAAATAGAATAGACCAATTACAAACAACCTAACACCTCTAACGAATGGGATTATTTGATTTTTTGTCGCAAGAAATTGCGATTGACTTAGGTACCGCGAATACTCTGATCATCATGAATGATAAGGTAGTTGTGGATGAGCCGTCCATTGTAGCAAAAGATATCCAGACCGGAAAAATCGTTGCTATTGGTAAAACCGCGCAGCAAATGCATGGTAAAACCCACAAATTAATCGAAACCATTCGTCCATTGAAAGATGGTGTAATTGCTGACTTCGAATCTGCAGAGCAAATGATTCGTGGGATGATCAAAATGATTACATCCGGACCAAAAATCATCAATCCTTCTCTGAAGATGGTGATTTGTATTCCATCTGGTATTACTGAAGTTGAAAAGCGTGCGGTACGTGACTCGGCTGAACATGCCGGAGCAAAAGAGGTGTATTTGATTCATGAACCAATGGCAGCAGCTATTGGTATCGGAATTGACGTAGAGGAGCCTATGGGTAATATGATTATTGATATAGGAGGTGGTACTTCTGAAATTGCAGTAATCGCCCTTGGAGGAATTGTTTGTGACAAATCAATCCGTGTTGCAGGTGACGACTTTACCAATGATATTGAAGAATACATGAGACGTCAGCACAACATCTTGGTTGGTGAAAGAACAGCTGAACAAATCAAAATTCAAGTAGGATCTGCAATGACAGAGTTGGATGAAGATAAAATTCCAGAGCCATTTGCAGTAAGAGGACGTGACTTGATGACTGGTATTCCAAAAGAAATTTTAATTACCTACTCAGAAATCGCTCATGCTTTAGATAAATCAGTTTCCAAAATTGAAGAAGCCATTTTATCAGCTCTAGAGATGACACCGCCTGAACTTTCAGCAGATATATACAAAACAGGTATTTACCTTGCTGGTGGAGGATCCATGTTAAGAGGATTAGATAAACGTATTTCAATGAAAACAAAACTTCCTGTGCACATTGCAGAAGATCCGCTAAGAGCAGTTGCTCGTGGAACTTCAATTGCCTTGAAGAACATTGATCGTTTCCAATTCTTAATGAGATAAGTTTAACCGAATCAGCCTGAATGATACATGCGCCGACTGCTCCAATTTTTAAAAACCTTTAGAGATTTTATCATCTTTCTATTGTTGCAGGTATTCATTCTCGGACTCTTCTTTAATTCAAAAAACTATCACCGCTCAACACTGAGTAACACCTCATCATCTGTGGTAGGATGGTTTGTTGAGAAAAAACACAACATCACCAAGCACTTCAGCCTATCTGAGGCAAATGACAGTCTTTCTGCAGAAAATGCGGACCTCAGAGCATTACTTCCTGAAAGTTTTTACAAACTTCAAGATCGCACCTACTACATCAATGATACTTTATATGAGCAGCAATATGAGTATGTTCCTGCTACAGTCATTAATTCATCTGATAATAAACGTGATAATTACTTCACCCTTAACAAGGGTGCCTCAAGCGGAATTGAAGAAGGAATGGGTGTACTTTCAAAAGAAGGTATGGTCGGTTTTGTGGTAGATGTATCCAACCACTACTCCATTGTAAAAACGGTGCTGTCTGAGAACTTCAACATCTCAGTTAAATTGCAGAAAAACAATGAACATTGGCTACTAAAATGGAACGGTAAAGACAATAAAATTGCCCAACTAAATGGAGTCACAAGAGATATTGATATCCAAGAAGGAGACAAAGTAGTAAGTAGAGGAAGTGGAGGCATATTCCCAGAAAATCAATTAGTAGGAACGGTGCATAAAATTTCGTCTGAAGACGGCAAAACAACCCTAAACGTGGATGTGAAACTTGCTGTAAATTTTGGGGCCGTGTACCATGTCTACATTGTCAAAAACTTCCTGAAATCAGAGCAAGACGAACTTGAAAATCAATACATGAACGCCAATGAATAACAACTGGGTTAAATATGGTTTGATTTTCATCTTGATCGTTCTCATTCAAGGTCTGGTTGTGAATGATATTCAAATTAATGAATACTTCAACCCAATGGTATATCCCATCATGATTATGATGTTACCTTTTGAGCTGGGAGCAATTGCAACCATGGCAGTTGCATTATTGCTGGGGATTTGCGTGGATACTTTCTCCAATACTTTTGGTCTGCATACTTCAGCTGCCTTATTTATTGGTTATCTGAGACCAGTGGTAATGCGTTATATCAAACCCAACGAAGGATACGACAATACCTTATTACCTATCATCCAAGACATGGGTGTTCAGTGGTATTTGCTCTACAGTGCAATCATTATTTTTGCGCATCACCTTTGGTTTTTCAGCTTCGAGATTCTGCGATTTGATCTCATCTTGTTGATTTTAGCTAAAACATTTTGCTCCTTATTTATATCGATTGGATTGATTATCCTATTTCAGTACATCTTTTACAAGTCTTCTAAAAAGTGAAAAATATCGATAACAGAAAATATGTTATTGCACTCATTTTTGTGATGATTCCGCTCATTTTTTTGGTGCGGCTTTTTTACATGCAGGTAGTTGATGATAAATGGAAAGAACGTGCTGCACAAATTTCAGAGAACAAAGTCATCACTTATCCAGCCAGAGGAATCGTTTATGATCGAAACGGAAAGAAACTGATTTCAAATGAGGTCTATTATGACATTCGTGTTATTCCGAAGCAAATGGATGAAGATATAGACAGCTTTGCGTTTGCAAAGTTGATGGATATTTCAATTGAGGAATACACCGAAAAAATCCAAAAAGCAAAAGACTACTCTTACCGAAAATCATCTGAAGTTGTACGCCAAATTCCACCTGATGAGTTTGCAAGCATTGCCCCAGAAATGTACAAATATCCTGGATTTTTTGAAGTAGAGCGAACGCTTAGAATCTATCCTGAACCAATTGCTGCGCATGTATTAGGTTACATGTCAGAAGTAGATTCTTCAGACATTAAAAAAGATGAGTATTACAATTCGGGAGATCTTATTGGTAAGTCTGGAATCGAGAAAAGCTATGAAAAAATCCTTCGTGGTGAAAAAGGAGTTAAATACTATTTGCAAGATGCTATTGGTGTAGAAACAGATCGTTATGAAGATGGAAAGTACGACACACTTGCCCAGCAAGGCTCTAACATTTCTCTCACTATTGATGCCGATTTACAGGCTTATGGCGAAGAATTGATGCGCAATAAAAGAGGATCAGTAGTTGTTATCGAACCTACATCAGGTGAAATTTTAACTATGATATCTTCCCCTACTTATGACCCCAATCTTTTGGTGGGTAGAAGACTCGGGAAAAATTACGGCGCATTAGCTCAAGATACCACCCTTCCATTACAAAACAGATCAACTAACTCTACTTATCCACCTGGTTCCACCTTCAAATTGTTAATGGCATTGATTGCGTTGCAAGAAGGTGTAGTCACCGAGGAATCAAGTTTTCCATGTACAAAAAGTTTAGTCGGATGTCATAATCATCCAACGGCACAAGGAGTTTCTGACGGTGTTAAAATGTCTTGCAACCCTTACTTTTATTACCTCACAAAACGCATCATTCAGCAAGGGAAATATCCATCTCAATTCAAAGATGCAGCTGTAGGATTGGATATTTGGGCAGATTATTTGAAAAGCTTTGGTCTAGGCGTTGATATGAAAACTGATTTCCCGGCAATTCGAAACGGGTTTATCCCCAATACAGACTTCTACAACAATGAATTTCCCTCAAAAAACAACCCTTATGGAGAGTATCGTTGGGCATTCTCCACTATTTACTCCAACTCAATTGGACAAGGAGAAGTTTTGGTAAGCCCTATTGAAATGGCTAATATCGCTTGTATTATGGCCAACCGTGGTCATTTCTTTTATCCTCATTTCATCAAAGAAATTGAAGGAGGCGACATTCCAGCCATCTACAAACAAAAACAAAAGACTAAAGTTGACCCTGAACATTTTGAACCTGTCATTGACGGAATGTGGCGTGTGGTTCATGAACCTGGCGGTACCGCGAGAAGAGCAAGAGTTGATAGCCTAAACATTTGTGGTAAAACCGGAACAGCAGAAAACTTTAAGATATACAATGGTAAGCGTTTTCAAATGGTGGATCACTCTATTTTCATTGCATTTGCGCCTAGAGATAATCCTCAAATTGCAGTATCAGTTTACATTGAAAACTCTGGATTTGGTGGTACTTGGGCTGCTCCTCTTGCAAGTTGTTTGATTGAGAAGTACATCACTGGAGAAGTGAAAGATACTACCAAAGAAAACCGAATATTGGAGGCTGATCTTAGACCATTAAAATTCGCACCTAAGAAGAAATGAGAGGAAATGATCATAGAATATGGGCTGATGTTGACTGGGTACTTGTACTCCTCTATTTTTTATTCGTGATTTTTGGTGTTTCGAATATTTATTCATCTGTCTATAACCCAGAAAATCCTGATTTATTCAGCTTGAGTACTGAGCATGGCAAGCAAATAATGTGGGTAGGAATCTCGTTGTTTCTCGGTATCATCATCATGATTGTTGATGGTTCATTAATTCGAAAGTTGTCCTTCTGGGTGTATGGTGTGCTCATGGTTTTGCTGGTTATGGTTCTGTTTACTGAACCTATTAATGGAGCACGCTCCTGGTTTGGTATTGGTTCATTTGGAATCCAACCATCTGAAGTAGCTAAAGTAGGAGTTTGTCTTGCGTTATCCGCCCACTTGGCTGAGAATCCCCCAGGTAAAAACCGAATTGCTCCTTCTATCAGTATTACCTATCTAGCCGATTTGATTCAGAATAATTGGAAGACTGTAGCCATACTTGGTATTCCGTCATTGCTCGTTTTGTTGCAACCAGATGCCGGAACATTTATCATTTTCACCTCCTTTATTTTGGTACTCTATCGGGAAGGTCATGCGGGAAACGTCTTACTGTTTTTGTTGGTGGCTGTTATCATAGCAATTATAACCTTAATTGTTGCTGACTCCAGTTTTATGTTGCCATTCTTGAAAATTAAGATGGGTGGGAAATTTGGGATTGTTTTGGCCCTCTTAATAATTGGACTCCTCTTTTATGTGTTGATTCGAAACTTTGTACTCAAGCGTAATAGAGCTGGACTGTATCGTGCGTTAGTTGGAAGTTTGATTGTGTCCATCTTGTTTGTCAACTTCGTTGAATGGGGATATTCAACTTTCTTGGATGATCACCAAAAAGAACGTATTGAATTGTTGCTCGGTAAGATTGAGGATCCTGACGGAAAAGGCTACAATGTGAACCGCGCGAAAGCTGCGATTGGATCAGGTGGATTTGCCGGAAAAGGATATCAACAAGCCACGCTGGCCAATGCGAGCCAAAAACACGTTCCCATGCAAAGTACAGACTTCATCTTTTGTACTTGGTCTGAAGAAAGAGGTTTTCTAGGATCTGGGCTTCTGGTCATCATGTACTGTATCTTGTTTATTAAAATCCTCTCAATGGCAGAGCGACAGCGATCTGCATATACGCGAATTTACGCCTACTGTGTTGCTGGTGTGTTCTTTTATCACTTTATGATTAACGTAGGTATGGGAATCGGATTAGCACCAGTTATCGGAATTCCGCTACCTCTTTTCAGTTATGGAGGTTCTTCAGTGCTTACCTTTTCGTTATTGATTTTTATCTTAGTAAAACTAGACTCTGAAAGAAAAATAGTATTGCAATAATGGAACAGAAATTCTCACTTCAATCCCAGACCTTCATCTTGATCTTGTTCATTTTCACAGGATTATTTCTGGTTGGGCAAGTTCTTGTTTTGATTTGTATTGCCTTATTCATGCCTAACTTTTCAGTAGATAATTTTGATGAAGCCTCTGTTTCCTTAAACTTAATTGCTGTGGTTTGTTCCCAATTGGGTCTCTTCATCATGGCCTATTGGGTGTATTTAAAAGTCATGAATCAAAAAGCGAAAGAGGTTTTGTGGTTGGATAAACCAAAACCCAAATGGCTCATGCTCACAGTTGTTTCTATTGTTGCCATAGTTCCAATAATATCGGTTTTAAGTTGGATGAATGTTGAGTTGGTAAAAGCATTCCCCACCACCGGGTGGATTGAGATGATGGAACTGAAAGAAGAAACGCTATTGAAGCTTTTCAATGGCAACCCAGCATACTTTCCCATCTTTCTGATTTGCTTCTCTTTTTTACCCGCAATCATAGAAGAATTCATATTTAGAGGCTTATTGTTCAAGAAGTTGTTAGATGTGAGTACTGGAAACCTCCATTTTGCAGCTTGGACCTCAGCATTAATATTTGGAGCAATCCACTTTCAACCTTGGGCATTGATTCCAATGATTGCAATGGGAGCACTTTTTGCTTACTTGTATCACCGTACGAAAAGTATATGGTACTCAGTGGTTTTGCATGCCATATTCAATGGAACCACCTTGGTGGTTTACACCTATTTTCCAGAACTCAATTTCTGACGGCGATCGTTCTCAATAAATTCTAGTGCTTTTTCAAGTGAAGTGACAATCACTAAAGGATTGTTTGGTTTGTACAGGGTGTTATACAATTTAACCTTGAATTTCATAATAAACCCCTTTACTAGAAAAATGTCTATGATTCTGCACTGTGAAGATTCTTTATTCACTGAAATCCATGCTTTCGCCTCATCCGAAAAACTAACAATGCCTCTTGAAAGATCTACAATTGGATAATACTCTTTGTTTCCGAGTAATTTCTCTCTTAAATCTCTCAAGGCAATAACATCAGAAAGCACCACGTTTCTGTTTACCTCATACTGAATCAATAAGATATCATGGTCAAGTAATTTGACCTTTCCTCCAACAAATTCGATTTCTTCTGTAGTGTAGGGCATATGTGGTACGCAAGGTACTAATTGTACAGAAAATATGCTGCTTTTTAAGCAGCTTTTGACCAATAGAGTTTCAAAAAGTAGTGGTCTCGTCTATGCCATAAAGCTAGACAGAACTATAAAAGCTGCTAATACGAATATGATTAATCTTAATCTCATAACATCCCCAATTTACCTTATTAGACGTAACGAGTAAAGTAAATATGGTTACTCAAAATAAGGTCTTACTAACAACTTATAAACAAATAAGGTGCCATAAGGTTTTCAGAGAATCTTTCCGCTAAGTACTTCAAGGATTTAACAGAATGTTGTAGTTTTGTGGTGAATTTAAAAAATAAGCATATGTCAGTAGCAGTTGCAGAATCAGAAATAAAAGAGGTTTTAGACCAATTAGGTGTACAATCATTAAACGCCGGAGCTTCAACAGGAGCGAAGTGGTTTGATACAAAAGGAGAAAAAATTGAATCTTACTCTCCAGTAGATGGAAAATTAATTGCAAGCGTTACAGCTGCAACTGCTGAGGATTATGAGGCGTGCATTCAAAAAGCTCAAGAAGCGTTTAAAACTTGGCGATTAATGCCAGCTCCGAAAAGAGGAGAAATTGTACGTCAATTAGGAAATAGATTAAGAGATTACAAAGAGCCTCTAGGGAAATTGGTTTCTTACGAAATGGGGAAATCATACCAAGAAGGTTTAGGTGAAGTTCAAGAGATGATTGATATCTGTGATTTCGCAGTTGGATTATCAAGACAATTGAACGGTGCAACATTGCACTCTGAGCGTCCTGCACACAGAATGTATGATCAATACCACCCATTAGGAGTAGTTGGAATTATTTCAGCATTTAATTTCCCAGTGGCGGTTTGGTGCTGGAATACTGCTTTAGCATGGATTTGTGGAGACGTTTGTATTTGGAAGCCATCTGAAAAAACACCTTTAACGGCAGTAGCATGTCAGAAAATTGCCGCAGAAGTATTTGCTGAAAACAATGTTCCTGAAGGTGTTTCTTCATTAGTTATTGGAGATGCTGAAATCGGAAAATTAATGACTGCTGATAGAAGAGTTCCTTTAGTTTCTGCGACAGGATCAACTAGAATGGGTAGAGCTGTTGGCGAAGAAGTTGCTAAAAGATTAGGGAAGTCATTATTAGAGTTAGGTGGAAACAACGCAATCATTATTGCACCATCTGCTGATTTAGAATTAGTAATTCCAGGAGTAGTATTTGGTGCAGTTGGAACTGCAGGGCAGAGATGTACTTCAACTAGAAGATTGATTATTCACGAATCAATCTACGATAAGGTAAAAGATATCTTGGTGAAGGCTTATGGTCAAATTAAAATTGGAAATCCGTTGGATGAAAACAACCACATGGGACCATTAATTGACACAGATGCAGTTGCAACTTACAAAGCAGCAATTGAAAAAGTAAAAGCTGAAGGTGGAAATATGTTAGTTGAAGGTGATGTACTAAGCGGAGAAGGATACGAGTCAGGATGCTACGTTTCTCCATCAATCGCTGAGGCTAAAAATGAATATGAAATCGTTCAGCACGAAACTTTCGCTCCGCTTTTATACTTGTTAAAGTATTCAGGAGATGTTTCAAACGCGATTGAATTACAAAATAGTGTTGACCAAGGATTATCATCTTCAATTTTCACAAACAATGTGAGAGAGTCA
>Ga0189274_100309_pt1 | contig 11165 bp, 15 predicted proteins | sample N5B1minimetaG_FD_130323 | JGI IMG/M metagenome (GOLD analysis project Ga0189274, IMG submission 130323) | Marine microbial communities from the Costa Rica Dome - N5 B1 mini metaG | ecosystem: Environmental > Aquatic > Marine > Oceanic > Photic zone | place: Costa Rica: the Eastern Pacific...
AGTGGTTATCAAAACGCAGCAAAACTGAGAATTCAAGGGTATGAAGTAGCACGGTTGACTGATCGTAGTTCACTGGCTAATCGATTCTATAATGAATTACTCGAAAAAGGGAAACGCGAAGAAATCTTAAAGATTCAATTTTCTAAAGTGATGCTAGATGTGCAGTTTGGTAAATTGGAAGATTCACTCAATACCGGCATCACTGCCATGAGAACATTGGGCGTTAAGTTGCCAAAAAAGGCTGGAGTTTTTCATGTGTTGCAAGAGTTAATTCGTACGCGAATTATGCTGATCGGTAAAAAAGCAGCTGACTTTTTCAACCTACCCACTATGGAAGATGCTGATGGAGAACGAATCATCCAATTTAGTAGATGGATGCTGAAAAGTGCCTATTACATTCGTCCTGAATTAAGTGCCATCATCTCATTGAAAATGGTGCAACTCACCTGGAAAAAAGGGACCAGTGCTGACTCATTTACCGGAATGATGGCCTATGGAATTATCTCTGCTGCCGGAACCAACAATTACCAAAAAGCACATGAATGGTGCGAAGTGGGGGATAAGTTGGCTGCAAAACACGGAAATCACAGTTCTACCTATTATTTTGGAAAAGGGGTATATGGTGCATTTACCCAACATCTTCCTGAAACCTTACCGTGGTATACCATTGCTATAGAAACAGGTTATGAAGAAGGTGATTTCATCAGTTCAGTAGAGCCTACCGTTAACCAAAGTCTAACCATATACTCATCTGGAGAAAAGTTAGATGTGTTGATAGCTAAAGTCAATCAGAGCTTGATGTACTGTGATTCATTGCGTATCAAAGATTATCGTGATTTTCAATTCACTTTCTTATTGCAGTTGAAGAAATTGAGAGGAGATCAAGTTTCAAATGAGGAACAGAAAGAGGCGAACGAAATTTTGCACAAGACGCAGTATCATTTCTCAAGAGATGTTTATTATTTCATGGAGCTGCAACGCTTTTGCTTTGAGGGGCGCTGGAAAGATGCCTATGATTTATCGCGTTCAAACAAGATTAACGTTCAAGCATTTACAGGGCTATACGTTCAGGCAGAATACCATTTTTACATGGCAATTGCTGCATTGATGAATCCAGATAATCAGAAGTTTTGGAACAAGATTCGAAACTATTTCCTGATTAGAGGTGTTCTCAGTAAAATGAAAAAATGGGCGGCAGCTTGTGAAGACAATCATGAACACAAACGTCAAATTGTGATCGGCTTGAATTACTTGAGAAGAAAGAAAATAGCTGATGCACAGCAGGCACTAATGAAAGGAGCAGATTTGGCCACTCAAAAAGGATTTGTTCAAAACGCAGCCTTAGCCAATTATTTTATCGCAGAAATTTATAGCGAGCAGAACGAAGAGAAAAATGCTCAAACATTTAGAAAAAAATCCATCCGCCAATTTAAAGATTGGGGAACCACATTAATGAACTAATTATGGCAGAAATTACGCTAAAAGGAAGCCCAATTCAAACCAACGGAAACTTACCAGCAACCGGAACAGCAATGGCTGATTTTAAATTGGTAGGAGCAGATTTATCTGAGGTAGGATTAGATAAGTTTGAAGGCAAGAAAAAGGTCTTGAACATTTTTCCGAGTGTAGATACAGGTACTTGCGCCACTTCGGTCAGAACCTTCAATCAAAAAGCTTCAGATTTAGACAATACGGTAGTATTGTGCATTTCAAGAGATTTGCCTTTTGCACAAAGCAGATTTTGTGGTGCAGAAGGTATTGAGAATGTACACATGTTATCCGATTTCGTTGACGGGCATTTTGGAAAAAACAATGGTCTAGAAATCACTACGGGTCCGTTGAAAGGCTTACATTCAAGATGCATCATTGTGTTAGATGAGGCGAACAAAGTAGTGTACACTGAGCAAGTAGCTGAAACAGTCAACGAGCCAGATTACGAAGCAGCTATTCAGCATTTGGGGTGAGCTGAGCTAAGAAATATTAGAATCACGACTTATCAGCTTGATAAACCTCTGTGGATTCGCTCATTGTGAGAACGATATAGTCACGTTCTGTTCCTAAGATTTTACATCTAAATTGATTGCCGTTGAGTTCAATTGTGATGGTGTCCTTATCTGTAAATTCGAATGTTCCCTGCTCAATGCTGTTGTTTCTATTGCCATCATACCTGGATTGATCAAGTATTTCAATTTCAAGTGATACGATATTGGGTTCGTGGAAAATGAGACTTTTTGAAAAGATATAACCATCAAAGTTTCCGCCAGCTACCCAATCTGAAACGCCAAGTGGCCCCGTGATGTATTTCGTATTGAACAAAGGTTTTGTCATTGAGTAAGATTAGGTTTGTCTATCTAGGCAGATGAATTCTGCATTCAATACACAAGACATAGCTTTGGCCAAGGCGTCATTACTAAATCCTTCAATCTTTTCGAATTTCTCTATCATCTCAGATTCGCCAGTAGCGCCGTTAGGTATGATCATAGGTTCTTCTTGGATACTGAATACCTTCCACCAAAGATCTGTGCCCCAAGGGCCAGAATCGTTTGTTTCGATTACTATTTTCTTTATGGAGTTGATAGGAAATTTCATGACCTCTTTTTGGTAGTTTATAGAAATCAATTCTTCATTTTTTATATCCACAACCCATTTACTTTCTGGATATAGGCCATTGTTTTTTCTGAAAAATGAGAATAACCCCATCTGATACTTATTAAGATTCACCTAAAAATAGCAAATTTATTTTGGGGTGTAAAAAGCGAAGGATAAGGCTTAAAAAGTAAGAGTTAGTTTTTTGGAATCAAATCAAATTCTTCTCTTAGAATATATGTCTTGCCATTTTTACATATCAAAACCTTGGTCAAAAACATTCTTTCGAAACCGTATTCTCTGAATTTAATTTTAATTGATGCCGTTAGTTCCTGGCTCTGTGAATCATGTGTAGAGATGATGTTTTGAGCACTGTCTTTAATCACCAGAGTGTATTGAAGTACGTCATATTTGATTAATGAATCTGCTTCGAAAGTATATGCACATATATAAGGAGACCTAGGGTCGAAAAATCCATTATTTTTTATGTCTTCATTAGGAAAGAGACTTTTGTTTACGCTATCGGCAAAATGATAATACCATAGTTTAGCTGTAATAAGGCCACTTTTTTCTATCAATATGCTAGTTGAATCGCAATTAGTTTTTCCTATGCAATTTGAGGTAATGATTAGGAGGCAAATGGTTTTTATAAATTTCATTTTGGGTTTATTAAATTAATCCAAGAATAAAAATTAGTAACACTGTTGTTCAATAATAAAAATTAATTTTAGCGTTTGTAAACTACGACACGAATATGCCTCTAACAAATCAACTCAAGTTTTATCTCAGATAATTGGAAACAGCAATAGAATCAGAGAGATATACTAAGGTTAAGCTGTTCCAGTCCATGAGAACTAATTGGTAACTAGATCCGATCTTATAACATGCATCAATCAAACCTGAATCAGCCAAAGTGAAAGGGTTAGTTAACCAAATATTTTCTACCAAACTGTCTTTGGTAAATGATGTGTACACTGCCGAGTATTCTTGTCCATAAGCAAGGGTTCTAGTAGATAATTCTCTATGACTCTGTCCGTATCCCGTTGCTACGGTCCAATGTTTCTGGGTTGACATAGAATCAAAAAAGGCTTCAACTTCTTGCAGTTCAATTTTTCGATTAATCAGAGGGATATTTTCTTCTTCACGGACGATAATAGATTCATGTCCCAACTTATCTTTCTTAATAAAGGTGTCCCCTATAATTTTTTGAGCCTGCTCAATTAATGCGGAGTCATTTTCCTCTGGCAAAATTTGAATTTGACAATAATCATCCTCATGATAGAAAATTGCAGTATCCAAATTTAATGGGTCTTCAGTTTTTTCTAATGTGGTATTTTCTTCAGTGGAGTTTTCTACTGAACAACTCATAAAAAAGATGCCCAGAACTAGCAAATATTTAGATAGATTGAATAACATAGAATTTGGGTAAAGCTAGCAATTTATTGCGGCTTTGGGACGCGAGGGGAACCAGACCATGTTTACCTAATTAGCTTTAGCTCATTTGTTAAGCACCATCTTCTATTCAAAATAACTATCCACTGTTACAGCTAGTTCAGAAAATGGAATTAATGAAGTAGTGTCATCAGGAAAACCTAAGAATTCCATTTCTCCAATTTTCATTTCGGTATCGTACTCGCCGATCGCGTTATCGAGCATTATAAATGCTGCAGAAATGAATCTTGAATCATTTTCATCATAGTTCCGGATATATAATTTAATTCCAATTAACTCCAAATCAGGATAATGTTCGAACATTATGTCATTTTCACCTATTTCTAGTCCTTCAACTAGAATCGAAGAAATCGTTTTTGCTCTGGGTCTAAAAGCAATAATTTTCCAATCTCTGAGATCCGGAGCTGATTCCACCAATGATTCGACAGCAGGAAAGGAGCTTTTAATTCCGTCAGCGCTTATTATGAATTCTCGTCTTTCATCTTCGCCAGGTGTGCCAAAAACAAAAGTCAAATTTTCATCTATTTCATTTAACTTTTCTTTCAATTCTGAGAACAAAGTATATTGATTGTCTTCGAAATGATAATATTCATCAGATTTAGATTCGAACCAAGTCCAAAACTCTTCTTCTAGGTTTATTTCTTCCGAAGTAGATGAATTCTGAGAATTATTTCCAGTACAAGAGACAATTAAAATTGTGAGGAGAAAAATAGGGAGAAGTGTTTTCATGAACTATGTTAATGGAGCGAATCGTGCATGTAAAAATAAAAAATATATTTTGGGGTGTGAAGGAGTATTGAACAGAAGAGTGATCCTGATAAAGTCAATTCTTTTTTATTCAATAATTATCAAGATGTTTGATTTGAGGTCGTCATCCGAGAACCTATCCTCAAAAAAAGATTGTATTTGGGAATTTCCTTCAAATATTTCGGTGGATTTTTCGGATTCTATTTTGACTTTATCAACTCTCACAACCAAGGAATCAAGAGAATTGTTCATTTCCCAGGTACCCAGTCCAAAATCATAAATGACTGTGTCTTTCGGAGCGAGATTTAATGTTAATGGTTCTTCTTGCCAAAAACCTTCGAATTCATGGTATTCAGTACCTTTGAAATGGAAGGTAATGATTGATTTTGTCTCTGATTTATTTTGTATTTCTATTGTTTGCATAGGGTCGCATGAAGTCATTCCCAGAGTGAATAGAGCCGCGAGTACTGATAGAAAATATCTTCTTAAAACCTTCATTTCGTTCACCTAAAAATAGCAAATATATTTTGGGGTGTGAGGTGTAGTTAGAAATTGGAATTGGACAAGAGTCGAACGTGAGCTTAAGCCAGTTTGTTGTGTTTTCTACTTCTCCTTGTTTAGTTCTTCTATTTGCTTGGAGTATAGCCTATGTGCAAGATAGTAGAAGTGATTATCAGTATCAAATCCTGAACCTAGAACAATTTTAGATAAATCGCCATCTGAGTAGGTCAGCTCATATGCAATAGGATTTCCTTCTGCCAGCGAATGTACTTTCCACGTTCCGAATCTTTTACCGTTTTTGTTTGTTCCCTCAATTAGCGTTTTATCACCCATTTTGATCAGTACTTTTTCAGGTTTATCTCGGAGGGTTCTAAGAATTGAAATTTCTTGTTCAAACTCTTTCTTTTCATACTCAAGAACAATTTTTCTGTGACACATTTCAATACCACCAAAATAGTCGGCATAAAAAATGTAGGAGTAGCCAAGTTGTGGAGACCAAGAGCAACTCGAACCAATAGGGAAACCAATTGTTTTTGTAGTCGTTTTTATATCTCCTTTGAAGACTTCTTGAATTGTAATATTAAAAGTTTTCTCCAATCCAAAGTCAAACAGGTCAGGGGGTTGCAGAGTATCTTGATTTGAAGAGTCTTTTCCTGCTATATGTTCTGATTCGATAGTGACCTGGAAAATGTAATGGTACATATCGTAGTGTAAAAGATCAAAATGTTTTGCTTCTGAACAAGAACATGCAAGCCCAGAACTAGCAAAAAGGAGGAAGAAACATATTGTTATTAGTCTATTCATTTATCTGCTTACGAATGAATCAAAACGTATACCTAAAAATAGCAAATATATTTTGCGGCGTGAGGTGTGCAGGCCAAGAACTTAGATGCGAGTTTTAGCTCATGTGTAAGCTACAGTTTTTCAATAAACCTTGAATATAGTCTTGGGCAAATAACTTTCATAGATTCTGGGTCGTCTTCTGACCATGTAAATTCCGTTCCCACATAATGACTTTCGCCATAATTGAACACATCACGATCAATGTAATCATTGAGGTCTTTTCCAGTTTTGTTGTCAAAGACATTGTTCGCTGCGTACCAGAATTCCTCCAATTCATAATACTCTTGTTCTGCTTCGAGATGTAGTGCAATAGAGTCTGGATCATTAATTGCTGCTTCGTACATTACTTGACCATTGGATATTAACCAGCATCTGAAATATTCAAATCCATCATCCGAACAGCCTCCATTCATAATATAGGCTGCACACCATAATTCCGAACTATACGATTCAGATAATAGTATATCAGTGCGCAGTCTGAATCCAACAAGTTCTTTGGGTGTCCATGTTTCAAGTTCTTTTGTCAAGTCATCAAGGAATTCACGATCATCATCTGCATTCACCCTTGCACGATCGACACTCTCCCAATATTGAGTTTCAGAAATTGGCTCAGAAGTAATTTCTAATCCAGTTGTGTCATATTTGTTGGGTTCTAATGTATTCAGAGTTCTATCATCATTTTGTGTGCTCGAAGTGCAGCAATAAAACAGGAAGACTAAAGAAATTTGGAAAAGATGCTTCATTTCAATTGGATCACATATTCATTAAAAGAGTCCAAATTAAGATAGCAACCAAACCAAGAATAAAGATTCGCTTACCATGTTTTCTATGTTCCTCTGTATAGGTATAAACTCGATCACCTAAAGGAGTGGTCTTTTTATGTTTCCACAACAACCAACCTATTATTAGACCAAGCAGACCTCCTAGAATTGCGAAAAAATAACCGGCGAAAATTTGAATTTGTGAGCTCTCTTCTGGTTTAGATCGTTCTTTTTTTCTTCGAAGAATGATTTCATTTAACTCTTCTTCGTCAATTTTTTTACCTCTTTTTTCTAAAATTTTCAAGGCAAGCTGAAAATCAAACTCACTCCATTCGTCCTTCTTTTGGATGATTTCCATTAATTCCTCAACTGAAAAATCTTGCAGGTAATGGTCTGGATAGTCATATTGAATTTCATCTTCCGCTTTTTCACTGCTTAATCGGTCAACGGCTTCAAAGTGTTCCGGATTTATTAAGATTTGTATATCAGACTGAGTTTTGTTACCTGAAAAAGTTACGTCAACATCAACCGCATTTTCGACAATACTGAATCTGATTTTATTCTTTTCTAAAAGCTCGATTAATTCTTTTGCGTCTTCTATATGGCTGTAGGTGCGATATAATCTTAGTTCGCTCATGTTTTGGGTTAACGTTTGCCTAAAAATAGCAAATATATTTTGCGGTGTGAGGTGTTTTGGCAAGAAACCGCTTTCCGGTAATTATAGGGATTTGGTTTGATTTTTAGCTATTATGTTAACGCTTGTTTTTTTTCCATTCCCTTAAACCGAGAACATCTTTTCTCACTTTTTTTAGCCATTTCTCACCATACTTTTCTGATAAGTAGGCGAAAACTAAATAGTTATATTCTTTGAGACATTCTCTTGATGTTGGTACAATACAACCAAAATCATAATAAGAAACCTTGAACTTTTTATTGAAATCTTGATCGGTTTCATAAATGGTCGGAACTGGTCCGCCAACAATGAAAAGGTGTAGATTCTTGTCGGAAAGGTCTTCTTTAAACAAATTTGAGACAGTGTCACAGCTTTCTTTCGAAATAGACGAAAATCTGAAAAACTGATTTTTGTTTTGTGAAAAGGATAAACTTCCAAACAGAATTAAAATTAACGTAATAAGTTGCCTCATATCTGATAGATGCCTAAACTCATTTTTTTCCACAATAAGCGCTAGCGTTCATGCTAAACTGCGTTTTTAAGTGCTGTTTAGGTGTTTTAGTAAAATGTTTTAAGGTTGTTTGTTTTGATATAATTTCCAGTCGTCCCAGTAGATTATCAGTTCCTTACCGGCGTTTTTCATTGAGTTGATATCGTCTTCACCTAAATACATTTTCATTGTTTCAAAATGAGTGAATCCGTCAGCACATTTTTCTTTTGGGTGTTGAGTCGTATTACTGATATCAAAAAGGGTGATTTTTGTTCCATTTTCTGGTGTAATAGCCATATAAAAACGACCATTATTTTCATCTCCTTCTTTGATATATAATTCAATTTCCAACCATTCCCCAAAAGTTATGGGAAATGAAGTATTTGTTTCACCCCAAACTTCATTCCACTTACCTGTTTTTAAATAGTCTGCTTTAACTCTGAAATTTATCGGATTACCTGATCCTTCTTCTTTATATAAGTTAACTGAAACTCTAAATGGAAATTTTTCTTTGGTCCATGCTCCATTGTTCCAAAATTCAAAAATAGTGAACCAATAGAGCCGATCAGCTCTATCTTGAAAATGAGCTAAATCGGGATGTAATTTGAGTTTTACTGTTTGGTAAACTTCTTTGATGCAGTTATTATCATGAACTGCTAACTGAATCCTTCCTTTGTAATTAGAGCCTTCTTTTATATGAGGTTCGAATATTTGATATTTTAGAACTTTATTGCCTACACTATCAGGATCAGAAACAATTGACGCCTTTCTTTGATTATCTTCTCCATCTTCATAACCTATTTCAACGAATCCTATTTTTGAATGAGCAATAAAGTTTGACCAAGAGTTTGAACTTGTAAAATTTGGATCAGTGCCAGAAAAATTGTCGTTCTCATATTCACCACTTGTTATTGTTGTGCCTTCAAAACCTGTTTGAAACATAAGTTCTTCAGTTTGTTCACCACATTCTAGCTCACAGTTTACACTTTTCTTTTTACAGGAAGAAAGACCGACTAAAACTGTTACTGACAATAATATAAATTTATTCATCTGGATCATATCGAAGTTTGTCGTTTAATGTTTTGCAACGTTTGGCTAAAAAGCGTTGCTGTCCAAAAGGGCAGCTATGATTTTTAGCTATTGCGTTAGCATTAGTTTTGAGGCATTACATATTCGCCATTAGGTTTTAATATAATTTCTTTACCAGTGAGAAATGAAACATATCTAATTTTAAATTGCTGTCCAAGTTCATCACGCAAATTTTTCAGGATTTCTAGTCCTTCCAAATCAAGTTTATGGAATGTTGCCTCCGGCCAATCTGATATGATTCCATGAATAGAATGACATTTATCTTTCCAAGTTGAAATTTTTTGAACCAAGACATCAGATAATGGAAGTTCTTTTGGGTCAAAAAAACCTGTGTACTGATCTCTTATTCCAGTCCCGTAAATTTCTCCATCTAATACTATGTAGCGGTGCACCATATCATGAATTAACCCTAACGTTTGCCTAAAAATAGCAAATTTATTTTGCGGCGTGATGTGCGCTGGCCAGAAACCTAGATGTGAGCTTTAGCTATTATTTTGTGAGCCCATTTTCATTATGGGATACCATGAATAAATGTGCTCAATGTGATCACTGCTGATTTTCTGAGAAAGTGAACTTTGCCAAATATCACTGATTTCTGCCGTAAAGTGGTTAAAGGAAATAGAATTGCCCTCTGTGTAAAATGTGCAATAATAGTAGAACCCCCATGGAAATCTGTTGTCCGAACGTATTTCATGGATTTCAATTTTAGAAATATCCGAGTTCATCAGTTCAGTTTGTCTATTTGGACTGATTAAAGTAATTGTGTTGTATTTCAGTATAAGCTTTGTATTCCTAGACTTATTCCAATAGTTTAGAAATATTCTCAGTCCAGGAAATGAAATGAGTAAACCCCAAAGGAGATTAATAAAGAGTAATTGGTTCAAGCTTGTTTTATCAAAAACTAGAAAATAGATGTTAAAACCAATTTGAGCATATAAAGGAAGTAAACTGAGGAAAGATTTCATAAAAATCCTTTTCCCTGTCGCTTCAAATACTGTTTCTTTCATCTATTTAATTGAGCCCAACGATTTGTATATGGCAAGTAGTGCAGTAGAAAGCACTGAACTGTCGAGCTGCCCCGAGCCAAATCGTTTATTTTGTTTTTAATTCATTCTTAAAAGCCAAATCAACGATTTGGCGGTGTTTCAAATAACCACATTTCCTAAACCACCGAATGCCATATTTGCTATATACCGTGTTGTAAACTTTTATTTTATATTTCCTTCAATGGCTATTCCCTTATTTAATGATAGTAATTTTTCAACTTCAATATCGTAAGATTCTTTGTTCAGCATAAAGTCTGGATCTGCACAATAAATGAAAGAGCCTGACAGACCTTCTATTTGATGCTTCTTAGTATCTATTTTGTCAAGTAGCCAATTCAGTTCATCTGAAAAATAATTTCCAATTTGAACAGTCCAGTTAAGTTTTAATTCTTTGAGAATAGCCTTTGAGAAATCCATGTTGGACAGACCAATTTTACCATAGATTGGTGAGGGAGAAGAATTATATATCATTGTCTGAAATATATCTTGGAACCATTTATACTCAAATTCAAACCCACTTTGGAAATAGGTGATTGAGTGACTGTTTCTTCCTTTAACTCCTAATCTAGGGGTATAGGAGAAGACATTTTTTTTACCAATCTTAAAATTGAATAAAAGACTAAAACCAAAATCACGTGAATAATTTACATCTGGTTTATAATCCTTTTCGTGGTGTCTAATATCTCCGCGTTTATCATCTAAAATACACTCTGCTAAAATTTGAATGCATTTGTCCTTTGATGTTTCCTTTAAATTAAACTTAGTTTGAGGCTTAGATTTTGGAACGTATGAGAATATTTGGAAAATAGGGTCTATTTTAGAAAATTCAATAATCATAGACATTGCTTTTTCAGCCACTGTATGAATTGATTCTGGAGTATCAGAATCCCAAACTGCATTTATTCCTGATATATGAATATTTCTTAGTTTACTCATTTTTATTGTTTACAACTCATTTATAAAGCAAATAGCTTTAT
>Ga0189274_100311_pt1 | contig 10916 bp, 8 predicted proteins | sample N5B1minimetaG_FD_130323 | JGI IMG/M metagenome (GOLD analysis project Ga0189274, IMG submission 130323) | Marine microbial communities from the Costa Rica Dome - N5 B1 mini metaG | ecosystem: Environmental > Aquatic > Marine > Oceanic > Photic zone | place: Costa Rica: the Eastern Pacific...
AACAGCAGGTGGGCGAAACGGTCAGAGATTTGGGTCTAGAAGGTCAGAAGGAAAAAGAAGGTACCCCAACAATGGGAGGTTTAATCATCCTGCTTTCAATACTGGTTCCTACACTCTTGTTTGCAAAATTGGATAATATCTATGTCATCTTAATGCTGGTGTCAACTGTTTTGTTCGGTTTGATAGGGTTTATTGATGATTACATCAAGGTGTTTAAGAAGAATAAAGAAGGATTGGCCGGACGTTTCAAAATTGTAGGTCAAGTTGCGGTTGGGGCCTTAGTTGGAGGAGTGCTTTATTTTCACCCGGACGTGCAGGTGCACGAGAATGTGGCTGATTCTTATGAGTTGGTAGGAGATCAGAGAGATGTAACAGATAAGCATCAAATTGTTCCTGACGGGACCAAGTATGTCGTGAAAAAAGACATGACAACGACCATTCCGTTCATTAAGGGGAATGAATTCAACTACAACTGGTTGATTGGAGATAGTAACAAAAGCTATGGTTGGTTATTGTTTATTCCTGTGGTGATCATCATTATCACGGCGGTTTCAAACGGTGCTAACATGACAGATGGTTTGGATGGATTAGCAACCGGAACTTCAGCCATTATAGGTATTGCCCTGGCAATTTTTGCTTACGTATCGGGGCATATTGAATTTGCAGATTATTTAGGAGTCATGTACATACCATACTCTTCTGAATTGGTGATTTTTATTTCGGCATTCATGGGGGCTTGTATCGGGTTCTTGTGGCACAATGCTTATCCAGCAAAAGTTTTTATGGGTGATACAGGGTCTCTAGCGATTGGGGGGATCATTGCCACCTTTGCCATCATCATCAGAAAAGAATTGTTGATTCCAGTGTTATGCGGAGTGTTCTTGATTGAGAATGTTTCCGTAATGCTACAGGTAGGATGGTTTAAGTACACCAAAAGAAAATACGGAGAAGGTCGCAGAATATTCAAAATGGCACCGCTCCATCATCATTATCAAAAATTAGGAATGCATGAGTCTAAAATCGTTGCCCGCTTTTGGATTATAGGTGTCATTCTAGCAGTAATTACCATAGTAACATTAAAGCTTCGATAATCATCTGAGAGGATTGAAAGCATGAAGAAAACATTTGAAAATATCATCATACTGGGAGCCGGAGAGAGTGGGGTAGGAGCTGCGATACTTGCGAAATCAAAAGGCATGAATGTCTTTGTTTCTGATAAAGGCAAAATCAAAGAGTCTTACCAAACTGAAATGAAGGAGTATGGAATAGAATTTGAATCTGAGCAGCACTCAGTTGATCGAATTCTTGAGGCAGATTTAATCATCAAGAGTCCAGGAATTCCTGAAAAAGTTCAGCTGATTCAAGATGCTTTCGCGAAAAACATTCCAGTCGTTTCTGAAATTGAATTTGCAGGATGGTATACGGATAAGAAAATGGTATGTATCACAGGTAGTAATGGTAAGACTACTACAACCATGTGGATTCATCACATACTTAAAAATGCCGGATTAAAAGTAGCTATGGCAGGTAATGTAGGGGAGTCATTAGCAAGACAAGTTGCTGGTGATGAGCCTGATGTTTATGTGCTAGAATTAAGCTCGTTTCAATTGGATGGGATGACCGAATTTAAAGCGGATATCGCAATCCTTTTGAATATCACTCCTGATCACTTAGATCGCTATAACTATGAAATGCAGAATTATGTGAATTCAAAATTCAGAATAATTCAAAATCTCACACAGGCCGATTGGTTTGTGTACAATGCAGATGATCCAATCATCTCAAAAGAAATCGCTAAAAGAGTCACCAATGCTCAGTTAGCGCCATTCTCGATACAACAAACCAAGGGAATGGTAGGATATGTAAACAACAACAACATCAATATTAACCTCTCTGCATCTGTAAACCCTGATGCAGAAACAAAACCAGAATTTGCTATGTCGATTCACGATTTATCGCTTAAGGGTAAGCACAATACCCAAAATTCATTGGCTTCAGGAATTGCTGCCAAAATTTTAGAGATTCGCAACGAATCAGTAAGAGAAAGTCTTTCAGACTTTAAAAATGTTGAACACCGCCTTGAGTTTGTTGCAAAAGTCAATGGAATTGAATTCATCAATGACTCAAAAGCAACTAACGTAAACTCTACTTGGTATGCCTTAGAGTCTATGGATAAACCAACCGTTTGGATTGTTGGTGGAGTTGATAAAGGGAATGATTATGACTCTTTGTTGCCATTGGTTCAAGAGAAGGTGGCTGCCGTAGTTTGTCTTGGAAAAGACAATGAGAAAATCAAAGATGCTTTTTCTGGAAAAGTAGATGTGATTGCTGAGGCTGGTTCTGCATTAGAAGCTGTCGCCCTGGCGTATCAGTTTGCTAAGAAAGATCAGACTGTATTGTTGTCACCTGCCTGTGCTTCATTCGATTTATTCGAAAATTATGAAGACAGAGGACGTCAATTTAAGCAAGCGGTAAGAGCGCTTTAAGAAAAAAATAATTCAACGTTTTGAATAAGTTATTCTCATATCTCGGAGGTGACCGTAATATTTGGGTGTTATCCCTTATGTTGGGTGTGCTCTCTGTGGTTTCTGTTTTCAGCTTTATACCAATTTTGGTAAAGGTGAAGGGAATGAGTTATTCGTACTTGTTTTTTAAACATTTTTTCTTGCTGGTTCTTGGTTTTGTGCTCATGTTTGCCGTGCACAAAATTCCGACCAAGGTTTTTTCTAAGCTCTCTAAGTTGCTCTTTTATGTAGCGATTGTTTTGCTGGTGCTTACCATGTTTATGGGTGAAAGCGTCAATGGTGCAGATCGTTGGTTAAAGATTCCGTTTTTACCCTTTTCCTTTCAGACTTCTGATTTTGCTAAGCTGGCCTTAATTGTCTATTTAGCGCGTCAACTGGTGAAAAGAAAAGATCAGTTTGACGATTTAGGAATTGTGTTTAAGCACATCCTGCTTCCAATAGGAGTGACCATGTTTTTGATCTTACCATCAAACCTTTCAACAGCTGTATTGGTTGGTTTCATTGCTTTTGTCATGTTGGTAATAGCTAAGTTTCCTTGGAAATGGATTGGTCTTTCTGCAGCTGGAGCAGTAGGTGCTTTTTCAATTTTATTATTGATATCATCTGTTGCGCCTGAGGCATTACCTAGGGTCGAAACATGGCGCTCGAGAATTGTCAAAATGTTTGGGGATGAAGAGCAAATCAACCCAACTGAAAACATGCAGGCAAATAATGCCCTAGCAGCTATTAAAAATGGTGCGGTTCCTCAAGGACCCGGAAATGGGGTGTTGAAACACTACATCCCAGAGGCTTATGCTGACTTTTATTTTGCTGCATTGATAGAGGAAGGAGGGTTGCCAATGGCCATCATTGTCATCATGTTATACATGTGGCTCTTCTTTCGATTCATCAAAACAGGATTGGGCTCAGAAAACACTTTTGCAACGTACATGGTCTTGGGAATCGGAATAATGATGATGTCTCAAGTGATGGTGAACATGATGGTGAGTACTAAATTGATGCCGGTGACAGGGCAGAATATGCCGCTTCTCAGTATGGGAGGAACCTCTGCCTGGTTCACATGTATCGCATTTGGTATGGTGTTAGGAGTCAGCAGAGAACAAATGAGATCCAGCAAAAAAGAGACGTCAACAACTGGGACTAAAAATCAAATTAATAAAGAAGTAGAAGATGCCATTGCGTAAAGTAATTATATCAGGAGGTGGTACAGGCGGTCATATTTTTCCGGCTGTGGCAATTGCAAATAAGATAAAAGAGAATTATCCTGAGGTAGAAATATTGTTTGTTGGCGCAGAGGGCAAAATGGAGATGGAGAAAGTTCCAAAAGCTGGTTACAAGATAGTGGGGCTGCCTATAAGAGGCTTGCAACGAAAATTGACCTTGAAAAATTTAGCAGTTCCTTTTAAGTTGATTGCATCTTTGATGAAGTCAAAGCGAATCGTGAAATCTTTCCAGCCAGACATAGCAATAGGTGTTGGAGGATATGCGTCTGCAGCGGTAGTGAAAGTGGCTGCCAAAAAAGGAGTGCCTACTTTGCTTCAAGAGCAAAATTCTTATCCGGGAATCACCAATAAAATATTAGGGAAAAGAGCCAAAACCATTTGTGTTGCCTATGATAATTTAGACCGCTTTTTTCCAAAAGAGAAAATTGTAAAAACTGGAAACCCCGTTCGGAATGAAGTGGTTCAAATTGAGGGTAAAAGAGACCAAGCATTTCAGCATTTTGGGTTAGGTGCTAATAAGAAAACCGTACTTGTGATTGGTGGATCATTAGGTGCTAGAACACTGAATGAGAGCCTTAAAAAAGATATTCAACAATTGCTTGATGAGGATGTGCAAGTCATTTGGCAATGTGGAAAAGGGTATATCGCCAATTTAAAAACGTTTGTGGATGAGTTGAATCATCCTAATATTTACTTGTCTGATTTTGTGTACGAGATGGACCTAGCATATGCTGCGGCAGATGTTATTGTTTCAAGAGCTGGAGCTATGTCAGTTTCAGAAGTTTGTTTGGTAGGAAAACCTGTGATATTGGTTCCTTCTCCAAATGTCTCTGAAGATCATCAGACAAAAAATGCCATGGCCTTGGTAAATGAAAATGCAGCTATTCTGGTGAAGGATGTAGAAGCTGGAGAAAAACTGATTCCTGAAATAAACAAGCTACTAAAAGACCAAGAACATTGCACGGCTTTATCAATCAATATTAAGAAGCTCGGAATTGATGATGCTCCAGATAGAATATTAAAAGAAATTGAAAAACTAGTTGGCTAAGCGTATGAATTTTAATGAAATAAATAACGTCTATTTTGTTGGGATTGGAGGCATAGGCATGTCTGCACTAGCGCGTTATTTTCATTCTCAAGGCAAGTCAGTTAGTGGGTATGATAAGACGAGAACCGAATTAACAACGCTCCTTGAAAATGAAGGTATTGACATTCATTATGAAGATTGGGGTAATGAGGTACTAAATCATGTGCCGAGAGTTGGGACAGTAGTGGTATTTACACCAGCAGTTCCAGCCTCTTTTGGTGAGCTCAATGCTTTTCAACAAGAAGGTTATCAAGTCATTAAACGAGCGAAAGCACTAGGGATAATTTCTGAGGCCTTTGAAACTTTTGCGGTTGCCGGTACTCACGGAAAAACAACCACTTCTAGTATTTTGGCTCATGTATTAAATCAGACTTCTGACAAAGTCAATGCGTTTATTGGAGGTATTGCATCCAACTATAATTCAAATTGCATCATTAATAAAGATTCAACGCGAGTGGTTGTAGAGGCAGATGAGTTTGATCGTTCGTTTTTACAATTATACCCTGACAATACTATTGTGACCTCAATGGATGCTGACCATTTGGATATTTATGGTGATGGCGATCATTTAACACAGTCATTCAATGAGTTTATCAATCAAACAAAGTCTTATGGTGTTATTCTCGTTAATTCAAAGATAGATTTACAACAGTTTGAGTTGGCCGACAACATTCGCATCAATACATATGGGGTAGATGGACATACTGATTGGAGACTACATGCTTTAAAATACAGTGAGGGTAAATTTTATTTTGATATCATTAGTCGTTCAGAAATCTATCGAAACATAGAGTTTGGGTTGCCTGGGCAGCATAATGCTGAAAACGCCACGGCGGTGTTTGCGCTTTGCATGGAGGTAGGTGTACTTGAAGCAGACATCCGTGAAGCATTCAAAACATTTAAAGGAGTCAAGAGAAGATTTGATTTCAAAGTTAGAAAAGATGACATGGTGGTGATTGATGATTACGCCCATCATCCAACAGAAATTGATGCATTCTTGAGATCCGTCAAAAAGCTTTATCCTGAGCGTAAAATAACGGCCGTTTTTCAGCCGCATTTGTTTTCAAGAACTAGAGATTTTATGGCCGGTTTTGCGGAGTCATTAGCCTTGGCAGATGAGCTATACTTATTGCCAATATACCCAGCTAGAGAACTCCCAATTGAAGGAATCACCTCAGAAGTATTGTTAGAGGAAGTGAACATGTATGACAAGTTCATGTCTACCAAAGACAGTATTGTAGAAGATTTAAAGAAAGGTGAGCATGAAGTGATTTGTATCATTGGAGCGGGAGATATTGATACCACTGTACAACCAATAACCAATGCATTTGAGTAGATGAAGCCTTGGATGAGATATAGCTTATTTTTTCTGTTCCTACTTGGAGTTTGGATTGTGCTTGGCTTTGTTGAAGATGAACAGGAGCAGAGAGTTGTGGGAATTCCAGACATTGAAATCAAGCTGTTTGAAGATATGAAGTTTTTGTCTGAAGAAGATGTGATTCTCAGATTGAAAGACAAGCAACTTGTTGGAGAAGACAAGGTGTACAGTGAGTTGGAACTCGAAAAAATAGAAGATGCACTCATTGCAATGCCAGAAGTAAAGACAGCTCAAGCTTATACATATCTCAGTGGTAAGTGGAAAATTGAAATGAGTTTGAGGCAGCCAATTGCGCGTATTTTTAACATTGACGGAAGTAGTTGTTATCTCGATAAATCAGGGAAATTAATGCCGCTTTCTGATAATTATACGGCCCATGTAATTACCGTTGACGGAAATATAAACGAGACCGATTATCTCAAATCGGTAGACGATATAATCAACAATGACTCATTGATAACTATCGAGATACTAGATGATTTGTACGAGATTTCAAATTATGTTTGTTCTGATGAATTCCTTTCAGCGCAATTCACTCATATTCATATCAATGAGTACAACGAGTTTGAGCTGATTCCGAGAGTAGGAGATCAACGGATCATGTTTGGGAAAGCAAAATACATTGCCGGCAAGTTTAAAAAGCTGGAACATTTTTATAATGAAGGATTATCACGAGCAGGATGGGAGATGTATGACACCATTAATGTGATGTACAAAAACCAAGTAGTCTGTTCAAAAAGAAATTGATAGTAACAGTTCAATATAGGACTGACCAAGAAATAAAGTAGCATATGTCAGAGATTGTTGTAGGATTAGATATCGGAACTACCAAGATTGCATGTATCGTTGGAAGAAAAACGGAACATGAAAAAATCGAAATTTTATCAATGGGTAAGTTCGAGAGTGTTGGGGTAACCAGAGGAGTTGTTTCTAACATTGAAAAAACGGTTCACTCTATTCGTGAGGCGGTAGTAGAAGCGCAGAAGAGAATTGATGGTGAATTGATTGTTCGCGTTGTGAATGTTGGTATTGCAGGGCAACACATCAGCTCATTACAGCACAGAGGTATGCTGATGCGTAAAGATTTGGATACCGAAATTTCACAAGCTGATATTGATGCCTTGGTAGAAGATATGTACAAATTGGTGATGCAGCCAGGTGAAGAAATCATCCATGTTTTGCCACAAGAATATATTGTTGATAACGAGCAAGGAATTAAAGATCCAATTGGTATGGCTGGTGTGCGCCTTGAGGCAAACTTCCACATTATTACGGGTCAAATAGCAGCTGCTAAAAACATCAAGAAATGTGTTGATAAAGCAGATTTAGAAGTTGACGAGATGATTCTTGAGCCATTGGCCTCTGCTGAGTCAGTATTGTCTGATGAAGAGAAAGAAGCAGGTGTCGTTCTTGTTGATATAGGAGGTGGTACAACAGATGTTGCCATTTTCCAAGATGGTATCATCCGTCATACAGCTGTTATTCCTTTTGGAGGTAATGTGATTACTGAAGATATCAAAGAAGGGTGCACGATTATGAAGCGCCAAGCTGAATTGTTGAAAGTGAAATTTGGTTCAGCCTTAGCTTCAGAATGTCAAGAAAATGAAATTGTTTGTATTCCGGGATTAAGAGGAAGACCAGCAAAAGAAATTTCAGTGAGAAATTTAGCTTCGATCATTCAAGCAAGAATGGAAGAGATTATTGAGCACGTTTACTACGAAATCAAAAATTCAGGTTTTGAAAAGAAATTGATCGGTGGTATCGTAGTGACAGGTGGTGGAGCCCAAATGAAGCACATCACTCAACTGTTTGAATACATTACAGGAATGGATGCAAGAATCGGTTATCCGAACGAGCACTTAGCGCCATCAACTATTGTAGATAACATCACGAGTCCAATGTATGCAACCGGAATTGGATTAGTGATTAAAGGATTTAAACATTCATATTCTAATGCTGAAGCAGATTCAAATGTGAATGCGAATGCTGCAAAGAATCACTCAACAAAAACCAAAGGAAGCTTCTTTGATAAAATCTTGAATAAGAGTAGAGCTTGGTTTGAAGAAGAGGATTAAGGAAGAGAGCAACCCTTCGAGAGCCTCAGGGTTCTTGTCGGTTAAAAATGAAAAAAGAGCGAAGGTGACTGAGGTACTCGAAGTCCCGGAGCATAAAAAAAAATAAAGATGAAGCAAAACGTTCAAAGTTTACTGGAAATATTATCAAGTATTGAATTGCATCATCAAAAAACAACAAAACCAAAAGTTATGGAATTTGATTTACCAAAAGATCAATCTTCAATCATCAAGGTGATTGGAATTGGAGGAGGAGGAGGAAACGCCGTAAACCACATGTATAATCAGGGTATTAAAGGCGTAGATTTTGTTATTTGTAACACCGATCAACAAGCGTTGGATATTTCTCCAGTGCCGATTAAAATTCAGTTAGGTCAAAGTTTGACTGAAGGAAGAGGAGCTGGTGCAATTCCTGAAATTGGAAAGAATGCTGCCATTGAAAACATTGATGACATCAGAGATATTCTAGCAAAAAACACGAAAATGGTGTTTATTACTGCTGGAATGGGTGGTGGAACCGGAACCGGTGCTGCGCCAGTGATTGCCAAGGTGGCAAAAGAAATGGACATTCTTACTGTTGGTATCGTTACGATTCCGTTTGGTTTTGAGGGACGTAAAAGAAAACTACAGGCTGAAGAAGGTCTTGAAGAATTAAGAGCACATGTTGATACTTTATTGATCATTCAAAATGACCGATTAAGAGAGATGTTTGGAAACCTTTCGTTAGGGAATGCTTTTGCTCAAGCGGATGAAGTTTTGAGTACTGCAGCCAAAGGTATTGCAGAGGTGATTTCAGTGACCGGATTAATCAATGTGGATTTCAATGATGTAAGCACTGTAATGAAGAATTCTGGTGTGGCAATCATGGGGTCAGCTGTTGCTTCTGGTGAGAACAGAGCAATGGATGCTGTAAGAAATGCATTAGAATCTCCTTTATTGAACGATAATGATATCAGTGGTGCGAAGTACGTATTGTTGAACATTACCTACGGAGATCAGGAAATTTTAATGGACGAGATTGGTGATATCACGGATTACATTCAAGATGAAGCCGGAGCAACGGCAGATGTGATTTGGGGACACGGATATGATGAAACCTTAGGTGACGGAATCTGCATTACTTTAATTGCTACCGGATTCAATTCTTCACCAATTACTGGGCTTGAAAAAGCGCCTGAGAAAAAGGTGGTTAGTCTTGATGATGAAACTGTACCAACTATGATTTCGAAGCCAATTGAATCACCAATGGATTCACCGGTTTCAACGAATACTTGGGAAAATAAAACAGAAGAGGTTCAAGAGGATGTGGTTGAAGAGCCATTCTTGAAAATTAAAGAAGAAGATACAGCTGAAGCTGAGTTAAACTGGGATGTGAAGTCTGATACTCCTTCTTGGGAAAACACTTCAGAGCAACCAGAATTATGGGCGAAGAAAGAATCTTCAAATACTCAAAACACTGGTGAAGAGCAAAAGGAAGAAGAAGTAATCAAGCATTACTTAACGGATGACTTAGAAGATAAAGTAGAAGATACTATTCAAGCTAAAACAGTATTGTCTCCTGAAGAGCAAGCTGCTAAAACACAAGAGCGCCTGAACAGAATTCAAGAATATACTTCAAAGTTAAAGTCGGCAGAAGGAATTTCTGATTTAGAAAAAGAACCTGCTTATAAAAGAAAGAAAATCGAATTGGATGACGTGCCACATTCATCTGAAGAGAACATGAGTAAATTCACGCTCTCTGAGAATACAGATGCGAATGGTCAGACGAAGATTGAATTGAAGGAGAACAATTCGTTCCTACATGATAATGTAGATTAAATTGTAATTCTGATTTAAAAATAAAGGATCCCCGTTTTTCTTAGCCGAGATGGGGATTTTTTTTGTCTAAACGTTTGGCTTAGGGATAGCAGCTGTTGTTTGAACTCCCAATTCATTGGAGTGAGAGCGGATAGCCCGCAACAATTTTAATTGTTGAAGCCCCAGAAAATTCAAATGATTAACTTTGTTAAAAACAAAAGAAATGTCATTAACAGAACGAATTAACAACGATATAAAAGCCGCAATGAAGGCGAAAGATCAGGCTAAATTAGCTGCTTTGAGAGATGTGAAGTCAAAGTTATTGCTAGAGGCCACTTCAGGTGGAGGTGAGGTAACTGAAGAGATTGAGAACAAAGTAGTCATGAAGTTGCACAAACAACGCATGGATACTTACGATTTATACATCAAAGAAGGAAGAGAAGATTTAGCAGCTGATGAAAAGTTTCAAGCAGAAGTGATTGCCGAGTACTTGCCTGAAATGATGTCTGAAGATGATATTCGAAAAGTGGTTTCAGATAAGATTGTCGCAGTAGGTGCTGCTGGTATGGCAGATATGGGAAAAGTTATGGGGCCTGTAATGGGACAGTTGAATGGAAAAGCAGATGGGAAGTTGATTTCCTCTATCGTGAAAGAAGAATTAGGAAAGCTTTAATTGCCTTTAAATGGGTATAATAGAAAAGCGGCTGACTCAGATGAGTAGCCGCTTTTCCCTTTTGAACCTCAATCTATGTTAAAATAGACCCTTTAGTTTCTTCGCGATATCACTTTCCATAATGTTGTCTAAGATGTTGTCTCCTGAGAAAAGTCCCATTA